>ENA-ORNF01001823-ORNF01001823.1-human-gut-metagenome-genome-assembly--contig:-NODE-1823-length-17482-cov-3.873931_pt1 | contig 17482 bp, 8 predicted proteins | sample MGYA00242110_ERZ509012 | MGnify/ENA primary metagenome ERZ509012 (study PRJEB26280, sample SAMEA2338714) | human gut metagenome | biome: human gut; feature: human-associated habitat; material: faeces...
ATATCGGCAACTGTCGTAGAAAATGTAGTTGGGACTCGAAAAGGAAAACCATCATATGATGTTCTTGAAAAAGTATGCGCAAATGCGAATATATCAGCAGAGTGGTTATTAATGGAAAGAGGGGAGATGCTGTATAATTCTACCTCTCAGACGCAATACACACCTCCCGACCAAAACACCCACTACTTTATAGAGAAAATCGCAGAACAAGCAGAGGAAATCGGCAAATTAAAAGAACAAGTAAAGTTATTGGGTACACAACAATCGGCTGCACCCGATGCAATATGTGCAGATGTCGTATAATTTTCGGGAAAAAGTGTCCCAAATATTAGCTGCACACGCACTTTTGATTTTTATCAAATAAGAATCAGTTATTCATTATATTGTATATCAGCATATTAAACAACAATATATGCTGATTTCTATTATTTTTTTATGGTATTTTCCCCCTCTGAAAACCATAAAACAACTATAAAACAGCTAATAAATAGGCAATTTCTATATCTAAACACGTCTATTTTTAACGGGAAATGCACAACCAAATGCACAACCATTAAAAACATTTCGTTTTTTTTATTACAAAAATGCACAACCAAACGCACAACCAAATGCACAACCAACCCCTAAAAAACGCAATATTCCACCCTCAAATGAATACCATTTGCCCCTCTCCTATTTCCGCTATTTTGAACGCCGAATTCAGGCTATTTTAATATGAAATGATAATCCTATCAACAGAGCATAAAAAAGCCGCAATCCGCTTAAATAAAAGCGTTCTGCGGCCAATGTGCCCACCCCTCTCCTCTCCTACTCCACCGTATATTAAGTTTTCGCTGCAGTGTAAAGCAGATAGGCGTTCAAACTATTCAGAGTAAAGTCTAAAGTAAAGCCAAAGTAAAGCAGAGTAAACTTTTCGTTTTTCCCTCTCTCCTCTCCTATTCAATCATAACTATTTGTATATCAAAACTATTACCGTTTATGCGGAATAACTCAATTTATCGCATTTCGTTTTATCCCCCTTATATAAAAATTTATAAACACGATCATTCATTTCTTTTTTATCACAGCAAAAGCCAATACTGCTCCTGTGCGATACACTGCGCCAGGCGACCACAATTATGGTCTTCTGATGGGCATTTTAAGAAAAATGCGAATTTGGCTATTGCCAGAGGACGAGCTGTCCGTCTGACTCCGGCGCCTCATAGTCGAGGCGGAAGTTTGACATTTTGGGTTGATTGGTTTGCATTTTTTGCCATTTCCGCCTCAAATTCTTTGCAGAAATCGTCTGCAACAAACTTTCGGAAATCATTGTCCGTAATTTGTTTTTCTGCTACTAAATTACTTATATTTAATAAAATTACCAAAAGAAACGGCAACTAAATCAACTGCCTTTTCATCTTTTTATAGTTTTTGTGTTCCACTATCCCAAACTCGCGTTATTACGGGACTCATCGGTCTGGGAGCGGCCAACAGCAGTATCAGCCTCCTACAACAAACCATCTATCACCGACGACAAGACAATATACGCCCGCACGTTCTTTCTCGGACGGCAGAGTCTTGACTCCCAATTGGAGCGATAAGCCTTTAATTGGTAAAAAACGACCAGGATGTGTCAGAAACAGGCGCATTCTCTTTTATAATACGCCAAGCTACACAACCATATGCTATATTCTAATCGCATACGGGGAGATCGAGGATGTGGCGCACAACGTCGGTGGCTTCGCGCACAGTCTTTATGCCGTCGATGCGCATCGACCTGCGGTTGTTGTGCTCATTGAGGTTGGCTATGCGCACATTCTGCTGCAAATAAGTCAGGATGCGTCCGAATGCCGGCGACTGATAGTAGGCCGCATTTTCCGACGAAACGAAAAACATTGTCATGTGCCCCTGCTTCAACACGATTTTCTCAATTCCGAGACGGCGGGCAAGCCTGCGCAACGTGACCACAAGAATCAACTCGCGCGCCTGGTCGGGAATCGCTCCGAAACGGTCTTCAAGCCGTTTGCAGAAGGCGTCGACATCCTCCTGCCGCTCCATATTGTCGAGATCCTGGTACAGGAGTATGCGCTCGCTCTCCTGAGGCACGTAGGATGCCGGAAAGAGGATTTCGAGGTCGCTCTCGATGGTGCAGTCGTTGGCATATTCGGCGTTGGCGGAGTCTTGATGCTCGTCGGCGAAGGTGTCGGCAAATTCCTCCGTCTTCAATTCAAGCACCGCCTCTTTGAGAATTTTCTGATACGTCTCATAGCCGAGGTCGGCGATAAAGCCGCTCTGCTCTGCGCCAAGCAGATTCCCGGCGCCGCGGATGTCAAGGTCCTGCATGGCGATATGTATGCCGCTGCCGAGGTCGGAGAAGCTCTCGATGGCTTGCAGACGGCGACGCGCCACCGGTGTGAGCGCGGCTTCAGGCGGCACAAGCAGATAGCAGAACGCCTTGCGGTTACTGCGCCCCACCCGTCCACGCAACTGATGCAGTTCCGACAAGCCGAAATTCTGCGCATTGTTGATTATGATGGTGTTGACATTCGGCATATCGATGCCGCTTTCAATGATTGTGGTGGCAAGCAGCACGTCGTACTGATGCGCGGCGAAGTCGATGATTGTCTGCTCCAGCTTGTCGGACGCCATCTGCCCATGCCCCACCACCGTGCGGGCGTCGGGCACCAGACGGCGCACCCGGCTCTCAAGGTCGAACAGCTGCTCGATGCGGTTGTTTACAATAAACACCTGTCCGCCCCGCGCCAGCTCAAAATTGATTGCCTCGCGCAGTATTTCGTCATCGAGGGCAGTGACATTGGTTATAATCGGATAGCGGTTGCGCGGCGGCGTGTTGATGGCACTGAGGTCGCGCGCGCCCATCAATGAGAACTGCAGCGTGCGCGGAATCGGCGTAGCCGACATTGTAAGCGTGTCCACGTTCACCTTCAGCTGTTTCAGTTTTTCCTTCACACCGACGCCGAATTTCTGCTCCTCATCGACCACGAGCAGCCCCAAGTCTTTGAACTGCACCGTTTTTCCTATAAGTTTGTGAGTGCCTATGATTATGTCTATTTTACCTTCCTTCAATTCCTCAAGGATGCGCTTCACGTCTTTCGGCTTACGCGCACGGCTGAGATAATCGACACGCACGGGAAAGTCCTTCAAGCGTTCTGAGAACGTAGTGAAATGCTGATAAGCCAGCACCGTGGTGGGCACAAGCACAGCGGTCTGCTTGCCGTCGGTGGCAGCCTTAAACGCAGCACGTATCGCCACTTCCGTCTTGCCGAATCCCACATCGCCACACACCAGGCGGTCCATCGGACGTTCGCTCTCCATATCGGCCTTCACCGCCTCCGTCGCCTTCAGCTGGTCGGGCGTGTCCTCATAGATAAACGAGGCCTCAAGCTCATGCTGCAGATATCCGTCGGGCGAATATGCGAATCCCTTCTCCTTGCGGCGTGCGGCATAAAGCTGGATAAGGTCGCGCGCTATGTCTTTGAGTTTCGACTTCGTGCGCTCCTTCACCCTGTTCCACGCCCCCGATCCAAGTTTGTTGAGCTTCGGAGGCACACCCTCCTTGCCGCGGTATTTTGCCAGTTTGTGGAGCGAATGAATCGACACAAAAATCTTATCATCGTTGAGATACGTGAGTTTTATCATCTCCTGCATCTTTCCGTTGACGGCAGTGCGCACCAACCCGCCAAAGCGTCCCACTCCGTGGTCGACATGCACAATAAAGTCGCCCACCTCTATCTGCGACAACTCCTTCAGCGACAGAGCCAACTTGCCCGAACGCACACGGTCGCTCTTGAGCGTGTACTTATGGAAGCGTTCAAAAATCTGATGGTCGGTAAACGCGCAAATCTTACGCTCGTTGTCTACAAATCCCTCATGAAGCGTGCGCAGCACCGGCGTGAAGCGGATATCGTCCTTTCGGTCGTCGAAGATAGAGCGCAGACGTTCAAACTGAGGCTCGCTGTCGGAAAGTATGTATATTTTGTAGCCGTCCGACTCAAACTGACGGAACGTAGAACTGATGATGTCGAAATTTTTGTGGAACACGCCCTGCAACGATGTGTCAAAAGTCAGCGCCGCATCATAGTCGCCACGGTTGTTAACCGCATAGTCGGCATAGCGGTGGCTGTCGATGTCGCAGCAGAACTGCTCTGCGTCGACCACATTGTCCATAGCGTGCTTGTCGCCCTCATCGGCAATCAACGCACTTTCCGACAACGTTTCCTCCGCCACGGCACGCACACGCTGCCGCAACCATTCGCGGTCGTGAATCAGCAACACCGTGTCGGCTCCGGCAAACCGCAGCAACGACTCGCCGCCGCCTGCGCCGGTAGACAAATTATTGACCACCGTAATCTCATCGACAGACTGCTCCGACAACTGCGTTTCTATATTGAACGTGCGAATGCTTTCGATGTCGTCGCCAAAAAAGTCGATACGGTATGGCTGCTCATTGGTGAATGAAAAAATATCAAGGATGGAGCCGCGCACGGCAAACTGCCCCGGCTCGTACACGTAATCGACCGTCACAAAGCCAAAGTCGCGCAGACGCTGCGCCGTCGCCGTCAAGTCAGCTGTGCCGCCACGACGGAACGACAATGTGCTGTCGATCAATTGCTGACGCATAGCCACCTTTTCAGCAAGCGCCTCAGGATATGTGACCACAACGCGCAACTGAGGGTCGTCCCAACGGCTAAGCACCTCCGCACGCAGAATCTGCGACGGAGCGTCCTCCTGACCATATTTGATGTCGCGTTTATAGCCCGACGGGAAAAGCAAAGCCGCCTGTTCACCTAAAATCTGGCACAGGTCACTATATAAATATCCCGCCTCATCCATATCGTTGGCAACTGCAAGATAAGGCTGCTTCAATCGAGGCAACTGCGAGAACACGACAGATGGAGCCGAGCCGACAAGCCCGTCAAGTTTGATTCTCTTTATCTTTTTATCTTTAAAGCATTTACCCAATGCCGCAACGCGGGCTGCCGGCATCAGCAGTCCGCAAAGTTCGGATATTTCCATATCTCAATATTTTTCAAGGACAAAGATAGTGCAAGGTAAGAGAAGAGCAAAACAAATTTTTGATTTTGCTCTTCCGAACCGCAGCCTATATTATCAAATATTGCTGTCCGGCAAAACTTCCGTAACATCAGTACCTGTCTAATTTCTCCATAATTGGAAATATACCACCAAAAGATGAGTTTTTCGGATTTTTATTCATACTTTTGCCATGCCTGATGAGGTTTTGTTTAATTATTTTTGCAACACTAAGTTAAGTGAATCCTCTGGCACAGCAAAATCCTGGGTAAGTTTTTATTGCTCAAGATGTTATAAAAGTTAGAATTTATAGAGTTGCGGAATTAAGGTTCAAGAACGCAGCCCTCGACCCTTTCAAAGACGGCAACGGGGCAGTCGCCGAGATAGCAGCACCCGATGCAGCAGCCGAATGGTTCGACCTGCAGGGCAGGAAAGTCAACAACCCTGAAAAAGGCATTTACATCCGCAAGCAAGGCGCCGACACACAGAAGGTAGTGCTTCGGTAAGCAGCGTCAGATGGAGCGTCTGCGCCATGAGCCTCGGCGCATGTATGCTCCGCAAAAGGCAAACATCAGCGACCCGTAGACAATCTCCGCCGTCCATGCCCACATCACGTCGACACGCATGATGTAGACAACCCATGTGTTATATATCATATAGAACACCAGCGCAGCCATCTCAAGCCAGAATGCCATACGGGTGTCGCCGGTGCCCGACACGCTGCTGAACAGCACGTTTGCAGGCACCAGCACCGTATAGGCGGAACACATCACCCACACCGTAGGCACCGCAGCGTCGATAAGTTGCGGAATGTCGGTGTAGATGCGTATAAACATTTGAGGGAAAGCCGCCACAACCAGCAGCAACGGCACCACGCAAAGATATGCGAGCCATATATGGCGGCGTATGGCAAGCGCCACCTTGTCGGTCTGACCAGCCCCTATCATATTGCTGACAATCGAGCTTGCCGCCGAGGCAAACGCTATCACCATCATAAACGGAAGTCCGCTGATGTTGCGTGCAAGGTTGGCTATGGCAAGCGACTCCTCGCCAAGATGCTCGATATAGACAAAGAAGATAAACCACGTGGACAGCGATACGAAACTCTGCACCATCACCCACATCGACACGCTGAGGATAGAGCGCTGACGCTTGATGTCGAGAACCGGGAAACGCGACAATCCGAAATGACGGCAATCGATTTTCGCACGCGTATAGCAGACAAAAAACACCAGCGACACAAGTTCGGCAAGCGACGAGCCTATCGCCGCGCCGGCGATTCCGAGCGCGGGCAAGCCGCATTTGCCAAACACGAGCACATAGTTGAACACCACATTCGACAGCACCATTACAATGGAGTTGAGCGTGAGAGTCTTTGTCTGCGTCGTGCCCACATAAAACGACCTGAACATACCGCCGGCAAAGGCAAAGAAGAAGCCATAGACACGCCAATGGATATAGTCCTCCGCCTTGGCAAGGATATTGGGCGAGGAAATCATCATCGACAGAATTTCATCGGCATACATCTGGCATACGACAAACAACACCGCGGCAAGCGCCATCAAGAAATACAGCCCCTGGTAGAACACCTGCCCTACCTCACCGTAACGCCGTTCGCCATTGCGTCGCGCAATCAGAATCTGCGTACCCACGCAGAATCCGTGGCCAGCCATAAAGATAACCATATAGAACACTCCAGCGATAGCCGCTGCGCCAAGTTCAACCTCGCCGACACGTCCCATGAAAGCCGTGTCGGTAAGCACTATCATCTGTTCCATCAAAAGGCTTACCAAAATAGGATAAGCCACTCGCCAAATCTGTTTATAACTATAATCGACCGTTGTTGCCATAGGGCGGCAAAGTTACTACAATTCGGCGAGAATCGGGCAATTCCGTTATAGAGAAATCACACAGTCGTTAACCGGGGCTTCATTGCATACTAAAAAAGCGATGGAACACGTCATCACATCCGCATTCCATCGCCACTTCTCTTTTTTTACCTATTGTCTAATTGTTCTTGTTGGCGCGCTTGCGTTCAAGCTCGTCAAGAATGATTTTGCGCATACGCATGTGGTTAGGTGTAACCTCGACATACTCGTCAGCCTTAATGTATTCAAGCGCCTCCTCGAGGCTGAACACAACCGGCGGGATGATGCGCGCCTTGTCGTCGGCACCCGACGCACGCATATTCGTAAGCTTCTTCGACTTGGTGACGTTCACCACGATATCGTTGTCCTTGGCATTCTCGCCAACCACCTGTCCGGCATACACCTCCTCCTGCGGGAAGATGAAGAAACGTCCGCGATCCTGCAACTTGTCGATGGCATAAGCATAGGCAGTGCCCGACTCCATTGCGATGAGCGAACCGTTGGTGCGGCGTTCGATTTCGCCCTTCCACGGCTGATATTCCAAGAACTGGTGGCTCATGATAGCCTCGCCCGCCGATGCCGTCAGCACGTTTGTGCGCAGACCGATGATGCCACGCGACGGGATGTGGAATTCCATCTGCAGGCGGTCGTTCTGCGTGGTCATCGACACGAGCTCGCCACGACGGCGTGTCACCATATCAATAATCTTGCTTGAGTACTCTTCAGGCACGTTGACAGTCATCAACTCCACCGGCTCGCATTTCTGACCGTCGATTTCCTTGATGATAACCTGAGGCTGTCCCACCTGCAGTTCGTAGCCCTCGCGACGCATTGTCTCGATAAGCACAGACAAGTGGAGCACGCCACGGCCAAACACCGTCCATACGTCCTCGTGTGGCTCTTTCTTCACCCGGAGAGCGAGGTTCTTGTCGAGCTCGCGCTCCAAACGCTCGGCAATGTGGCGCGATGTCACAAACTTGCCGTCTTTTCCGAAGAATGGAGAGTCGTTGATAGTGAACACCATCGACATTGTAGGCTCGTCGATTGCGATGCGCTCCAATGGTTCTGGGTTGACCGGATCGGTCACAGTGTCGCCGATTTCAAAGCCTTCGATACCGACAAGCGCACAGATGTCGCCACTCTTCACGCTTTCCACCTTGCGGCGTCCCATACCCTCGAATGTGTGAAGCTCCTTGATGCGCTGGCGCACCACCGAGCCGTCCTTCTTGCAAAGGCCAATCTCCATGCCCTCGCGCAGTTCGCCGCGATGCACACGACCAATTGCGATACGTCCTACATACGACGAGTAGTCGAGCGACGTGATGAGCATTTGCGGAGTGCCCTCGAGCACTTGAGGTCCTGGAATATATTTGATGATGGCGTCGAGCAGCGGGATGATGTTGTCGGTCGGTTTTTTCCAATCGTCGCTCATCCAGTTCTGCTTTGCAGAGCCATAGATTGTCGGGAAGTCGAGTTGTTCTTCGGTTGCATTGAGGTTGAACATCAAGTCAAACACCATCTCGTTGACCTCGTCAGGACGGCAGTTCGGCTTGTCAACCTTATTGATTACGACAATCGGTTTCAGCCCCATCTGGATGGCTTTCTGAAGCACGAAACGCGTCTGCGGCATCGGACCCTCGAAAGCGTCGACGAGCAGCAAGCATCCGTCAGCCATATTGAGCACGCGCTCCACCTCACCACCGAAGTCGGAGTGTCCCGGAGTGTCGATAATATTGATTTTGTAACCGTTGTAGTTGATTGAAACGTTTTTCGAGAGGATTGTGATGCCGCGCTCGCGTTCAAGGTCGTTGTTGTCGAGCATCAATTCTCCTGTGTTCTGATTGTCGCGGAAAAGGTTTCCCGCAAGCAGCATTTTGTCCACCAATGTCGTCTTTCCGTGGTCCACGTGAGCGATGATGGCAATGTTTCTGATATTCTGCATATAAACTATACCTATTTTGAGCGCAAAATTACGATATTTTTAGCATTCTCCATTATTATTGTCATATTATTTTCGCCAACAACGCCAAAAAAGATGCTTAACAACATATTTACTGCCTTCTCCTGTATGCTCTTATGCACAATTAACCTAAAAGAAATTTAAAATTGAATTAATATAAACAGTAATCGAACGTCGCTGGCCTTGATATACACAAAGATAGCTTTTACCTTTGTACTTCGTGCTTAAATAGGTGGCAGTTCGGCATAGTCAAATCTGAGAACTATGTCTTCGGTTTGACTATGCTCTTATCTTTCGCTATATATGGCGCATTATCCAATGCCCAAGATATGAGATTGTTTAGTATAGGCATCAGACTTTTACCAAGCTCGGTTAAGGAATACTCCACCTTTGGCGGTATCTCGGCATACAGCTTTCTTTTAACCAATCCGTCTGCTTCAAGATTTCTCAATGTTTCGGTAAGGACTTTCGGGGAAATATCTGGAATCGCCTTACTTATAGTATTGAAACGTGTAGCTTCATTTTCAGAAAGCACACATAATATGAGCATAGCCCATTTACTGGAGAATCGAGATAGGACATTCCGGATAGGGCAATTTTCAATACGAGTATATTTTTTCAGATTTTCTTGCACCTGTAAGCTGTTCATTTCCAATAACAATTACTTTAAAGTAAGTGGATTACATTTTTGTAACCTCTTGTTTATCAATATATAAAAGAGTATTTTTGCACTATCTAAATGATAGTAAGTTTAGAATGCAAAGTTAATCAAATTTTAAAAAGCAGGAAACATGAGCAACATTAAAATCATGAACAAGTGCGAAAAATACGCTCACGCAACAGTTGGTTGCATCAAGGGTTTTGAGGGTAAAGAATTTGTGAAGGAAGCAACGGAAGCAACTTCATGTGAAATCTCATTTGGTTCATTACCATCAGGGGTGTCAGTTCCTTTCTTTCACAGCCACAAGGCAAATGAGGAAAACTACATTATTCTGTCAGGAGCAGGTAAATTCCAGGTGAACGATGAGGTTTTCGAGATTGGAGAAGGCTCAGTCATTCGTGTATCACCTGGATGTGACCGCAACTTAAAATGTACTTCAGCTGAACCGATGACTTATATCTGCATTCAGGCAAAAGATGGAAGTCTGGAAGGCTATACAATGACGGATGCTGAAATAACAGAACGTGAGAGTCTGTTGTAAATAATGACAACCTCATAAATTGGAATCCCTGACAATGACGGAATAAATATAGTATCATTGTCAGGGAATCTTATCTGTCTTCGATGTATGTCAGTCCCTTTCAGGGTGCACTAAAATATTTCAGATATATAGCTCACATTTTTTTTCTTACGCTACAAGCCCTCTTCAGCACTTAACAACATATTTTCAACAAGAACGTTCCGTCCTTCCCGCCAACAGCGCCTCACACAACGGCACACCTTTCCTCACGACCACTTGCCTAAACACTCCGAATTTTGGCGAATTTGGAGGTTTTTGCTACCTTTGGATTCCCCTTAAATTGCAAAGGTTATGAAACGATTGAATTTATCGACCAAGATGAAGGCTGCCGTGGGATATGCGGCGGTGATAGCGTTGTTTTTGGCGGCGGTGTGGCTGATTGTAGGCGTTCTCGACTCGCTGACACGCTCCGACGGTGCCGAACGCACCATCAACAACCGGCAACGCGCCACAAACGACGTTGTGAGCCGGCTGTATCAGGCGGAGGTGATTGGACAGGCGTTGAGCGCCGGGCAGACCGACCTGTTTCAGTCTTATGTCGATGCTATGATGCTGACAGCACAGGCAGTCGATTCGCTGCGCGCCATCGTCAACGACCGCGCACAGGTGGCGAGGCTCGACTCTGTGAAAATGCTGCTCGGCAGAAAGGTTGACAACATGGACAACCTGCTCGACGCAATGGAGGCCGACAACTCCGACGAACTTTACCAACAATATATCAGCGACCTCATAGCGAACCAGAACCGCGAGATAGCGGCGCCGAAAGTGCAACATTCGCAAACGGTGCGCACAAGCGAATATGTGGTTCACAAGAAACGGAAAAACTTTTTCGGACGTCTGCGCGATGCTTTCTCAAAGGAAGACAACAATCCGCAGCACGTGAGCGAGACGGTCACGGAGCATCACACCGATACGCTCGCCAACACCATCAACCCCGCCGACACGGTGGTGAAAATGCTTTCCGGTGTGCGCAAGCGGGTCGACGGACACCGCATCGGACAAATCGCACAGCTGAAGCGGCAGACGGCGGAACTGCGCATCAACGGACAGATGCTGAGCCGCAAGGTGAGCGAGCTGCTTGCCGTGATTGTCGATGAGAGCTCGCGCACGGCAGAGACAAAGCATCTGCAAGCCGAATCGGTGCGACGCCATGCCGCCCGTGAGATTGCCGCAATAGCATTTGCCGCAGTGGTTCTGGCAATGGCGTTCCTGTTTATGATATGGCGCGACATCACCCGCAGCAACCATTACCGCCACGAGCTGGAAAAAGCCAAGAAACGCGCCGAGGACCTGCTCGACGTGCGCCAAAGGCTGATGCTCACCATCACCCACGACATCAAGGCTCCTGTCGGCTCGATAATCGGCTATGCCGATTTGCTCGACAAGACAGCCGACGGAAAGAAACGCGCGGCATACCTCGGCAATATGCAGACGTCGGCGAAACATCTGCTTGACCTTGTCAACTCGCTGCTCGACTACCACCGTCTGGACGCCGACAAGATGGACATCAACACCGCGGCGTTCAACCCGCAGCAACTGCTCAACGCCGTTGCCGACAGCTACCGTCCGGCAGCAGCCGCAAAGGGTCTGCGCCTTGAATACGACTGCGACAGCGCGCTCGACGGCTATTTCTCAGGCTATCCTTTCCGCATCCGACAGATTGTCGAGAATCTGATGTCGAATGCAATGAAATTCACCAAGGAAGGCTCTGTGTCAATGTCTGCAAAACTCGACAACGGACGGCTAAGCATCTGCGTAGCCGACACCGGATGCGGAATGACCGAAGACGAGCAGAAACGGATATTCCAGGAGTTTACCCGCCTGAAAAGCGCACAGGGACAGGAAGGTTTCGGACTCGGACTGTCGATAACACAGAAACTCGTGGCTCTGCTCGGAGGCACGATGAGCGTGAGCAGCAAACCAGGAGAAGGCAGCCGGTTCGGCGTCGAGCTGCCGATGCCTAAAGCCGATGCCGACACAACATCTGCCAACGAACGCCCCGCGGCAAACGCCCGGTTCAGCCAGCCATGGAGCCTGCTGCTCATCGACGACGACAATCTGCAACTGCAGCTCACGGAAGCCATGCTGCGCAATCTTGGTGCCAACGTCACCGTATGCCGGCAGCCACAGGAACTGTTTGTCAAAATCGCAGAATGCCACCACGACGCCGTGCTTACCGACATCCAGATGCCAGCCATGAACGGCTTCGACCTGCTGCGCAACCTCCGCTCCCTCGGATGCGACGAGGCAGCGTCAATTCCCGTAATAGCCGTGACCGCACGCAGCGACATGGACGTAGACTCGTTGCGCGGCGAAGGCTTTGCCGGATGTCTGCACAAGCCGTTCCGCCAGCAAGAAATTGTCGACGTGGTTGAGGCTGCCATGGCAAATAACGAGACCGACACATTCGACTTCTCCGCACTGACAGCGTTCAGCGCCGACGACGCCGACGCCTCGCGCGAGATTATGCTCACGTTTGCCGAAGAAACGCGGAAAAACATCCAGCGCATGGAGCGCGCCATAGCCGACGGCAACCTGAAAGAAATGGCTGAGACCGCCCACAAGATGCTGCCGTTGTTCACCATGATAGGCGCCAAACGCGCCGTTGCGCCACTCTCCTGCCTCAACGACAAGCGTGCAGGCGGCGATGCCGGCTCTGCCGACACAAAGATGGCACAAACCATCGTGGATGTAGCTAAAAATGTGGTAAACGAAATAGCGAAAGCGAGTTAAGATTAAAAAACTTTCAAAACGAAAGCAAAAAGTTTCGTTTTGATTTTGTTATAATAAACAAGAATCGTAATTTTGCACCACTATATATAGATATGGAACAATCGGCTAAAACAAAAGAGCGTTTCTCGGAAACCAACGAAAGTTTCACTATGCTCGAGGCTATCAACGAGGCAAAGCGATGCCTTCACTGCAAGGCACCGCAATGCAGCAAGGGCTGCCCGATCAGTCAGGACATTCCCGACTGGATTCACGAACTGTCGATGGGCAATCTCGGAAACGCCATGCACATAATCAACGGCAAGAGCAACCTGCCTGCCGTGTGCGGACGCGTATGCCCTCACGAGCGTCAGTGCGAGGGGCATTGCGTGCTCGGAAAGAAGGGACGCCCTGTGGCTATAGGCAAACTGGAACGCTTCGTTGCCGACTTCGACGGCGACATGCAGCTCATCCGCGAGCGACTGCCGCAGAAGACGCGTGGACGCGTGGCGGTGATTGGCAGCGGACCTGCCGGACTTGCCGTCGCCGGCGACCTTGCGCGAAAAGGCTTCGCGGTGGAGGTCTTCGAGATGGAGCCGGAACCGGGAGGCGTGCTGATGTTCGGCATTCCTGAATATCGACTGCCTAAAGAGGTGGTGCGCCGCGAAATCCGCAAAATCGAAGAACTCGGAGTGGTCTTCCGCTGCAACACGACCATCGGTCAGGACCTGACCGTCGACCAGATGTTCGACCGCGGCTTCGACGCCATCTTCATGGGCACAGGCACAGCCAAGCCCAAGAAACTGCAAATTCCCGGCGGACACCTGCGCGGTGTGCGCCAAGCCATATACTTCCTGCGCCGCGTGAGCCTCTACAACGAGGGCAACCTCGACCGCAACGAAGTGCCTGTGGGTAACGGCGACCGCGTCTTTGTGATAGGATGCGGCAACACGGCTATGGACGCGGCACGCTCGGCAGTGAGACTGGGCGCGGAGAAGGTGACGGTGGTCTACCACCGCACAATCAACGATATGTCGGCGCTGCGCTCCGAATACGACGAGGCGGTTTCCGAAGGAGTGGAGTTTGAATGGCAGTCGAGCATTGTCGACATCCACGACGATGCAGGCGATATAACCGACGTGGTGATTGAGTGCAACGGCGAGCGCCACGAAGAAGATGCCGACGTGGTGATAATGGCTGTCGGCTCACAGCCAGCCAGCCGTATAGTCTCCACAACGGAAGGAATCGACGTTGACGACCGCGGCTATGTGCTGACACGCGACATGCCCTACGGCATGACAACCCGCAAGGGAGTGTTTGCCGGCGGCGACGTGGTCAACCGCCCGTCAACGGTGGTGCTCGCCATGAGCGACGCCAAGAAGGTGGCAGAAGGCATAGCGCAATATGTTGACGCCATCAAACTGCTGGAAGCAATTTCATAGACATAATATATACACAGAGATTGAATTACCATAGTAGCAGACCGCCCCGGATGTCGTGACGACAACCGGGGCGGTAATTTTTCCGCAAGTCAGGATTTATTTTTTTCAGAATTTCACTTTCTTCACACCATCCACAATGTATATGCCTGCCGGCAGACTGTCCCAATCAACGTCGAGCTTCACGCCCTGCATGTTAAACGTGCCCCGGCGCGATTCAGGAATATCGGCCGTAATGTCGTGGATGCCGTCGGCATCAGGTCTGATGACAAGTTTTTCAACAGGCTTGCCTTCAAACACCAATGCCCTCATAGCGGAGTCAAACGCCGCGCCCACCGGCTCCGTGATGTGGCAGCCGTCAAGCTGCACGTCACCGATTGCCGGAACCGCGCCCAGCACCGAGGTTATCTCCACGTCAGCCTTGCGCACCACGAGCCGCTCATCGCCGACGTCGGCATCACCAACTATACACTTCGCTCCGGCAACACCCATTTCAGCATTGATGCTCACCTTGGCGCCGTCGATGACAACAGGCGAGGCAACGGTCATAATGCCGTCGTTTTTTGCTTTGATGTTAAGCGTTCCCGGTCCCAATACGGTAAGCGCACCTATCGTGCATATACCCTTATCGCTCGATATGAAATTGTTTTCGCCAATCAGCATAATCTTCAAGTCGGGAATCATACTATTCACAGCCACATTGCCTGTTATCGTCGCGTTCCCTAAGGAGAGGGTGTTTGTCGCAGGGTCGAACGACGCCATGCCTTCCACTCCAGGTATCACACTGAGGTCGCCGCAATTCTTGCCCGTCAAAGCCACGCCAGCCACATTTACACCATACGTCACAGGACCAATCACAACCTTGCCTTTCACCAACGCCCCGTCGAGAGCCACGCCACGCAGCGCGGCGTCGAATTTCGCGCCGACCGGCTCTGTGACGCCACAGCCTTCGAGCACGAGAGCGTCGATATTGATTATCGCGCCATTCTCTCCCTCAACACGCACCACAGCATCACGCACCGTCAGCGAGTTATTTTGCGCATCACTGCCGCAGATACACCATTTGCTTTTGACCGCCACTTCACAGTCTTCAATAGTCAATGCGGTACCTCTTATAGACACACAATATACATCGCGGCACGATAGGTCAAGCTTGCCCGTTCCGCTGATTGTTGTAGGCTTGTCCATTACAAGCGCCCCTCCATCAGAAGTAATTCTGTTATTGCCCTCCAGCCATATCGTCAATCCTTCGCACGCACTGTTGATGATGCCCGTTCCAAACAATTTATTATTTATAATAGTAGCTCCATCAAGGATAAGAACCTTAGTTTTAGGATTGAACGACACTTTTCCTGTCACTCCATCTATCACACTGAGGTCCTTGCAATTACTCGATGTCACATTCACTTCGTTCACCATAATGCCATATTTTTCGTCAGGGGCAATCACAACATTGGTTTTCACCAAAAAGCCATCGACTGCAATGCCCTGCAACACTGGGTCGAATGCAGCATTCTCGGGAGCACTGACGTAGCTGCCATCAAGCACGAGTCCAGAGATTTGACACACTGAGCCGCTTTTCCCGTAAGCCTCCACGTAAGCATTGCGCACTGTAACCACCTGACCGCTTTCGTTTGCCACGCCCTTTATGCCGCAGGTGCCCTCGGCATATATGCTGCAGTTCTCTATCGTCACCGGAGCCTGTTGCAGATGTATGCCGTCCTGCACGTTCGACTTGAGATTGAGTTTGCCGCTTCCGCTTATCGTCGTAGCCTTTTCCGCCCAGATACAAGCGAGAGCGACGCTGATGCTATTTTCGCCAATCACATTAATTGTCAAGTCATTGCAGTCTGCATTAAAGATACCCACAGTGCTTTTTCCAGGCGCAATTGTGGCATTTTCAAGAGTAAGCGTCCTTGTTATGCCGTCATACTTCACTATTCCGCTCACACCGTCAATCACACTGAGGTCGTTACAGTTGTCCTTCGTGACAGCCACACCAGCCACACTGATGGCATAATTCGGCTTACCAATCACCAATCTGCCCTTCACAATCTCACCGTCAATAGCCAACGACATACATCCTTTATCGAACACCACCCCCTTAGGCTGCACAATTGCACAGTCTTCGAGAACAATTCCTCCAAAATACACAACACAACCATTTTTTGCATTTACATCGACACGGGAATTACGCACAGTGAGCACAGACTTTTCGCTAATAAAGCCTCCCACTATGCCTGTATTCTCACTATTGATTGTTATCTCGCAATCTTCAATGGTAAGTGGAACATATATAAACAGAATAGCTTCTTTTTTCTTTGCCCTAATGTCGAGCGTCCCCGGACCGCAAATAGTGGTAGCACTCCGGAACTCCATTCCCACTCCTTCATTGTTAACAATCCTGTTTGAACCTTTCAGCACAATTCTAAGGCCTTCACATTCAGAATTAAAAAGACATCTTTCATCTCCGATTCCCGTTATGGTGGCATTTTCGAGTGTCAGAGTTTTTGTTGCAGGATCGTACTTCACGCTTCCTGTCACGCCCTTGATTCCAGAGAGGTCGTTGCAATTTTTTTCCCATACGCTATAGCCATTGATTCTAATACCATAATCCGCAGCCTGCATTGTGGCAACGGCAAACACAGCAAGCAGAATGACGAGCGCCATGCGCATCCAAATGCAACGTCTCGGCAAGGGAGGACCAGCTTTTTCACTGGAAAGAGAGTCTGTCAGGTTGAATTGTCTCATAATAATTAGTTTTTGGTTTCGGACAGCCACAATATGCCCGATGGATTTGAAAAAAGGTTTAAATTGTAAAAACACTACAAAGCAGCGCAGATGTGGCACTACGCCAAAAAGCAGTCTAATCAATAACTTATGTTTTTCGCAAAGATAAAGGATAAACAACAAAGCAAATAACTAATCTCAAATATTTTTCGACACAATTCTTTCATTTTTGTATTTTTCATACATAAAAAACGTTAATAAGCTACAGAAGGGACAACAGCATCCTCTCTGCCGCCGACATGAAAAAGCGGCGCCGGATTTCCCCGACGCCGCTTCAAGCATTGCGTTTCTATGTTGTTTTTATTTTATTGCTATAAGTTTTATAAATATTACAAATTGTTAAGCTGTCCAAATTATTAGGACAGCTTATATTGATTGATATGCAATTTTTTACATGAATCTTTGTGCTTGTGCTTCCACAATGTCAGCTTGTCTTAAAACAGC
>ENA-ORNF01001834-ORNF01001834.1-human-gut-metagenome-genome-assembly--contig:-NODE-1834-length-17408-cov-3.144183_pt1 | contig 17408 bp, 15 predicted proteins | sample MGYA00242110_ERZ509012 | MGnify/ENA primary metagenome ERZ509012 (study PRJEB26280, sample SAMEA2338714) | human gut metagenome | biome: human gut; feature: human-associated habitat; material: faeces...
TTTTCTAATACATCAAAGTTTTGTGGGTTGTTACACTCAAAAATGCTATGTCTGTTATCTATAAAAATAATTTTATCACAGAAATTTGATACTAAATCTAAATTATGAACAGAAAATAAAATCATTTTTCCAGTATCTTTTAAATCAAATAATATTTTTTTGATAATGGAAGTACTTTCTGGGTCAATCGCATTAAACGGTTCGTCCAAAATAATGTTTTGAGCATTTGACATGAAAGCTCCTGCAAGATATATTTTTTGTTTCATTCCAAGAGAATAACTGGAAATAGTTTGTTCTAATGAATTTTCCAACTTCAATTTTGGTATATAGATAGCAAGCAGTTCATCAAACTTTTCTTTTTGATTATAAAGTTCACTAACAAATTGTAAATATTCTTTTCCAGTCAAATTTAAAAACATATCCTTTGTATCTGGAACAAAAGCATAGTGATATTTTGCTGTAAAATCGGTAGAAGGAATATCATCTATTTTTACACTTCCTTTATCCAATGTGCTAGGTTGGATAATCGAATTTAAAAAAGTCGATTTTCCAATACCATTTACCCCTACTAAAGCATATATACAGGAATTAGTTAAAGTAATGCTCTCATTTTCAAAAATTTTATTTATACCATAAGACTTACTTAAATTATTTATTTCTATCATCTGAAAGACCTCTTTTCATATACATAACCACACCTATCAATAATAAAATCAAGATATTCATCATTGATAATCCAATAGAAAATTTAACAAAGGAAAATTTTTTCCAAAAATACATTTCTAAAATTGTTAAAGCCACAATCATGACTAAAACAAATATCTTGCTCATATTCCCATGTAATAATGTATTAGGTGTGATTTCAGTTCTGGGCATTTTATAGTCAAAGTACACTCCCATAAAAGAGCAAAGTATATTCGTAAATGTACCATACAGCAATAAAGATATATCAAAAAATAGCCCATTTTTACCAATACTGCAAACAATCCATGCACAAATGATGACAATTTCATTCAAAACAGAGCTTATCAATACCTTAGAAAAGAATATCCTACTGTTTTTGACTGGAAATAGGTTATAATATGAGATATTTTTATCACTGGTATATGATGTGCTGGAAATTGTATTCATAGCACAGCATAATACCATTACAAGAATTTTTAGTACACTTTGAATTTCTATATAACTTCCAGATATTCTTTTTGAAAAAAGATAAAGAAATAGTTTGTTTTATCCTTTTTTTTCCTTAAGTTTATAGCGTGATAATAAAAAGTACAGAGTATTAACCATTAAATTTATGAATATGAGAACGATAACATTTAATGAACTCCGTAAGATCAAAGACTCATTACCCAGCGGTAGTATGCATAGAATAGCCGATGAACTCGGACTTAACGTTGACACTGTAAGAAACTTTTTTGGTGGCCACAACTTTAAGGAAGGCAAGAGTGTTGGGATTCATTTGGAACCAGGTCCTGATGGTGGTTTAGTAATGATTGATGATACTACAGTCCTGGATCGGGCTTTGAAGATTTTAGATGAGATTGCAGGCGAAGCTGTAGAACCCGTTCGGGCTTAAGAAAAATTAAAAAGAATCCCAATTGCTGAGAAACAATTGGGATTTCTTGTTTGTTTTAATCTCAAAATCAATGATATATGGAAGATAAATTAGTTACTTTGGCAATCTTAACGTACGCGAAAGCTCAAATATTGAAAAATGTTCTTGAAAATGAAGGTATTGAGACTTATATTCACAATGTAAACCAGATACAACCGGTTGTTTCTTCTGGCGTACGTGTACGTATTAAGGAGAGTGACTTACCTCATGCTCTGAAAATTACTGAAAGCTCTGCGTGGTTATCTGAAGAGGTAGTGGGGGGGAAGTCACCTAAACTGGAGAAGGTTAGTAATAAAGTGCTGATTCCAGTGGATTTTTCCAATTATTCTTTGAAGGCTTGCGAGTTCGGTTTCAATTTCGCTCAGAATATAGGTGCAGAAGTTGTTTTGCTACATGTTTATTTTACTCCTATATATGCAACTTCTTTGCCATACGGAGACGTATTTAACTATCAGCTAAGTGATGAGGAGAATGTAAGGAGTATCTTACAAAAAGTTCATGCTGATTTGAATGCATTATCTGATAAAGTAAAAGAGAAGGTAGCTTCCGGCGAGTTTCCAGATATTAAATATACTTGTGTTTTGCGTGAAGGTATTCCTGAAGAAGAGGTACTCCGCTATACCAAGGAATATCGACCACGCATTATCATAATGGGAACTCGTGGTAAAAGTCAGAAGGATATTGATTTGATCGGTAGTGTAACGGCTGAAGTGATTGAACGTAGCCGTGTACCGGTATTGGCCATTCCTGAAAATACTCCATTCAAGCAATTTTCTGAAGCTAAGCGTATTGCATTCATTACTAATTTTGATCAACGTGATTTAATAGCTTTTGATTCGCTAATAAATAATCTGAAATCATTTAAGTTTTCAGTGTCTCTGATACATCTTTCAGATGTTCAGAATACATGGAATGAAATAAAACTGGCTGGTATTAAGGAATATTTTCAAAAACAATATCCACAATTGGAAATATACTATGATGTGGTAAAGAACGATAATCTGCTTAGTAGTTTAGACAGTTATATCAAAAGTAATCATATTGATATTATAACATTAACTTCTTATAAAAGAAATATATTTTCGCGCTTATTTAACCCTGGCATTGCCAGAAAGATGATTTTCCATTCTGATACACCATTGTTGGTAATTTATGGAAGACCGAATTAGGTGTTGAATATGGATAATATGGTTTCTGTTCAATATCAGCATTATGTTTAATATAGCGCTGGAATAATTTAATCTAATTTTAATTTCTTCTCTCCCTCACTTAAGAAATAACATTCTTTACTTAATGATATAACAATAATAAAAGCCTAATTAATAATTTAATTAGGCTTTTATTATTATGAAAGTATTACATCAACTTTTCAATTTCTTCGAATTCAGGGCCCATTTGCAAATTATAATACACTCTATACAGACCATTTAACCACAAATCTTTTTGGTCAGGTTTCAATTCTTTTGCTTTTTCATAATGTTGAATCGCTAAAATTTCTGTAGGAGCCATAAATGCAGTTTGATAACCACTTAAATAATTCATATAACTAGCAATAAAAGCTAAAATGGTTTTACCACTTCCTACATCTCCTTGAATTAAACGATTCATTCTAGATTCATTTTCCATATCTTTAAAAATATCTTTTACTGCTTCTTTTTGATCCATAGTTAAAGAAAATGGTAATTGATCTATCATCTCTTTTATTTTTTCTTTTGAAATAGTTCTTTTTAACCCATTTTCTTTTTTTCTCATTTCTTTTAATAATGTCATCTTATATAGAAATTCAAATAATTCTTCATACTTTAATCTTGTTCTTGCTTGTTTTAAATGAACTGTAGAAGTAGGATGATGAATTTCTAATACACTTTCTTCTTTTTTTAGAAATTGATATTTTTCTTCTATACAATGAGGAATTATACTAGGTTTTATTTTCGCATACTGAAAAGCATCATGAATCCATTGAATCATTTTTTGATTTGTAATTTTATTTGTTAAATGATAAATTGGTTCTACATATGTTTTTTCAATCATTCCAAGTTTCATTTTAGAGGCTACAATTTGATTTTTTTTTGGTTTCCATTTACCAAATACAGTAACACTTGTTCCTACGTTTAAATGTTTTTTTAAGTATCCCCTATTAAATATAACTATTTCTATCATACGATCTTGTAATTGCATTTGAAAAGTCATTCTCTCCAAATGTTTTTTAAAGTATACAACTCTTGGAATATTCATAACAATTCCATCTACAATGACATCATCATCTTCTTTTTTTTCTTCTATATTACTTCTTTTTACAAGTTCATAACGATATGGATAATAATCTATCAAATCTTCTAATGTATCAATACCAAGATGAGATAATGCTTGTTTCGTTTTAGAACCTATCCCTGTTAAATCTTCTAACATATTTTTCACCATAATTATTATATCAAACAAAAGTTCGTTTTTCTATTTATTTCTACTTTTTTTCACATTTTTTATTATTTTTTAATTTAAAAGTATTGACTTTTTTCGACTTTCAGATTATTATAAAAGCACCAATTCGGAAATGTTCGAATTGGAGCTAGTATCACACTAGCCAACCCCTTTTTATTCTTTTTAAGGAGTGGTCTTCAGGGGGCCACTTCTATTTTTTTGTATAAAAAAAGTGATATCAATCACTTTTAGTTAAATATATATGAAAATCTAGTTTTATATACTTTAGATGCATATCTAGGTTCATATTCACCTGGTGAAACTTCTTCTTGATATTCATATTTTACATAAATGGTAACACATTAAAGCCATATTCCTGTTGCTGTAAAATTTAATTGTTGTGGAGCATAACTAATTTTCGTACCATAGTTAGGATCATTTTCAAATGTTTCAACAGTATCATATCCATATTTTTTTGCATATCTTGCATCAATAATTTTTACATTTTCTTTGGTTGTAATATTTAAGGTACGAGAATATTGTCCCCAACTAGATGTTAATTCACCAAAGTTTCCGGAAACAAATAAATCTTCAAAATTTCCATCTAATACAACCAAACCTTCAACCACAATTGTCTTAATCGAAGTAAGTCCTTTTTCATCTTTAGCATAAACAGTATAATATCCATTCTTAGAAAGATCTTCTACACTATAATAATCCCCTTCTGGATTCATATGAATTCCATTTTGAGAAATAGTTTCTATATTTACATTACCTTCCATATATTTTACTTCTGTAATTTTTTTATCACTTTTTACTTTAGCTTGTATTTTAGCATGTTGATCTTCATTATAACGAATATATTCTAATTCAATTTCTGGTGCGATTTCTGGTTCTACATCATTTTCTAATTTACATTTTCCGTCTTCATATTTTTTTACATTAACTTCTGATTCATTCATTTCTTTTATCGCACAAAAAGAATGATTATACATCATAAGGGCAATTTTACCTTCTTTCGAAAAAGTAAGTTCTCCATATACTGGCTCTTCCCCTTTATAGTTTAATTTATCATGGTTTGGTAGTTTAATTACTTCTCCTGGATATTCATTGTTATCTTTTAACAATACTTCTCCAATATATTGTTCTCCTGCAGAAATAATTCCATATGCAGCATCACGAAAAGCATTTTTCTTAGACTTTGTAATTGTTCCCATAATGAGTGGGATGGCAATAAAAGCAATAACGGCTAATATTACAATAACGGCTAATAATTCGATTAGGGTAAAACCTTTTTGTTTTTTTAAAAACATATTATTACTCCTCTCAAAATTTACTACACTACTATAACTACATTATATAAAAAGGTTGTGTAATGCACAACCTTTTTTTCACCTATTTAGACATTATTTTACAATCAATGATATAAAACTTGAATGCTTTTTACAACAACTTGATATTTATCAAATCTTTTTTCTACTTTACCAATAATATGAATCACATCTCCTTGGTCAATTGATAGCGTTTTGTAAACGCTAGGAAATAACACAAGTTCAATTTGTGATACTTCATCACTACCACTAATAAAAGCCATTTTTTCTTGTTTCTTTGTTGTAATTTCTTTCATTCTATCAACTAGACAAATCATTTCCACTTCTTGATCAAAATAATTTGCGATACTAGAAATAGAAATACTATTTGGATACTTTAACTTATATTCAGTCACTGGATGATTAGAAAGATAAAATCCAAAACCATCTAATTCCAATGTCATCTTAGTATGAATATCAAATTCTTCTGACAATAAAATTTCTGGTTTTTCAATAGGAACAAATCCATCTTCTAAATCTTTCGTAACTTCAGCATAATTTAGTAACACATCTAAATTATTTAACAATGTTTTTATATTATAACCAAAACTAGATAAGGCTCCTACTTCAATCATACTTTCTAAAGTTTTACGATTAATACTTTTTCCATAACATCTTTTTAAAAAGTCATAAATATCTATAAAAGGCTTTTCTTTTCTTTCAGTGATTATTGTTTGAATTGCATTGATTCCAACATTTTTAATTCCTGATAAAGGAAAACGAATGCCCTTTTCTTCAACTTTATATTCATTCGTACTTTGATTTACATCAGGATTTAAGATTTGAATTTGTAATAATTTACATTCATAAATATATTCTCTTGTTTTATCACTACTACCAATTGCCATAGAAAGTAAACTCTTCATAAAATATTTTGGATAATGTGCTTTTAAATAAGCCATCTTGTAACTAATTACAGCATAAGAAACAGAATGTGCTTTATTAAAACCATAATCAGCAAATTTTAAAATTAAATCATATACTTTTGTTGCAACTTCTAATGAGTAATTATTTTTTAAACAACCACGAATAAAGTGTTCTTTTTCATTTTTTAAAACTTCTTCTTTCTTTTTACTCATTGCTCTTCTTAAAACATCTGCTTGGCCATAAGTATAACCAGCCATGAGTGATGCGATTTGCATAATTTGTTCTTGATAAACAATAATCCCTTGTGTTTCTTTTAAAATTGGTTCTAAATCAGGATGTAAATAAGTAACTTTCTTTTTTCCTCGTTTTCTAGCAATAAAATCATCAATATGATTCATTGGACCTGGTCTAAATAAGGCAAGTGCAACAGAAAGTTCAGAAAATTGATTTGGTTTAAACTTTCGTAAAAAGTTTTTCATTCCTTGTGTTTCAAATTGAAAAATTCCTTCTGTTAAAACATTAGTAAAAAGAGATAAAGTTACTTCATCATCAAATGGAATTTCATCAAAAGATAAATCTATTTGTTCATATCTCTTTAAATCATTTAATACATCTTGAATTAAAGTTAAATTACGAAGTGCTAATAAATCCATTTTTAAAAGTCCTAATTCTTCTAAATATTCCATTGTAAACCCAGTTACATAAAATCCTTCGTGATTATAACTAACGGGGATAATATCATCTAAATCTTTTTTTGCTATGACAATTCCTGCTGCATGAACAGAAGTATGTCTTTTTAATCCTTCTAATTGATAAGCAATTTGATATACTTTTTTTAATACATCGTCTTGTTCTAACATCCTTACTAATTTATCTTCTAATTTTAAATTTTCACTTAAAGTTTTTTTACTATTGATAAATTTAGATAAAGCATCTACTTTTTTTAAATCAATATCTAAAGTACGAGCAACATCACGAATTACTTGTTTAGATGCCATTGTTCCAAACGTAATAATACCAGTTACTCTTTTTACTCCGTATTTATTTTGAATATATTGAATCACTTCTTCTCTTCTTTGAAATTCAAAATCAATATCAATATCTGGCATGGTAATACGTTCTGGATTTAAAAAACGTTCAAATAATAATCCCTCTTTTAAAGGATCAACACTGGTAATAAAAAGACAATAAGAAACTAAAGATCCTGCTGCACTACCACGTCCTGGTCCTACTAAAATACCATGTTTTTTCGCATAATTAACATAATCACAAACAATTAAAAAATAATTAGAAAAACCCATTTTTTCAATAATAGATAATTCATATTTTAAACGTTCTACATAAGCTTTACGAACCGTATTTCCAAAACGTTTACGTAATCCTTCAATACATAGTTTTTTTAAATACGTATAAGAGTTAAATCCATCTGGGCAAGGATAAATTGGTAATAAAATTTCATGTTTTGTTGTTAATTTTAAATCAATACAAGATACAAAATCCGCTAATTCATCACAGGAAGAAAATTCTTTCATTAGTTCATCTTCTAGCTTTAAATAATTTTGATGATAAACTGTTTCTACTTCCCTTACTAAAATTCCCTTTTTAATTGCTTCTAAATATGGAAGATATTTTACTTGTTCTTTATTTAGAGCATAAACTTCTCTACAATATAATTTTTTTTGTTGTTTTAATGAATTTCTTTGTTCTACAGTTTCATATCCATAATAAATTTGTGGATATATTTTATTAATCTCTACATCTAAAATACGAGAAGAAAATGGTAAAATACAAATTAAATCTTCATGATACTTCTCTAAATCATCCATATGAATTTGTCGTTCACTTTGGATTGTTGATAATTTTAATAATTGATGATATCCATGTTCATTTTTTGCATATAACAAAATATGATGTTCTTTTAAAAGAATATCTAATCCAATCATTGGCTTGATATGTTCTTTCATACATGCTTTATAAAATTCCATTGCTCCTGATAAATTATCATCGGTTAATGTTAAAGCTTTTATCTGATGTTTTTTTGCATAATCAATCAATGAAGGAACTTTTATCAAACTACTTAATAAACTATACTCTGTTTTTATATTGATTGGACAAAACATAAATATCCCACCCTTCTTTGTTATTATAACATAGAAAAACAAACATTTGTTTTATAAAATGAAAACAAAAGGAATTACTTACGCAATTCCTAAATATTCTTCTAATGTAATATTTTTTTCATATATTTTTTTTGCATGTTCTACTCCAAGATAGCGAACGTGCCATGGCTCATATTGATAACCTGTAATATCTTCTTTTCCCTTTGGATAACGTATAATAAATCCATATTCATGAGCATGTTCTTTTAACCATCTTCCAGCGTTTGTTTCTCCATAATTATTATCAATTGAACCAATATCAAAGGCAAGTCCTGTTTCATGTTCAGAGTGTCCTGGACGTGCTGAATAAGTATCTGCTAAATCTTTTCCATCACGTGCTACGTAACGATTATATAATGTTTCTTGAGTTTGTTGCGAACGGAATCCAGATAATAATGGCATAGAATATCCAGCTTGATTTGCTCCTGCTTGTAATCTTTGAAGTGCCGTATATGCAGTCTCATCATTTCCTGTTGCAAAATGATTAGGAAGTGAATATGTTTTATTCACAATCAAAATTCCTTTGATATAAGTTGGTCCTGTTATTTCTTTTCCATAACCATTATCATCCGAAGTAATTGTTTCTTCTTGTGGTGGAGTTAATGTTTCTTTTTCTTCTTCTTTTTTCGTTTCTTCTATTTTCTTTGCAACATCTTTTACTGACTCACTCATAAAAGAAAAATCCAATGATACCTGATCAGGCATCAATACAAAATAACTACCTACTCCTAAACATAAAACGATAATAAACAATAATAATATTATCTTTTTTCTTCTATTTCTTCTTTTTTTCATTCAAATGAAGCCCCTTTCTAATTTTAGTCCAAACATGATATTTTTTCAAAAGAAAATATGCACATAAAGAACCACTAACATTTAATATAAAATCATCAATGTCACAACTACCCGTTAATAATACCATCTGAAAAATTTCTACAGATAATATAGTTATGGCAATAAATATCATATAATTTTTTGTTTTTAAAAACTTAGGAAAAAATAAAGGTATAAATAAAGCAAATGGCATAAATGAAATGAAATTACCTACTACATTCAAAAATAAATACTTGATACTCATTGTTTGTTTCAAAAAAGCAGTCATATAAAATAAAATCATACGAAATGGAATGAAGTTGCAAGAGTTTTGAAAATAAGCTTTATATATATTTCTTGGTGCATAAAGATAACCCATTCCATGTCTTCCAAATCCATGTTCAAAAAATAAAACAGAACACAATTGAAATACATATAAAAAGAATATTAAAATCATAATTTGATCATTCGTGTTATCTTTTGTTTTATTATATATCATAAAAGTAATTAATCCTAAAATAGAAAATAATAACGTAATACATTTTGCAAATACACTCCCGTGTACCACATGTAAAACTAAAAAATAACTAACAAATAATCCTGATATGATAAATAATATGAATTGTATCCATTCTCTTTTTTTCATACTAATTCTCCTATATTTTATTATAACACGTCTTTTCTAAACTCGCATCTTTATCTCATAAATTTTCATCATTTTCATATGATGGATTAGAGGTGATACTCATGTTTTTTAAACGTGTTCATATTCGAATTAAGATCGTTTTTTGTATCATATTATTTTTATTTTTATTAATTATTGGTAAAGTTTTTTATATTCAAGTAATCGATTATAAAAAACTTTCCAAATATGCATCTAGTTTATGGAGTCGTAATCTTCCTATTGAAGCAAATCGTGGATTAATTACTGATAGAAATGGTGTTGTTTTAGCAGATAATTTAACAACTTCTTCTTTAATTTTTATTCCTAATCAAATAAAGGATAAAAGAAAAACCGCAAAATTAATTGCAGAAATATTAAAAGTCGATGAAGAAGAAATCTATAAACACGTTACTAAAAAAACAAGTATTGAAAGAGTTCATCCTGAAGGAAGAAGACTTTCTTATGAAGTTGCTGATAAAATTAATCAATTAAAATTACCAGGGGTTTATTTAATTAAAGAAAGTAAAAGAAATTATCCCTATGATACTTATTTATCACATACTTTAGGTTTTGTAGGAATCGATAATCAAGGTCTAAGTGGTTTAGAACTCATGTATGATAAATATTTAACTGGTAGTTATGGAGCAATTAAATACTTTAGTGATGCGAAAGGAAATAAATTAAAATTAAATGAGGTATATGAAAAACCACAAGATGGAATTAATATGACACTTACCATTAATATGGATATTCAAAAGTCATTAGAACGAGAATTAGATAATGCTGTTTTAAAATATAACCCTGACCAAGCAATTGGTATTGCTATGGATCCAAATACAGGTGAAATTTTAGCCATTTCTTCTCGGCCTAATTTTTCACCAAGTCATTATCAAAATTACACAAAAGAACAATTAAATAGAAATTTACCAATTTGGGCAACATATGAACCTGGTTCTACTTTTAAAATCATTACCCTAGCAACTGCATTAGAAGAACATTTAATAGATTTAGATAAAGATAAATTTCATGATAGTGGTAGCATTCAAGTTGAAAATGCCAGAATTAAATGTTGGAAACATGGTGGTCATGGTGAACAAACTTTTTTACAAGTTGTAGAAAACAGTTGTAATCCTGGCTTTGTTGTGATGGGACAAAAAATTGGAAAAGAAAAATTATTTCAATATATTCGTAAATTTGGATTTGGAGAAAAAACAGGTGTTGATTTAAATGGTGAAGCAACAGGAATTTTATTTCCATTAAATAAAGTTGGGCCTGTAGAACTTGCAACAACTTCTTTTGGGCAAGGAGTTAGTGTTACGCCAATTCAACAAATTACTGCTGTTAGTGCTGCCATTAATGGTGGTAAATTATTAACACCCTACATTGTTAAAAGTTTAAATGAACCTGAAACCAATACTACTGTAAAAGAAAATACACCTAAAATAAAAAGAAAAGTGATTAGTGAAGAAACAAGTAAAAAAGTAAGAAGTACATTAGAAAGTGTTGTTACAAACGGAACAGGTAGACCTGCCTATATTGAAGGATACCGTGTTGGTGGAAAAACAGGAACTGCACAAAAAGTAAAAGATGGGCGTTATATGATTGGTAATTATATTACTTCTTTTATGGGATTTCTACCAGCTAATGATCCTCAAATTGTAGTTTATATTGCGATTGATAATGCAAAAGGAGCAACCCAATATGGAGGAACCATTGCTGCACCAATTGTAAAAACTGTCTTAGAAGACTCTATCAAAGCTTTAAATATTAAAAAACCAGGTGGCGATACTGAAAAAAAATATAACTACTTAGATAAAAAATATAAAACAGTTCCTAACGTTACTAATTTATCAGTCAAAGAAGCAACAGAAAAATTAAAAGACTTTAAAATCGAATATTCAGGAAATGGTAACCGTGTTGTTTATCAATCACCAAAAGCCAAAGAACGTATTTATGAAGGTGAAACAGTTCGTTTGATGTTATCAAAATAATAAAATACATAATTATCAAAAAATAAGAATATAATAAACTGAAATGATTGAGGTGAAATCATGCTATTACTTACAAAAGCAGTATTTTCTATCATGATTGGTTTTTTTATATCACTCATTTGTGCCCTTCTTTTTATTCCCATATTAAAAAGAATAAAAGCAGAACAATCTTTAAGTCGTTATTTACAAGATACTCATAAAAAAAAGCAAGGCACTCCAACCATGGGAGGAATCATTTTTATATTAGCAACTATGATTGCCATGTTATTACTATTTTATTTACAAAAAATTACTTGGAGTTATAATATTTTAATTGTTTTTATTACTTTTATTGGTTATGGGCTCATTGGTTTTATCGATGATTATTTAATTATTAAAAGACATAATAATAAAGGATTAACAGAAAAACAAAAACTTCTTTTACAATTAATCATATCTCTCATTTTCTTTTACTATTTTATGTTAGCTGGAAATGAACCATTGTTATGGATTCATACTTTTCATATTAAAATAGATATTGGTTGGTTATATGGAGTTTTTATATTATTTTTATTGTTAGCAAGTAGTAATGCTGTCAATTTAACAGATGGATTAGATGGCCTTGCTGGAGGACTTTCAGCAATTGCTTATCTAACTTTTGGTATTATTGTTTTTCAAACTGGATGGTTAGATGGTTATGAAAGTATTGGTTGCTTTTGTTTCATTTTATTTGGTTCCCTGCTTGGATTTTTAGTATTCAATGTATCACCAGCTAAAATATTCATGGGAGATACAGGTAGTTTAGCACTAGGTGCTACTTTAGGTGCTCTTGCAATATTAACCAGACATGAACTATTATTAATTATCATTGGTATTGTATTTGTTATTGAAACAAGTAGTTGTATCTTACAAAGATATTATTATAAATTAACACATAAAAGATTATTTCCAATGGCACCACTACACCACAGCTTTGAAAAAAAAGGATGGAATGAAAGAGATATTGTAAAACTATTTTGGATTATTGGATTATTTGGCTCTATGATAGCATTAGCATTTGGAGTATGGTTATGAAAAAGCAATTTGATTATTTATTATTCATAAGTGTTATTATCATTTCTCTTTTTGGACTTCTTATGATTTATTCTGCTTCTTATGTATGGGCTGAATACAAATTTCAAAATCCTTTTAAATTTGTTACCAATCAAGGAATCTTTTTCATATTGGGTATTTTCTTTATGTTAGTCATTAGTAAATTACCCTTCTCTTTTTTTCAAAAAAATTGTAAAAAGTTTTTATTCCTTTGTATTTTATTACTAATTGGAGTTCTTATACCTGGAATCGGAAGTATTCGTAATGGAAGTAGAAGTTGGTTTGGAATTGGATCTTTTGGTATTCAACCAAGTGAGTTTACTAAATTAGCTATGATTTTATTTACTGCTCATTATTTAACTAAAAATGAAAAATTAATGAAACAATTTAAAAAAGGTATTTTACCAATTCTTTCACTTTTATTATTTCTTTTCTTTTTAATTATGTTACAACCAGATTTTGGAACAGGAATGATTTTAGTCATGTCTATTATTGGCATGCTATTTGTAGGTGGTGTTCCTATTTCCTTTTTCTTAAAATTAGGAAGTATTGGAGTAATCGGAATTATAGGACTTATTTTAGCTGCACCCTACCGTTTAACTCGTATTCTATCTTTTTTAAATCCCTGGCAAGATCCACTAGGAAGTGGTTTTCAAATTATTCAATCTCTTTATGCTATTGGACCTGGTGGATTATTTGGATATGGTTTTTTAAATTCTAGACAAAAACATTTTTATTTACCAGAACCACAAACTGATTTTATTTTTTCAATCATCAGTGAAGAATTTGGATTTATGGGAATTTTAATTGTAGCCAGTTTATTTTTATTTATTATTTACCGCGGATTTATGATTGCTAGAAATTCTTCCAATCTATTTCAAAAATATGTAGCATTTGGCATTACTTTTCAAATTGCCTTTCAATCAATTTTAAACTTAATGGTAGTCGTTGGACTCATTCCTGTAACAGGAGTAACACTCCCCTTTCTTAGTTATGGAGGATCTAGTTTATTAATTACTCTGTGTAGTGTGGGAATATTATTAAATATTAGTAGAAATAATAAATAAAAAATTATAAAATATCAATAAATAACAAACAAAATAAAACGAAATTAGTTTATTTACTAATTTCGTTTTCTAATCTTTTATCATAAATCAAACTATTATTTTTCCCATGACGTTTTACATAATATAAAGCATCATCAGCTTGTTTCATACAATCTTGAATGGAATTTGTTTCATCATATAACGAAATTCCTGCTGAAAAAGTAGTTTGAAATTCTTTAAATGAATCATGAAATAAATGATTCATTGTTTCCATTCTCTTTTTTACAAATTGCACTTGATTTGTTTTAAAAATAATTAGAATTTCTTCTCCTCCATAACGAGCAGCAAAATCTCCTTGACGAATATGCCCTATAATTAATTGTCCTAATTTTTTTAAAACTTGATCCCCTACTTGGTGGCCATAATTATCATTAATTTGTTTAAAATCATCAATATCTAATAATACTACTGTACTAGGCGATAATAAATCAGCAATGTATTTTTCTAATTCCTTTCTAGTATATAAACCTGTTAGTTCATCTTTTTGTAAGTTGGTAATTATTTCTATATATGCACTCACATCTTCAAAATATTTCACATGAATTAATTCATGATCTAATGTCATCGCTTTTGATTTCAATTTATAAAAATGATCTTGATATTGATAAATATCTAAATCTTTATGATTGTTTAAAATTTGTTCAAATAATGGACTTTGATAACATCCATGGCGAATACTTTCTAATTGATACTCCCATCCAAATTGATTTAAGATTTCTTTTAAATTTTCTATATTCATATATTCATCACAATTAAAGTATATAATAGCTAAATTTTATTGTAAAGAACTTTCTATAATTTTTTTGTTAATTTTCTGTACGAAAATCATCTAATTGATAACCTAATGTTTCCAATTCTTTTTCCAACTTTCTCATTGGTAAACCATATAAATTGGTAACATCACCATCAATTTTAGAAATCATGAAAAAAGCTGTTTCCCCATAACCACATCTTGTAAATAAAGCTTTTTCTTTTTTTAAATATTTTTGCATCATTGCAAAAGTAATTTTAGAAAATGTCACTTTTGTAACTGCTGAAAAACTAATTGTTTTATTTTGATATAAATCAATAATAGTTACACCGGTTACCATATCATGGGTTTTTCCTGATAATTGGCGAATATTTTTCTTTGCTTCTTTCACTGTTTTTGGTTTTCCATACATTTTTCCTTCACAATGTACCATAGTATCAGCAGCAAGTATAATACCTTCGTCATGTTGTTTAGCCACTGCTAATGCTTTTTGAAATGAAATTTGTTTACAATATTCTTCAGGAAGTAATGCTGATGAATATTCTTCAGTATTACTTGGTTGAACTATAAAATCAATCTTTAATGATTCTAATAATTTTTTTCGAGATTTCGAATTTGATGCTAAAATCAATTTCATATTATGCTTCCTCTCTTTTTCCATCATGTCATTATAAAATGCAAATTATAAATTAAAAAAGATGAATATTTATTTAATCTTGTAAATATGGTAATAAAATATTTGTTAATTTTAAATATCCTAAACTAGATAAATGTAATCCTTCTTCTGTATATTTTAATGTCATTTCATTGTTGTCATTTACAAATTCATCATATAAATTAATAAATGTAATATTTTCTTCTTCAGCATATTTTTTTAATTTTTTATTAATTGATTGAATTGTTTTATTTTCTCTTTTACCAACCATGTCATGATTAATTTTAGAATCATTGCTGTTGTTTACAGGTAGTAATGATTCTAAATAGATTTTTGTTTTAGGTCTTACTTCATGAATTTTATCAATAATTTTTTTAATATTATTAACAATTTCATCTTCACTTCTATTGTTTTGAATATCGTTGGTTCCAATTAATAAAAATACTTTGGTAGGATTATAAATTGCTACCATACTATCAATACGAGATAAAATATCTGTTGTCTGATAGCCTGAAACACCACTATTTACAACTGGTAATTCATCATAAAATTCTTCTAATGGATAAAAGTCTGTTAAAGAGTCCCCTAAAAAAACAAAATTATCTGTATCCGTTACCTGTATATCAAACGGATTTTTCATTGTATTTTGTTTTTCTGGAACTCTTACTTTAAATAATAGAATAATTAATAATAAACAAATAAGAAATAATAAAAATAATACAGCAATTTGATAAAATGGAAGTTTTTTCCATTCTATTTGTTTAAAATCTATTTTTTTCATTTTTTATACCCACCTTTTGACTATTTATTATAGCGAGTTATAAATAGAAAGGCAAGAAAAAAATGCTAATTAGATTTCACATTTTTTCGTTTTGAAGATTTCTTTTTTTTCTTAGCTTCTGGATATTTTAAAAAATGATTTTCATCCATTGTAAAATGTAATGACATACTAACCATTAATAAACTATGAGAAATTTCAAATAAAATAATAGGACCTGAAGCTTCAATAATTTTATAATAATCAAGCAATACTTTTAAAGAAAAGAATGATGCAAGTAAAATAACAAGTCCAATAAAAATTTGATTGATTTTATCTAAATTTTCTTTTTTGTATTCTAAATATTTCTTAAATACCATGTAAAATGCTAATAAATAATAAAATGTATAACATGTATAACTAACGCGAAATACTCCAAAAATACAATACCATATTACTAAAATTGTAAAAAATACAATATTTAACTGTTTTACATGTTTTCTTCCAATTGGAAATAATAAACTCCAAAAATATAATAATGGTAATAGTGTTGTCATAGAAAGTAACATCATACCTTGTCCCATTTCTAATGGGTAATACAAAGTAAATAAGGCTCCTGTTACTACCAATAATAAAATTGTATTAATTAAAACTAATAATCTTTGATATTTTAATTCTTTTATCATATCATCACATCCTATCATTATTATATAAAATTATTTTTTATTTCTCAACTATTTTATAGTAATTCATGATACAATAACAAGTATAGAATATTCTGCATTTTCTGGTTGCGTAAACCTAACAACAATAGTAATTCCAAAAAGTGTAACAAGTATTGGAGATTTTGCATTTTCTGGTTGTGAAAACCTAACATCAATAGTAATTCCAAAAAGTGTAACAAGTATTGGAGATTCTGCATTTTCTGGTTGTGAAAACCTAACATCAATAGTAATCCCAGAAAATGTAACAAGTATAGGAGAAAGTGTATTTAGTGGTTGTAAAAGCCTAATATCAATAGAACTTCCAGAAAGTGTAACAAGTATAGGAAATAGGGCATTTTCTAGATGTAGTAATCTAACATCAATAGTAATTCCAGAAAGCGTAACAAGTATTGGAGATTCTGCATTTTATGATTGTGAAAACCTATCATCAATAGTAATTCCAG
>ENA-ORNF01001844-ORNF01001844.1-human-gut-metagenome-genome-assembly--contig:-NODE-1844-length-17309-cov-5.472006_pt1 | contig 17309 bp, 13 predicted proteins | sample MGYA00242110_ERZ509012 | MGnify/ENA primary metagenome ERZ509012 (study PRJEB26280, sample SAMEA2338714) | human gut metagenome | biome: human gut; feature: human-associated habitat; material: faeces...
AGTGCATAGTTTACAATTTCTTCTACACGACCAAGCATTTTTTCGTTAATTGTATAGGTTGTATCGTTTTCTTTAACCATGCTGGTCCATGCAACAGGGACACGAATGGTGTTAAAACCATACGAATGTATAGCATCAATATATTTCTGTGTGGTAACGGGTGCACCCCATGCTGTTTCATAATCAGTAGCATTACTGAAATTGTCTTTTTCGTTGGCAGCTTTTGTTGCTTCCATTGTATTTCCGAGATTAATACCAAGTCCCAGGTCATGAACCATCTGATATGCATCAGATGCCGCTGCCGGCTCTGCTGAAGGTTTTTCTGTCGCAACCGGAGTCTTTGTTGGTTCTGACGTTGGTACTTCTGTTTCAGTCGGTGTCTTTGTCGGTTCTGACGTTGGTGTTTCTGTTTCAGCAGGTGTCTTTGTCGGTTCTGACGTTGGTGTTTCTGTTTCAGCAGGTGTCTTTGTTGGTTCTGACGTTGGCGTAACTTTATTTACATAAACAGTAACATTACACTTTAATGTCTTATTGAAATCTTTCCATTTCTTTTTTCCTTTTACATTTTTCTTTTCCTTATAAGAAACAACACATTTAATAATTGTGTTGCCTTCTTTTAACGCTTTAACCTTTCCTTTTGAAGAAACTGATGCTACGCTTCTTTTGCCGCTGCTAAATTTCACTTTCTTAACTTTCACATCTTTTGAAACAGCCTTTACACTTAATGTAAATGACTTTCCTTTTTGAAGCTTCTTAGACGAACTGTTCAAGGTCACCTTTTTATCAGAACTTTTTGCATAAGTCTGTGTGTTTCCGTAAAAAGTCCCGGTAATCATTAACCCCATTGCGATTACCGCCGCAGTAAATCTTCCGGCTTGCTTTTTTAATTTTGTTTTCTTTTTTAAGTATGTCATAAATTTTCTCCTTATAAAAAATATCAGGGTATATATTATCAAGAAAATCTTAACATACATACCCTAAATTAAATACACTGTATTTTAGTGATAAATCACTTTATTTGATTTATTAAAAATTATAAGTATTTCTTCAACACATCAACCTTATCAAGCTGCTCCCATGGAAGTTTTAAATCATTGCGTCCAAAATGACCATATGCTGCTGTCTGCTTATAAATCGGTCTTCTAAGGTCGAGCATCTTAATAATTCCTGCCGGACGGAGGTCAAAGTTTTCTCTGATTATCTCCACAAGCTTCTCATCAGAGATTTTGCCTGTTCCAAATGTGTCAACCATTACAGATGTAGGCTGTGCAACTCCGATAGCATACGAAAGCTGGATTTCGCATTTATCCGCAAGACCTGCTGCAACAATATTCTTAGCAACATAACGTGCTGCGTATGCTGCTGAACGGTCAACCTTTGTGCAGTCTTTTCCTGAGAATGCTCCGCCACCGTGACGTGCATATCCACCGTAGGTGTCTACAATGATCTTACGGCCGGTCAGACCGCTGTCGCCATTAGGTCCGCCGATGACGAAACGTCCGGTAGGATTGATGAAGAACTTGGTATCTGCATCGATCATATCTACGGGCAGAACCGGATCAAATACATACTTTTTGATGTCTTCATGAATCTGCTCCTGAGACACATGCTCATCATGCTGGGTAGACAGAACGACTGCCTCCAGACGGAAGGGCTTGCCATTCTCATCATACTCTACGGATACCTGGCTCTTGCCATCAGGTCTTAAATAGGAAAGAGTGCCGTCCTTACGCACCTTGGTCAGCTGTCTGGTCAGCTTGTGTGCCAGAGAGATGGGGTACGGCATATATTCCGGAGTCTCATTGGTAGCAAAACCGAACATCATACCCTGATCTCCGGCACCGATGGCATCCAGCTGTTCATCGGTCATATTGCTCTCTTTTGCTTCCAACGCCTTGTCTACGCCCATAGCGATATCGGCAGACTGCTTGTCCAGAGATACCATGACAGCACAGGTATTGCCGTCGAAGCCCTTCTCGGAAGAATCATAACCGATCTCCGTCACAGTCTTACGAACGATAGCGGGAATGTCAATATTTGCCTTGGTAGTGATCTCACCCATTACCAGTACAAAACCGGTATTAGTGCAGGTCTCACATGCTACACGGCTGAAAGGATCCTGCTCCATCAGCGCATCCAGTACCGCATCAGATACGGCATCACAGATTTTGTCGGGATGTCCTTCAGTTACGGACTCCGATGTAAATAAACGTTTTTCCATTTGTCCTCCATTCTGCTTCCCTGTAGGAAGAGGGTCTAGTGGTGTATAGGTGGCTTAAAGTCCTATCATTCAGCGCCTCATTCATAAAATCGCATCTTCGATGCCGGTCGCTCTGAATGATGCAAAAAAGTCCGCTTTCATAAGCGGACTGATTATTGTGTGATCAAATCCTCTTATTGTTCGACAGTTACTCGCTCAGGTGGGCACCTTCCGCATCCTGCGGGGTTGCCGTGGCTTCATCGATCCTATGTATCTCCACCACTCTGAATAAGGGAAAGTCTATATGAACTTTTCTACGCTAATTAACTTACTATGAGTTACCTGTTTTGTCAACAGACATTTTATTCAAAATGTCATTCTGTTGAGATTTATGAGAAATCCACTCATTAACCGATCTTCAGTTTGAACTTCTGTAAATCTCTCTCGGTCTCGATCAGCTCGATCTGTGCTCCCAGTCCCTGTAATTTCAGGTGGAAGTCCTCATAGCCTCTCTCAATGTAACGGATATCATCCACGGTAGAAAATCCTTCCGCAGCCATCGCTGCCAGTACCAGTGCGGCACCTGCCCGCAGATCCGGTGCGGAGATATTGGCTCCGGTATATCTGGATACGCCGTCAATGATAGCGGTGTTGCCCTCTACTTTGATGCTGGCACCCATTCGGGTCAGTTCATCCACATATTTGAAACGATTCTCGAAAATGCTCTCTGTCACAATGCTGGTTCCCTGGGACAATCCCAGTGCCACTGTAATCTGAGGCTGCATATCCGTCGGAAATCCGGGGTAAGGCAATGTCTTTACCTGGGTATGCTGCAAAGGCTTGGATGCCACAACCCGGATACAGTCGTCTGTTTCTTCCACTTCACAGCCAATTTCCAGAAGCTTCGCCGTAATGGATTCCAGATGCTTCGGAATCACATTTTTCACCGTCACATCGCCTTTGGTAACTGCCGCTGCGAACATAAATGTACCAGCCTCGATCTGATCGGGGATCACGGCATACTCCGTACCATGCAGATGGGAAACACCCTTGATACGGATCACATCCGTGCCGGCACCTTTGATGTTGGCTCCCATACTGTTCAGGAAATTCGCAAGGTCTACCACATGGGGCTCTTTAGCAGAATTTTCAATAATGGTAGTGCCTTCCGCCATCACCGCTGCCATCATGATATTGATGGTAGCTCCCACACTGACCACATCCATATAAATATGGCTGCCATGAAGGTGGTCCGCATGGGTCTTGATCAGGCCATGCTCGATCTTCACATCCGCACCCAGGGCACGGAATCCTTTGATATGCTGGTCAATGGCACGGCAGCCGATATCACATCCGCCGGGAAGTGCCACCTCCGCATACTTATATTTTCCCAAAAGAGCTCCGATCAGATAATAGGACGCTCTGATCTTTTTGATATTTTCATCTTCTACTACAAGTTCACTGATATTGGATGCATTGAGGGTCACTTTGTGGCGGTCTGTGCGCTTTACGATCACACCAATGTTCTCCATAGCGCACAAAAGCACGTTCGTATCTCTTACATCCGGCATATTTTCTATATAAACAGTTTCATCCGTCATCACGGAAGCAGCAAGAATAGGAAGTGCCGCATTCTTGGCACCTCCTATTTCAACTTCACCGACTAATGGATTACCGCCTTTAATTGCGTATTGTTCCATTGTTTCTTACCTCTGTCATTCTCAGATCAGAAAAACCTTCTTATGCACTTATACCACATTTTCACGCATTTGTAAATACAGCGCCCTAATTCAGGTACTTCAACGGGTTCACCTGACTGCCATTGATCAGGATCTCAAAGTGAAGATGAGGTCCCGTACTTATGCCGGTATTACCGCTCAGTGCAATACGTTCTCCCTGTTTTACCGTCTGGCCGACCTTGACGAGCACCTTACTCAGATGTCCGTATCGGGTCTGCCTGCCGTCCTCATGGTTAATATAGACGCAATAACCGTATCCGCTTCCCCATCCGGCTCTGGCTACAGTACCACCGCAGGATGCAAATACCGCAGTTCCGGTAGGAACCGACCAATCCACACCCTTATGGTAGCTGCTGGCGCCCTTGGTAGGTGACTTTCTGCGTCCGAAATTGGAACTCAGACGTCCACCGGAAATAGGTTTGATATAGGTCGGAGGAATCTTGGTGCCTCGTTCCACGATCTTGGGAACTGCCTCCATGACCACTTCTTCTTTTAAAATATCTCTGGACACTTCCTTGTCATTCAGATAGGAAACATCCGCAACAATCCGGCGGAATCCAGCCGACGGCTGCTGCAATATCTTGGTCTCGGTCGTATACCAGGAATCATTATCTACATAAATAACATCCGCATCGTAAATCTCTTCATAATAGTTCTGTTCCATGCGCTCCACGGATAATTCCGGCTGCGGTACAGTAATGATCAGCTTATCTCCGACACGGATCGTAGAATTTTCATCCGTCAGTGTCTCACTGTTCATTGCGATGATCTGATCCATGGGAATATTGACCTTGATAGAGATCTCAGACAGCGTGTCTCCGCTGACTACTTCATATTCTCCGGGAGTCTCCTGCTCCTTGATCACATCCTCGACCGCCTGATCTAAGGGCGTCAGCATACTTTCCGGAAGATAGGTCTCCACGATTTCCACTTTTTCTGCGAAATCCATGGTCAGCAGACCCAGAGCATAATCCTCAAAATCCTTCTCTCCCTGTGCTTCCGCCTGAGAACCGGCCTGATCCAATACAGACTGTACACCGCCTGCATAGATTGCCTCTTCCTTCTGTTCTTCCTGCTGTGTCAGCTCCTGTCTGTTCACGACCTCCGTCGTGAGAACATTGAATTCCTTCTGGGCATCATGGAGCAGCTCCACGCTGAATTTTTCTTCGCTGTCATACTTGTCCACGGCCGCCTGCAGCAGGGATTTCACCTCGTCCACGCTTGCCAGGTTGACCATGTACTCGTTTACCTTCATGGTATAGGATCTGTGGGAAGTCTCTCGTATGCTGCTTTCCAGTTCCTTCTGCATCGCTGTCAGCATAGCATCTTCATCAGACAAAGTTCCCCACAATACTTCTTCTCCGACCAGTTTCAGATCTGCATCCATAAAAACCATAGTATCGCTTTGGGATGCAATATTTCTTCTGGCTTCCTGCAACAGCTGTTCCGCCGCACCAGCCTCGCCAACCGTTCCGATCTCATTGCCGTTTAAGAATACATGAAAGTAATTCTCTCCAGTCTTTTCAAACGCCGCATAACCTTTTAAGAAAAACAGACTCACAAAAAGTGTTGCCAACGTTGTTTTCACATATGTATATTTTACTCGTTTCGAGTAAGATGTCAGTTTTCTCATGAATTCCTTCTCAATCTATTGTATCTATTGTATCTGCCAACAGTATGTCCCATCGGGACGTTCTGTATTCGTATCTTATATCAATTTCGTCTACAGCATTCTGTGTCATTTCTACCGTACCATCCATAGATACCAAAATCCACCAGCTACTGTAATAACTTTGTAACATATAGATTCTAACAGCAATTATATTCCTTGTAAAGGAAGAATATCTGTTCGGTTTTTTTATTTTCAATGCCTTTAATTCATGCTATAATGAATTCACACCTAGGAAATCTGCATGACAGGAAAGGAGCCTTTCCATGAAGGAATCAATTATTTTTCATATTGATGTGAATTCCGCATTTTTAAGTTGGACGGCTCTGTCAAAATTAGAGCAGGGGGATCCTGTGGATCTGCGCACCATTCCGGCTATCGTGGGCGGCGATACATCCACCAGACACGGTGTGGTACTGGCCAAATCCATTCCCGCCAAAGCCTACGGCATCACCACCGGAGAACCTGTCGTCAACGCCCTGCGCAAATGTCCGGGACTGGTCATGGCTTCTCCAAATCACAACATGTACCGCCAGAAGAGCCGCCTGCTCATGGAGCACCTCTCCGATATCTGCCCCGATATCGAACAGGTCAGCATTGATGAGTGTTACATGGATTACACCCCCATTGCATCGAAATACAATACGCCCGAAGAAGCTGCCGCTTTGATCCGCCGTTCTGTGTTTGAAAAATTCAAGTTTACTGTAAATGTGGGAATTTCCGATCGAAAGGTTCTGGCCAAAATGGCCTCTGATTTTGAAAAGCCTGATAAGACGCATACGCTGTATTACCGGGAAATCCGGCAGAAGATGTGGCCGCTTCCTGTTTCCGATCTGTTTACCTGCGGTCACTCCAGTGTTGAAACTTTGCATAAACTGGGAATTCTCACAATAGGTGACCTGGCGCAGACCGATCCCGTCATCCTGGAAGCGCATTTGAAAAGCCATGGGCGAAACCTCTGGCAGTATGCCAACGGTATCGATGATTCTACTGTAGTACTGGAGCCTTCCAAGGCCAAGGGAATCGGCAATTCCACCACTTTAAGCAATGATGCCCTGACAAAAGAGGAAGCCTGCAAAGTACTGTTGTCCCTGTGTGAATCCGTTGGTGCCCGTCTGCGTGCATCACATCAGCTGGCCGGACAGATATGTACAGAGATCCGCTACAGTGATTTCCGGAATGTTTCGCACCAGATGCCCCTGGAGGTTCCCACTGCTTCGGTAAATCTTCTCTATGAAAATGCCTGTGCACTGTTTGACGAGCTATGGGATTCTTCTCCCATACGGCTGTTAGGCGTCCGTACTTCCAAACTGGTGCCGGAAGATGAGCCCATCCAGCTCAGCCTGTTCGACTATGCGGCTCCCCGGTCCGAAAAACAACTGAAACTGGAATCCGCTCTGGACGATATTCGCACAAAATATGGAAAAGATGCCATCAAACGGGGAAGTTTTCTCTAGTGCTGTGTTGTGATGATCATGTTAAGCACCGCTTTCGTTTCTCCGATGTTACGATAGATATGCTTTCTGTCACTGGCAAAATAGAGTGAGCTTCCCGTTTTCACCAGAAAACTGCCATCTTCCAGGATCAGTTCAATCTCTCCGGATACCACAGTCAGATATTCCCAGGTCTGTTCCCCATGGGATTCGCTCTCCATCCGGGCATTCCTTGCCAGCTCTCCCTGATAGATCTCAAAATTCCTGCCTGCATCATAAGGAAGCATTACATAAATCCTGTATTCTCCTTCTTTCGCCTTGAACACCGGCGCTTCCTCCAGAGAAGGCATTACCATAATTTCTTTTCTGTTATAAATCAGCTGTTCGAAGGGCACCTTCAGTCCTTCCACAATTTTTCCTATGGTAGACACCGTAGGGTTGGACTCGCCTCTCTCGATCTGTCCCAGCATGCTTTTGCTGACGCCGGTCCGTTCTGCCAGCATATCCAGGCTCATATTTTTGGATTTGCGGATTCGCTTTAAATTGAATGCTATATTCTTATCTATCTGTGTCATATGTACCACCCAGACTTTCCCAGATTCTGCATCTGCTTTTCCTGAAATCAAAAATAGCACCAGACACTTTGTCTGATGCTACCTCTTCGTAGTAAATGTTTCTATTTATGATACCTTATGATACCGAACCTGGGAAAAAACGTCAAGTTATTTTTTACGTTTCTTTACACTGTATCCAAAGGTTCCCAACAGTTCTCCACAGCCAAAATAAGAACCGTGGGAATAAATGATGGGATCCGCCTTTTCTAAATGGAATTTGTGATTCTCGTCCATATATTTTTCATCTGCATGCACCGCAGCCACATCTGCCAGGAACATATCGTGAGATCCCAACGGAAGTACCTGTCGTACTTTGCATTCGATATTTACGGGGCTCTCTGCAATCATAGGAGCTTTTACCTCGGAGGCGGGAATGGGTGTCAGGTTCATTTCTTTGAATTTATCCACGTCCCGGCCGCTTTTCACTCCGCAATAATCTGTGGCAAAAGCCAGTTCTTTGGTGGTGAGGTTGATCACAAACTCTCCCGTTTCCTTTAAAATAGGATAAGAATATCTCTCCGGTCGTACCGAAATCGATACCATAGGCGGATTCGTACATACTGTCCCCACCCATGCAAGGGTAATGATATTCGGACGGCCATCCTTGTCTGCCAGGCTCACCATGACCACCGGCAGGGGATACAGCATATTTCCCGGCTTCCATAGCTCTTTTCCCATCTGTCTGTCACCTCATTTCTATTCTCTGCCACATATCTGTCACATTAGAATGTGTAACATATTTAATACATGAAGTACAATATCAGCCACTCCCGCAACCAGCGCTGCAACAGAAATGCCCAATACCACGTTAAGTTTTCCAGACAGGCTCTCCTTGATCTTTGCCGCAATTGCATCTGTCTGCTTCTCATTTTCCTCAACCACAGCAGCCTGTACATTGCGGTATACTTTTACGCATTCCTTATGTACGCTTTCGTCGTTGCCCGTCAGCTTTTCATCCAGGTGACTCTTCAGCTCTTCCAATGCCTCAGTGCTCTGCTGAATCTCCTCCAGCTTTGCCGTATATTCCTGGCACAGCTTCTCTATCTTTGCGGCGTTGTCCTGCTGCAGTTCCTGCAGTTTCGCAGCGCCCTCCTGCTGCAGCTTGTCAAAAGCAGCCGCACCTTCTTCGGAAAGTCTGGTCACTTCCGGCGTGATCGTCTCTGACATCAGCTTTTCCATCTCATGGTTGATGGCCTTCAGTTCCTTATTGACCTGCTGCATCTGTGCCAGACATTCGTCATATTCACGCAGCTGGCTTTTCAGCTGATCCATTTCTTCGGCATCCGCAGCGGAATTTGCTTTGATCATTTCCTGCGCATTGAGCTTTTGTGCAAGTTTATCCATAAAAGTATCCATCCATCTTCCTCCAAACATACTCGTCCCTCATGTGAACTGTTTCTACCCTGATTCTGATTTCTGTATTCCTCGGACTTTCGAAATCATAACAACATATACATGTTTATTTTAGCATGTTTGCTTTGCAGATACAACAAAAACCCCTGTATTCCTGCATTTTCCGGCTCTGGTTGTTTTTATGCAATTTGCACAAATTCTTAATATGATTTCATACTTTTTCGTAAAATTCACCAAGTTTTCACATCATGTTCATAATTTGTTCATAATTCATTGGTATACTTTAATCACAGTCAAGGAAGTGATAAAGCTTCCACCTAACAAAGCATATAAGATAAATTTTTTCATAATAGCCCAGGCGCCGCAAGGTGTCTGGGCACTCCTCATTTTATGCCCCGCTGACTCTTGTGGAAACCACGGTTGTCAACGGCACCATGCCAATTTTTACTTCTCCGTCCGGTCTGTGGGTGATCAGCGTAGCGCCACGCTGGATATATTGCTTCGCAATTCCGGAATATCCCAGATAGTCGATGGACATTCCATAGGTCATGCAGATTCCCCGATAGGTCAGCGACAGGGTGTTCAGATGATCATGTCCACAGAAGATCCATTTTAACCAGCCGTTATCCACTGCTTTTTCAAAAAAGCAAGGTTTCCGGTTCGATATCCCGAAATACTCATCCTTTTCTCCGACACTGCCGTGTTCATAGATCACGCTGTGATCACCCAATTTCATCTTCTCGTAGGCTTCCTTGAACTCTGCGGGCGGCATATGGAAAAATGCCATAGCCGGTACTTTTCTCTCGATCAATTTCTCCATACACCAGTCCGTCTGATCCTCATGGATGCAGTCGAAACCACTGAAAAACCAGCCGTCGCCGTACATGTTAGAGTCCAGGTGGATGAGTGGCAGGAGAACTCTGCCTTCTCCATCGATCAGATCCAGTACAAAATTCCCTACGCCGGCAATAGGGTTCTGCGGACTGTGTTCATATCTTCCCTTTGTGAAAATCGCATATTTCCCCGTGGCAAAGATATCTGCCAGCTGTTCCTTATTGCAGGCGGAGCCCATCTCACAGTCATGGTTACCGAAGACCAGAGTATAGGGAATCTGAAAGCCATCCAGAAATGCCAACAGCTTTTCTGCCTGCTTCCTGTTGTTCATCGTGCCGCTTTTCGGAAAAAACGGGAACACCGAATCTCCGGTAAGCACCATAAGATCCGGCTGCGTCCGTTGGATCAGTTCCGTCACCGCTGCCATGGCCAGTTTGTCCTTTTTTCCGGAAAGAAAACCGAAACCAAGGTGCAGGTCTGTCAGCTGCAATATTTTATAATCTCTGTCCGTCGGGATGCGAAGGGAAAAAGTCTCTTCGTCCCGGATTTGAAAGTTTTGGGAAGTATACATATTAATCTCTTTTCTGTTGCTTAATCTATGTTCCTATTGCGCTTTTTATTTTCTGAAATCAGCTCAACGGGATCAATGCACCGATTGCAGACAGCAACGTAGACAGCACCATCAGTACCTGAAACGGTACTGTGCCGATCACGCCGCAGATAGGACTGCTGCCCGCCTTTTTTCTGGATTTTCCATACGTCAGCACCAGCATGATGCTCACCAGTACCACAACGCCGCTCATGATCCGTGTCAGAACGATAAAGCTGTTCACGCCAAACACGGCAAACAGGATGCAGGGAATCGTTGCAATCAGCCAGCTGATGCGGTTGCCGATGCCGATCTGCTCATGAACCACATCTCGGAGGGCGAGAGTATTGCTCCAGAACGTAGTAAGTAAAGCAAACAGGGAAAATACGCCTGCCAGGATCATTGCCCAGGTACCGATACTCTCTCCCAACTGCATGTATGCCAGTTCTTTTTCCAGTGCTCCCTTGGTTCCCAGGAGAACCGTGCCGGTCACGATCAGGACAAACACTGAGGAAAGCCCAAAACCGATGAAAATGGAGCGGCGGATCTGTTTCGCATTGCCATCCAGACCTTTCACCACCTGGATCACTGCCTGATTGGCGGAAGTGGCGAATACCACCATGCTGTACAGTGCCAGCAGATTGTTCCAGTGGAACTCTGCCCGTTGCAAAGAATTCAGCGGATGCAGGAATGTGCCTACCGTCATCACTGCCACAATTCCCATGAGGACAATAACTGCGTACTTCTGTGCGATGCCTACGGCTTTCATGCCGATAAACACCACAACTCCGGCGATCACATAGTACAAAACCTGCGCCGCCACAAAAGGCATTCCGAACCAGTTCACAAAAATCTGGGCGCCACCGTTGATGTTGCCGCTGACACCGATCATAATTGCCAGCCCATAGACAATAAATACGCTCCAGCTGAAGATCTGTTTCATTTTCCCATGAAACAGCTCTCTTTCAAAGCTTTTCACCAGTTGGACACCACCGTTGTTGTAAGACAGCTCGGCAATGATCAGGTGCAGGATCACGTTCACACAATAGGCGATCAATACCATCCACACGACATCCAGCATACTGTTCTTCGTGGCAAGATACGGAACAGCGATGATGCCCGTGCCGATGCTGTTGCCGACGATCATGCTGATGGCTTCAAAGGTCGTGAGATGGGCTTCGGATTGGATGGGTTGGGACATAGAGGACCTCCTTGGTAAAAATACACTACTTTACTATGCAATATGATTCCTTCGATATTTATCCCTGTCTACCTGGATAGGTACAAAAAAATCTGTTGCTAAATGGGGAATGTCTATCTGCGAGATTACTTCTATTCCTTCCGCTCCGGCAGCATCCCTTTGATTTTCACGCCACTCAGATCCACATCCAGCACGATCTTCACCATCCAGAAGAATAGTAGCAGTACCAGCATCGGGATCACGCAGGAGGTAATGATCATCACTGCAACCGCCTCGATAAAATGATTGAGGGAATTCTCCACCTTCTGTACCAGTTCTTCGGTAGAAATCGTCACGTTTTCCACAACATTTGCCACTGAATCTTTAGCGCCGGAAATAGCGTCTTTTGCCCAGTCGAAAATGTTTGAACCAGATCCGGAATTATTGTTTTCCTTCTCCTGCACATTACCTGTAACAGTATGAGAAGCTTCTGTTGTTCCGGTTCCGGTTGTTTCCGTCGCATTAGTGTCATCCACCACGCCACTGTTTTCCAGTATGTTCTGTGTGTTCTTGGCATCTTCAATGGTTGCTTCGATCTGGGCCTGATAGGTGTCACCGATGAGGTCGGAGATCTTCACACTGGCGGGAACCACGAGGGAGATTGCCAAACCGAACACCGCCAGTTTTGCTGCCAGTTTTCGCACGGTAGCATTTGCAAAAATCAGGTTGAATATCCATAATCCACAGGCAATCGGAATCAGGTAGGTAAATGCCACATATCCGGTAATCGTCACGAGATATTTTTCCAGATAGATAGCGCAGAGAACCACCAGCAGATACCCGCTGACATCTGCCATTTTCTCCGCAATAGGGGTTGCCGTATCGCCCGGAAGCAAGGTGATCAGCGCCGAAGTCACCGTGGATGCCGCCGTCAGCTCCATGACAGTCTGTTTTTTCTCATCCAGAGAGGCAATGGTCTTCTGATGATTCTCCGGTGCGGAGGCGTATTTTCCTACAACCGTTATGGATAAAATAGCGACCAGCAATAATACTGCTGTTGTGATACATTTTGTACGATCAAAATTTACTTTCATGCTCGCTCACTCCTTTATTCTTCCATATATTTTTTCACCCGATCAATATGATAAAGCGGAATATTCGTCATCCATTCCTGCTCTCCGCAATCCGACATCGACGTCCGGATCGCAATTTTGGGCTGATATTTTTCGCAGATATTGCAATTATCTACTTCTACTCTATCCATATAAATTTTCACTGTCAACAAAATTAAGACCCCAAAAAGTGTTTCAACACTTTTAAGGCCTTAATTTCACAATTTATTACATTTTTCAGGACGTAATTTCCGCTCCGGGCTACACTTTTCAGGACGTTACTTCAAAAACCGCCGCAACAACTTCTCTTTTTTCTCATCATACCTCTGGTACCGTATCGGCAGATCCATCCATGTCTTTTTGTCCACGATACTCCGATAATGGCTGAAGGTCTCGAACCCGGTGCGGCCGTGATACCCACCCATGCCGCTCTCGCCCACACCTCCGAAGGGCATGGCGCTGGTGGCGAGATGAATGATGGTGTCGTTGATGCAGCCGCCGCCAAAATGGCAGTGACCCAGGATCCGTCTCTGGGCTTTTTTATCTTCACTGAAGAAATACAGTGCCAGCGGATGGGGGTGTTCCTCCACACAGCGGATCGCCCAATCCACAAAATCTCCCGCGGCAGCTTGGGTTCCAGAAACCTCCGCGCTAAAATCATTTTGTGCAATGCTTTTCTCTGTATCATACGCATTATAAGTCACCACCGGCAGGATCGGTCCGAAGATCTCTTCTCCCATCACAACATCCGACCAGTCCACATCCGTCATCACCGTAGGCGCAATGCGCAACGTCTTCTCGTCGTACTGTCCGCCGCATACGATTTTTTCCGCATCCATCAATCCCAGCAGTCTGTGAAAATGCTTCTCGTTAATGATTTTCCCATAATCCGGATTCTGCAGGGGATCTGCTCCAAACTGTCTCGAGATCTCCGCCCGGATAGCTTCCACCAATCGGTCGCGGATCCTGACATCACACAACACATAATCCGGTGCCACACAGGTCTGTCCGCAGTTTAGGTATTTCCCGAATACGATCCTCCTCGCCGCCAGCGGAAGCTTCGCCGTAGCATCCACGATACAGGGACTTTTCCCACCCAGCTCCAGCGTCACCGGGGTCAAATATTCCGCAGCACTTCTAAGCACCTCCCGTCCCACGGTCTTGCCTCCGGTGAAAAATATCATATCAAAGCGCTGCTGTAACAATGCCTGATTCTCTGCTCTGCCGCCGGTGATCACCGCCACATATTCCGCCTGGAAGCATTCTTCCAAAATCATTTTTAACACTGCTGCCGTCGCCGGAGCATAGGCACTAGGTTTTACCACTGCGGTATTCCCTGCGGCAATAGCATCGATCAACGGATCCAGTGTCAATAGCACCGGATAATTCCATGGACTCATGATCAATACATTTCCATAGGGTGACGGAGACCGGAAACTCCTCGCTGCGAACTGTGCTAACGGCGTCGGGACTCTTTTTTCCCGCATCAGTCCCCGGAGACGCATCTGCATCCAGGTCAGCTCCGACAGAGCCAGTCCGATCTCGCACATATAGCTCTCCATCCGGCTTTTCCCAAGATCCTGTCGCAGTGCGTCATTCAATTCTGTTTCATGGCACTGCAGGGATGCCTTTAACTTTCCCAGCTGCTCTGCCCGGAATTCCCGGGAAAGCGTGGCTCCTGTGGCAAAATATTCTCTTTGTCTTCTTAATATGCTCCGGATCTCCTGCTCTGTCATAGATGCCTCCTGCTTCTATTCTTTATACTACATAGCATACCACATAATTATTCAGAATCGCATTCGCCCTATTAATCATGTCAAATGTTCTTGCGAGTGCAAGCACTCGACGTACATATTGACCTGATTTACATGCCTCTGAATAGTTACATACTACCCAATTTTGAGTTACGGTGCAATCGTTTCCCTGCTCATCGTATACGCAAAAACGGCAGAGTTCTCACCCCACCGTCGTTTGTCTCTTCCTATCTTGATCTCATTTCTCCTATTTCCACGCAAAATTTACCATGCCGTACACATAGATGAACAGCACTGCCGCCGGAACGAAATATTTGAACACCGGTTTCATCCACGGCTGCACTTTCAACCCTTTTCCTTCGTTGGCTTCCTCCAGGAATTTGTCCCAGCCCCAGCCGACTTTGTAACAGCAAAATACCGCCAGCAGAATAGATCCGATAGGCATGATATTAGTCGACACCAGGAAATCCCAGAAATCGAGCCAGGTCGTCCCCGCCGCAAACGGCTGAAAATGAAATACACTGAAGCCCAGTGCTGTCGTCAGAGCCAACAGGAAACATCCGACACCACACGCCACGCACCCTGCCGGTCTGGACCATCCGGTCAGTTCCCGTACCATGGCCAGGATGTTTTCACACACGCCCAGCACTGTGGACATGGCTGCGAACACCATGAACAGGAAAAATAAGGTTCCCCACCATCTGCCGCCTGCCATGTTGTTAAATACAGTCGCCATAGTATCAAACAGAAGGCTTGGACCCGCCGTCACTTCCACATCATAAGTGAAGCATGCCGGAAATATAATGATACCGGCGATCACTGCCACCAGTGTATCCAGTGTAATAATGTGAATGGACTCTCCCATGAGAGAGCGGTCTTTGCCGATATAGCTTCCGAAGATAGCCATACCGCCCATTCCCACGGATAAGGTGAAAAATGCCTGATTCATGGCACCCACCACCACAGAACCGGTGATTTTGGAGAAATGCGGGATCAGATAGAAGCTCAATCCCTCTCCTGCTCCCGGAAGTGCAAAGCTGTGCACCGCCAGCACCAGCATCAACACGATCAATGCTGACATCATATATTTGGTAATACGTTCCAGCCCACCTTGCAGGTTGAAGCTTAAAATGACAAAGGCGATCAGCAAGGTGAACAACAGATATGTCACATTCACAGAGGGCGTCGTGATCATTTTTTCAAAACCGAAATCCCGATTCTGCCCTGTCAGAAATTTTACAAAATAATAGAGGATCCATCCGGACACCACCGCATAAAAAGAGATCAATGCAATGTTTCCGATCAGGCAGACGATGCCCCACAGATTCCATTTGCCCCTGCCGCTAGACAATTTCCGATACATATAGAGTGGACTCGTCTGAGCCGCACGCCCCACAGAGAATTCCATGATCATGGCGGGCAGGCCCAGCACGATCAGGCAGATCACGTAGATCAGCATGAAGCTTCCGCCACCGTTCTGCCCGCACATCCACGGGAATTTCCACACATTTCCGCAGCCGATGGCGCACCCCGCCGACAGCATGATAAATCCCAAACGACTTCCCAGTCTTTCTCTTTTTTCCATACCCCTGATCCTTCCCAAGTCTTTCTTATTTTATAACTATTCCGAGTCATGTGGCTATCACGGAATCTTCGCCACATGCTTGCATTCGTAAGGATTTTGCGAATGAATCCATGAACAGTTCCCATATTGGCGCCATCTTTTCACATTGACAGCCCTATTTTCTCATTATATAATTTTGTTAAATATTTGAAAAACAAATTATTTTTATCACATTGATTTAAAAATTAAATCCTTGTTGCTCACATGATTTCAGAAAGTGGAAAGATATTATGGATGTCAAAAACCTCGAAACCTTTGTCATGGTAAATGAATTAAAAAGCTTCACACTGGCGGCGCAGCGTCTGGGCTACACCCAGTCTACGGTATCTTTTCAGATCAAACAATTGGAAAAAGAGCTCTCCATTCCTTTGTTTGAGCGGATCGGTCATACCGTGACCCTGACCAACGAAGGAGAAAAGCTGCTGCCGCTGGCCCAGCAGATCCTGCGTCTCGCCGCAGAAGCCACCCATATCAGCGGCAACACTGCTCCGGAGGGATTGGTGCGCATCGCCATTGCAGAATCTCTGGCCAGCTGGGAATTTCACAGCCGTTTTAAGGATTTTCATGAAAAATATCCGGGAATCCGATTGAAGATCATCGCTACCAGCACCGATGAAATGTTCCGGATGCTGGGACAGAATCAGGTGGACATTGTATACACGCTGGACCGCCGTATTTTTAATCACAATTATGTGACCGCTTTCGAAGCTCCCGTGGATATTCATTTCGTCACCGGTGCCGGACATCCCTTAGCCGGACAGCCTGCGGTCACCTTGGAACAGCTTCTGGAATATCCTCTGATCCTGACGGAGAAAAATATGAGTTACCGGGCTGCGCTGGATGATCTGCTCTCCCAAAACGGCTGGGAGACCCTGCCGATTATGGAAGTTGGCGATACCCAGCTGATCCGCAATCTCCTGTGTCAGAACCTTGGCATCTCCTATCTGCCGGAGTTCGTGATCGCAGAGGATCTGGCAAAGGGAAACCTCATCAGTCTCCCTATGCCTGAGATTCATCCGGAGATCTGGCGGCAGCTTCTGTATCACCGGAACAAATGGATCTCTCCCGAACTGAAATGTGTAATAAAATACCTGCAGGAGGAATAATCCCCTGCAGGTTTTCTATTATATATGGATGATGCCAGGGTCAAAAAGTCTAAGCCCATATGAGCTTGCTCATAAGTGGGTGAAAGACCTTAGGACCCGCCC
>ENA-ORNF01001845-ORNF01001845.1-human-gut-metagenome-genome-assembly--contig:-NODE-1845-length-17283-cov-5.726085_pt1 | contig 17283 bp, 10 predicted proteins | sample MGYA00242110_ERZ509012 | MGnify/ENA primary metagenome ERZ509012 (study PRJEB26280, sample SAMEA2338714) | human gut metagenome | biome: human gut; feature: human-associated habitat; material: faeces...
TATTTATGAGACTACCAACTTTTTATGAACAAAATCTTATCCCGAACTGGGGTAAATTACATTGTATATGCAGAAGAAGTTGAGGATTAGTCTTGATATCATCAAAGTTTTATAAATAGTTATGAAAGAAGTATGATTATTCCTCAATTATCATACTATAAACATAAATAAAGTTAGATGGAGAAGGGAAGTGTTTACTCTTTTCATATAGTTCAGTTGAGTCTGATTACCTTTGCTGCATGAAAGCTACAAAGTTACCGATTTTGATACTGACTTTTATATTCAGTACTCCATTTGCACATGCCCAGTTCAATACTATTGGGTATGTGAAGAAACATCATATCCCTAAAATGAAAAGTCCACAAGAAGCAACATATATTGCTCCTGTGGACTCTGTGGAGAAGTCTGATTCTTTGTCTAAAACATCATCGCAAAGTATTTTTCCTTATCTGAAGGCTTCGCTTCCATTGAAAAGCATTCGGATAAATTCAAAGTATGGGATGCGTAAACATCCCGTGATGCACAAGACAATTATGCACAACGGCGTGGATCTCGCAGCTCATTACGAAAAGGTGTTCTCCATGTTGCCTGGTGAGGTTATTGGAGTTGGACAAGACTTTCGTTCTGGTAAGTATGTGATGGTAAGGACTGGTGATTATACTATTAGTTATTGCCATCTATCTTCATTTTGGGTAACAAAAGGTATGTTTGTCAATGCAGGTGATGTGCTTGGGTTATCAGGAAGTTCAGGAATGTCAACAGGCCCTCATCTGCATTTGACAACGAAAAAGGATGGCAAGGTGTTTGACCCTGTCATCCTTCTGAATCTCATACAAAAGAGAAATATTTACTACTATAAGGGCTAAAAATTAAGCATATCGAGTAAAACTTTTGCCTAAAAACGCAATTTTATCACATCTCCTTCGTTTTTTACTTGTAAAAGTAGTACCTTTGAATCACATAAATATATGTTAATATGGCTAACAGTAAAGGATTAAACAGAATAAAGGTCGTTTTGGCTGAACAACAACGAACAAACAGATGGCTTGCCGAGCAACTTGATAAAGGTGAAGCTACAATTTCGAAATGGTGTACCAACAGAGCACAGCCATCGCTTGAAACATTGGTGGAAATTGCAAAGGTGCTGCATGTTGATACAAAGGATCTTCTATGGTCTATTAAGGATGAATGATAATTTAGAACGAGAATATAATGGTAGAAAAAAATAAAAGTCCATATACAACCATCACGGGGTGCACGTTTCTCTTTTATGAGTTTCAGCGCATACTTCCTTTGCTGACGGATGCCAATTCTGAATCGCTACTGAAGGATGAAATTGAAAACAACAGAGTTCTTCAGGTTAATTCCATTGCATCGCGCAAACGCTTTGTGGTGGAATTCAAGCGTAGATATGCTGCTGTACCTGCTCACTTTTGGCAAACTTGGCAGAATATGAGTGAAGCAGGACAACGTGCAGGGTTGTTCTATGCGATATTGAAAACCTACAAGCTCGTGTTTGATTTTCATTTTAATGTAACAATGAAAAAGTGGAACTCAATAGACCATAAGCTTCTGAAAGAGGATCTTCTGATGGAGCTTAATGAGCTTTCTGCCCATGATGAGTTTGTTGACAGTTGGTCGGACATGACAAAGAACAAATGCTGTAGCACATATCTTACTATACTCCGTCAGTCTGGACTTCTTAATGAAAATACCAATGAACTGACAGCCATTAAGCTTGACACAAGTGAGTTTGCATATTATATCCGTAGTGGTGAGGAGTGGTTCATGGAAGCCTGTCTTCTCTATCCATATGAAATAAATGATATTAAAAACAAGTTGTAAAAGATATGAAGAGCATGACTATACCAGAATTGTATGAATATCTGTGCTCGCCACAATTTCAAGACGAGAACAGTGGCAACATATTCTACAACTACTACATATACCAATACCCTGCAAACAAGGAGTACGAAATGCGCCGACAGGTTCATGAATTCAAGGAAAAACTTGAACGCCCTACAAACTTTGTAGATGCACTTGTGCTCGATTTGTTCAAGGTTTTCTGTGAGTATCTCAGTAATGAAAAATTTGGCGACACATCGTTGTTGGATGATACTTTTGAGGAAGACAAGATACATCCCGATATGGTGACAAACGAACTGACCACAGAGGCCAACTCTGACAGCTTTATCAGCTTTGTAAGTCAAAAAATTGAAGAGCACATCAAATCAAACAATGGCTACAAGCATCCCTATGTCTTTATTCATGGCATAGGCAAGATGTTCCCGTATCTGCGCACCAATGTCTTCCTCACACGCTACGAGAAATACAACGACACGTCGCGCTACAAAATCATCCTCTTCTATCCAGGTCATCAAGAGGGCAACTCGTTCTCTCTTTTTGACACTCTTGAAGACTCGCACACCTATCGTGCAATATTATTAGTTAACAACAAATCCATATATCGCGTATGAAATTCAAGGACTTGTATGAAAAAGGGCTTGACCGCAAGGTAAACCCGGCAGTATCTGCTTCTGACCTTACAGACGAGACGGTGTTGACCGAAATCGTTGAATATGTCTTCACTGAGGAGATTGTTATCAATCTCTATAATATACTTACCAACATCAAGGTGAATCAAGGTAGCCATATCGGTATATGGATTAATGGTTACTATGGTTCAGGTAAGTCTCACTTTCTGAAGTATGCCAGTTATTGTCTCTCACAGAACAAGCAACGTTGTGAGATGGCTTTTATCCGCTTGATAGAGGCAACAGAGGATCTCATGCGTCACGCAAACGGCATATCCAAGTTGGAGCAAGAAGGAGTTTCCGTTTCAGAGTTGAAGTCGCTGCAGAAGTGGTATGTGTCACAGGCTGATGTTGAAATGGTAATGTTCAACATTGGTGACGTGCATGATGTGAATGCCGATCAGACAACAGCGTTCACTACCATTTTCTGGAACCAGTTTAATGCACAGCGTGGATATAATTCGTTTAACCTCGCTCTGGCTCAGTATCTTGAGAAGACTCTTGACGACAACGATAAGTTCCAGGAGTTCAAGGAATATGTGAAGAGTAAGGGCTATGATTGGGAGCGCAATATCTCGCGCTTTGCAGCAGGTCGTCTTGACCTTGCCTTGCAAATGGCTAAAGAGGTTGACCCTACACTTTCAACTGATGTCATACGTACCCGTATTCAAAACAACGAGGTGAATGTTTCGGTAGAAGCATTTGCTGCAGAAATGAAGGAGTTTATAGAGAATAAGCATAATCGTAACTTCCGCATCCTATTCTTTGTTGATGAGGTGAGCCAGTTCATTGGCGAGCACCGTGACCTCTTGCTTCAGCTTCAATCATTGGTAAAGCGTCTCGATGAAGTTTGCGAGTCGCGCTGCTGGATTGCGTGTACGGCACAGCAGACCTTGGAAGAGGTGGTGACCAATGTGGGTGGCAATGCCAGCAATCCAGAAGATGAGGTAGGCAAGATTCTTGGACGTTTCGAGGTACGTGCATCGCTGCAAGGCACATCGCCTGAGTATATCACCCAAAAGCGTATTCTTGAAAAGAAAGGTGATGTCGAGATTACGCTTGGCAATATGTTCGACAAGGACAAGGCGAAACTCGATGCCCAGTTCATATTGCCCAGTCAGTACAAAGCATATACAAGCAAGGAAGATTTCGTTGCTTGCTATCCGTTCGTGCCTTATCAGTTCCAGCTCATCATGAAGGTGCTCGACTCGTTTGTCAACATGAACTATGTCGACAAGCAGGTGAAGGGAAACGAGCGTTCGCTCATCAATATCACCTTCTCCATAGCTAAAGAGACCGCAGACATGGAAGTCGGAGAGTTTATCTCTTTCGACCGTTTCTTTGGTGCCATGTTCCAGGGTTCTATGCAGCATCTTGGCCAGCGTGCCATTGCCAATGCACGTCAGGCACTCGAACACATTGCAGACCCAGAAAAACAGGAGTTCTATCGTCGTGTTGTATATGTGCTCTTTATGATATGTAACCTATCGGATGTTGACAAACCTTCCTTTTTGGCGACAATAGACAATATAGTAACCCTGCTCATGACCAAAGTGGATGCAAGTAAGGCTGCCATAAAGCATGAGGTAAGCACCGTGTTGGCGTTTTTGATTGACAAGGCAGTTATCCGCAAGACGAAAACCGAGACAGGAAGTGAGATATATGAGTTCTATACTGAGGAAGAGTCGAAAGTGGCTCAACTCATAAAGAACCAGCAGGTGGACAGCAACACTTACAGCGATGAACTGAAATCTATATTCTTCAGCCATTTCGGAAATCCAAGCAACAAGAAGACGTATGCCACACGCTCATTCAATGTGGGAATCAACATCGACGGGCGTAACTATCTTAGCAATAACGCCGACATCTGTATAGATTTTGTGACAACCGCTGGAACCGACTCTGCCGAGCAGTTTGCTTTCAGCGTTAACAATACGTCGCAGTGTACCCATCTCATTTATTTCCTCTATCCGCAGTTGAAGGACAATGCTGAGCTTCGTGCCAACTTCCTGTATTATTGCCGTGTGCAGCGTTTCGCACAAGAACCTGCAATAAGTGAAGAACGTCAGCGTACAAAACTGATATTCCAACAACGCGCAAAGGAACTATACGAAAAGGAAATAAAACCTCAGTTCCAGCATATTCTCGACACTTGCCCAGTCATATCATGCGGTGCGGTACTCTCGACTTCGCAAGTTGGAACTGCCAAGAAAACCGAACGTTACGAGGCATTGCTCAATTGCCATATGGAGACACTCTATTCGTTTGCTATGCTTGTCAGCAGTGGCGAGACTCCAAAGAATGGAGCAGATCTTTCGGCAAAGATTCTGCGCCCCGTAGACCCTGCGCTGCCCAATATGCCGCTCAGCACTCCAGAGAAGAAAATAAAGGATTATCTCGACCGCTCACCTCACGACGTGACGGTGGCTGATGTCGTTCGTCAGTTCTCTAAAGTGCCTTACGGATGGTCAGACTATGCCACCATCTATTTCCTCAATGAACTGGTACGTCGCCATCTGTATGCATTCAACTATAACAACAATCCCAACGTGAGCCGTGAGGATACGGCACGCAACATTGTGCGCGATTCTAACAAGTTCACTGTGGAGAAAGCAAAAGCCATTTCGCAGGAGGTGCTTAATGATTTCATTGATGCTTGGAAGCACATTTTCAACGTGATGTCGGTAAAGGGTAGCAACGATAGCACCGAGCTATTCCGCAACTGTAAGGAGACAGACGACAGTCAGCTCAATACACTTCTGAAAAATTATCGTAGTCTCTCCCATAAACTTAACGGATGCCCATTTGTCCATACCATCGACGAAGCTGTCACTTTGATGGAGAGTTGGCTCACAGAGCGTGATCATCTGAAGTTCTTCCAGACCATCATCGACGCACGCGACGAGGCTTGCCGTCTCTTCGACCGTTGCAAGAACATCAACTCGTTCCATAACGACCAATTTCCCAACTATGAGAAGGTGCGCAAGTTTATTGATGACAATCGTGACAACTTCGCTTTCCTCACCGACGAACAACAATCGACTGTAGTGGCTATACGTGCCATACTTACCGACGAGGAGCCGTGGGACGAGATGCCGTCTTACATGAAGATGATGCGCACGTTGAATGGTCAGTTGAGCGAATGCAAAACCCACCTCGTCGAAAATATTAAGTCGAACTACAACAAGGTGTTCGACGAACTGGAACAGTATGCCAACGAGGTGAATGTGCCGCGTGACAAATTCGCAAAGCGCGACATCACCATATCGCTGAAAACAAGCACCTCCAACTTCTATGCGCTGCAGGCCAATGCGGACACTCGCGATTTCTATGAGGAGGAAATGAAGAAAATCAACAGTGCCATTCCTGTGCCTCCACCATCAACACCAGGAGGTAATGGTGGCAGCACGCCAAATCCGACCGATCCTCAGCCCAAGCCAAGAATGCGCAAGATTGTACATCTCAATACGCATACCACCAAGCCAATGCGTTCAGAGACTGATGTGGACATCTACTTGGCAGGATTGAAAGCCGAACTTATGCAGTATATAAATGACAACAACGACATTATTATAGGATAGGACTATATTATATGGATACAAACAGATTGAAACGCTTCGCTACCGAGGCTAGAAATATATTGATGCAGGGCGTGAAAAACCGCTTGCAGGCTATAGGCTTCGACCTGAAGACCGGCACACCTTCTGAAATGCCTCGGAAGATGGAGGGCGGTGCCGTATTCATGGGCGACACCGTAACGACTGACTTTTACAGCCGTTGGATGTCGCTCTACAACAACATACATGCTCGCGGCATCAAGCAGGTGGCTGAAGAGGCTGCCTACACATGGTTCAACCGCTTCATGGCTATCCGCATCATGCAGAAGCAGGGCTTCATTTCGCCTGTCTTGGCTTATGAAAGCGAAGAGGTGTGTGTGCCGGTCATTGTGAGCGAGGCTCGGCAGGGACGTATGCCTCAGATGACAGCAGATGTGCATGACAAATTGATGGAACTCCTTGACGACGACAGCAAGACCAACGAGCAGTTTGCCTTGCTGATAGTGGCTTATTGCCATGAGAATCCTATCATCAACAAGTGCTTCGGAGCCATTGCCGACTACACAGAGTTGCTCCTGCCACAGAATATTTTGGCGGAAGGCGGCTTTGTGAGTATGCTTAACGACTCTGAATTTATCACCGACGATGATTTCCGCTCTGCCGAACTTATCGGCTGGCTCTATCAGTTCTATATCTCCGACCGCAAGGACGAGGCTTTTGCAAAGAAGGGCAAGTACGATGCCGACGAGATTGCTCCTGCTACGCAGATATTCACGCCCAACTGGATTGTGAAGTATATGGTGGAGAACACCGTTGGACGCATCTATATCGACAACAATCCGTATTGCGAGGCGAAGGACGAGTGGAAATACTTGGTTGACACGCCTTCTGGTGATGAGACACTGAAGGTGGACGACCTCGCTGAACTGACTGTTGCCGACCTTGCCTGTGGCTCGGGACACATTCTCAACGAGTGTTTCGACTTGCTCTATTCTCTTTATGTGGAGGAGGGCTACAGCCGTTCGCAGGCTATCAGCAGCATACTCCGCAAAAACATCCTTGGCATCGACCTCGACACCCGTGCCAAGCAGCTTGCCACGTTTGCCCTCCTGATGAAGGCTTGCCAAAAGGATAACAGCTTTCTCGACGGCAAGGTGATGCCGCGCATCTACGACATGCCACGTCCTATAGCCGAGGCTATGGGTGCCGATGCCGACACTTGCAATGCCGAGGAATATCTCAAAGAAACGCTTCCTCACTATCTGTTGGGCGGCCATGCCGGCATGGTGCAGGAACTTACCGATGCCATTCTTTTGATGAACCATGCCGACACGCTTGGCAGCATTATGAAATTCGACATTTCGGAGCAGACCCGAAATGCCGTAATGGTTCGTACACAGGAGTATGAGGAGCAATTGGCTAATGGCGAGATTGTACCTTCGTCCATTATGCTGCTGATGCCTTATATGCGCATCATCCTTGCATTAACCCAAAAATATGCTGCGCTTTGTATGAATCCGCCGTATATGGGCAGCGGAAGGTTTGATGATGTGCTAAGCAAGTATGTGAAGGACAACTATGCGGATGCTAAGGCTGACCTCTTCTCTGTATTCATGCAGATGGGCATGGAACGTCTTGCTCCAAACGGCAAAATGGCGCAAATCAATATGCAGAGCTGGATGTTCCTTTCTTCGTTCGAGAAGCTGCGCAAGCAATTCTTGATCCACTATAACATAGACAATATGCTGCATCTCGGTCCTCGCACATTCGACGAATTGAGTGGTGAGGTGGTGCAGAATACTGCTTTTGTACTCAGTAAGCATGAGCCTGCTGAGCAAGGCGGTGTGTACTATCGTCTTGTGGATGGGAAGAACTGTGCGGATAAGGAACAACTATTCTTGTCGCATATTCATGGGAATGAGGATGGCAACCGCATTTATTATCCGAATGTGGAGCAGAAGAACTTTGAGAAAATTCCGGGATGTCCGATTGGGTATTGGGTGAGTGATAATATGTTTGATATTTTTGCTAATAATATCAAATTGGCAAAGGTCTTAACGACAAGAGAAGGAATGGCACCTGCAGATAATGCCAGATTTCTTAAACTTTGGTTTGAGGTTAGTAAACAAGGCATCTCTTTGTTTAATAGTTCCTCCGATAAATGGTATCCATACATAAAAGGCGGCACATATAGAAAATGGAGTGGTAACCAAGAATTTATAGTAAACTGGGCGAATAATGGTTATGATATTAAAAACAATGTTGATGAGAAAACAGGAAGGGTTCGCTCTCATAATTATAATGGCGAATTCGCATTTAAAGAAGCTGTTTGCTGGACTGTAATATCTTTTGGTAAAGTAGCTTTGCGCTATACGCCAAAAGGATTCTTATGGGATTCAGCTGGAGCAAGTGGTTTTTCTATAAGTCACTTGTTCTATAGTCTTGCACTTATAAATTCTGTTGTTGCTAAGTCTTTTTTATCTGTGCTTTCTCCTTCAACCAAGTTGAATGTTGGAGAAGTTATCAATGTTCCATTTATTGAACGGAATATATCAGAAATTGATACAATATCTAAAAAATGTATTAAAAATTCCAAGCAAGACTGGGACTCCCACGAAACCTCCTGGGATTTCAAGTGCAACGAGCTGTTGTCAGTAGATGAGCAGACCTACATGGACAACATCAACAACTTCATAGAGGATCACTACAAGGAAACAGGCGAACGCCTCTGCATCGACCCTGCCGCCCCACAGCTCGACAGCTTGGCATGGCGCATAGAACAATACAAGCAGAAGTGGGAGCATATGTTCAAGCAACTCCACGAGAACGAGGAAGAACTCAACCGCCAGTTCATCAACATCTATGGCTTGCAGAACGAGCTTACGCCAGATGTACCTCTCAACGAAATCACTATCCTTCAGCAAGGTGAAATCTCGATTGAGTGAGAGCAGAGCCAAGCTTGCTTGGGCTCTATGTGGAAGCCATCAATCCTCAACATACGAATAAAGAAAGCAATGAAACAAGAGATAAAAGACATCATGCAGCGTTTGCTCAAACGCCATAAGGAGTTGGGCATAACAGATCAGATAGACTACGAGAAGTTCTATCTGTACTCTATCATTACTCATTCCACAGCCATTGAAGGCAGTACTGTGACGGAGGTGGAAGCACAGCTGCTCTTCGACGAGGGCATTACGGCTAAAGGAAAGCCTATGATAGAGCAGTTGATGAACCTTGATCTGAAAGCGGCTTACGACTATGGCCGCATTTGGATAAAGCGACATGAGGACATCAGCGTACAATCTCTTGTTGCTCTTGCTGCAAAAGTAATGGCTCGTACTGGCGGTGAATACAATTCGTTAGGCGGAAGCTTTGATGCTTCGAAAGGTGAGCTTCGCAAGTTGAACGTTACTGCTGGTGCTGGCGGACGGTCGTATATGAACTGGATGAAGGTGCCAATGAAACTGAAGGAGTTTTGCGAGGAACTGAACAAACGCCGCAAAACAATAGACACAACAGACGAATTGGCTATATACGAACTGAGTTTCTGGGCGCACTACGAACTTGTAACCATCCATCCATGGGCTGACGGTAACGGCAGAACAAGCCGTCTGCTTATGAACCTTCTGCAAATGGAATATGATGTATTGCCAACAAAGGTATATAAAGAAGACAAAGCTGAATACATACAAGCGCTCATTGACACAAGGGAAGCTGAGGACACAGACATCTTCATCAACTGTATGGCGAAACTACATTGCGAACATCTGCAGCAAGATATCGACCAGTTCCTTGCATCGACATCAGAGAAAATGGTCGATAAAACGGAAATTATGCAAGAAATGGTCGATAAATGGTCGATAAAGCCAACTCTGGCAGGAAAACTGGCCGATATAATAGTTTTCATGGCCGACAAAGAAGAAATCAGGACCGAGCAGCTTGTCGCACAATTGGGCCTGACAGAAACCACAGCAAAACGCTATCTGCGCCAACTGACAGAGTTCGGTTATTTGGAAGCTCATGGTGGTAACAGAAACAAGTCATATACAAAAAAAGTGAAAGAATAAAACGTTCAATTCATATAGAACAGAATTATGGAAGAAAACAACAAACAACATATAGTATGGCACGATGACGTAATCGTGAAGCAATTTATCAGCTACGCCGTTGGCTGCATGATGGGGCGCTATAGCATCGACAAACCCGGTCTCATCCTTGCCAACCAAGGCGATGGAGTGAAAGAGTATGATGCTCTTGTGCCAAACTCTCGTTTTGAAATCGATGACGACGGCATCATTCCGTTGATGGCATCGAATACCGACTTTGCAGACAATGCAACTGTCCGCTTCAAGAAATGGCTGGCTGTTGTGTTGGGCGAGGAACGGCTGGTGGAGAACCTCAACACCGTAGAAGCCGCCCTTGGCAAGACCATTGATGACTTCTTCGTTAAGGACTTCTGGAAATATCACAAGAAGATGTACCAGAACCGCCCCATCTATTGGTTGTTCAGTTCAAAGAAGGGGGCGTTCCAGTGTATCGCTTATATGCATCGTATGACACCCTATACTGCTGAGCAAATCCGCACAAAGTATCTGCTGCCACACATAGAATGGCTTGTGCAGAAGCAAAGCGAAATGGAAGAAAATGCAGCCAACCTCAGCACAGCTGAACGCCGTGAACTCGACCGCCTGACCACACAAATAACAGAATGCCGCGAGTATCATGACCGTCTGCATGAAGTGGCAGACAAGCAGATAGCCTTCGATCTTGACGATGGCGTAGTAGTGAATTATGCTAAGTTTGGCGATGTTTTACAGAAATTGAAGTAGTAATGGATAAAGATTTAGAACGTCTTATTAAGTATATTCGCAAAGAAGAAGTTGCCCTCTTTATAGGCTCTGGCTTTTCTATAAAAGCTGGAGCCCCTAGCGTATGGGATATAATCAATGCGATATTGGAAGAGGGAGGTCAGTCTTTCAAAGATGACTTGACTGAATCTGACTGCAAACAACTTCGACTGGTATCAGAAGCATTTGTCAATGAATGTGACGGACGCAATGACCTTATGACATTGCTGAAGAATTTGTTTAGTTTTGAGCCAAAAGATTGTTCAGATCAGCAAACTCTAACAAAAATACCCCATATAAAACAAATATTTACGACCAACTATGACACATTGATAGAAGATGCATATCCGAAATCAAAGTGCAATGTAGTTACGGCTAATGAAGGGTGTGCTTATACAGATGCTCATTCTACAACTATATATAAGGTTCATGGCGACATTGCAACCTTGAACAACAGCGCTTCTATTATAATTACAGACAGTGATTATAAAAACTATTTTAAGAACAAACATTTTAATTTGATATGGGAAGAATTAAAACAAGCCTTTATCAAGAAACATGTTGTTTTTATCGGGTATAGCTTGGAGGATGATAATATCTTAGATATAATAAAGACGGTTCGCGATTGTATAGGAAGTAGTATGAAAGGCATGTTTCTTGTAGCTCCTCATTTTTCTGAGTTGAAAAAGAACAAGCTTAAAGCTAACCATGTTACTTATATTGATGCATTGGCAGAAGAAGTTTTGACAACCATATTGTCTTCAATAAAAGAAAATATTACAGATGATGTACGCCATAATAGTGTCTCTAAGGAAACATTCGATGCATTTGTTGAGCTAAATGGCAACATTCTTACTACTCTCAGAAAAACAGAAGACGGCAATGAGATTGAAAAGTTGGAAGTTAAACAAGGACAAAAACGTAATGATACAATTTCTTGCACCATTCCGAATGAAATTATGAGCGAAATTAATGACCGTCATTTTAACGATGAAATGACAGTTGTTGGTTCTTCGATTAAGGTTCCTGCATATAAGATTCCTGCTGAAAAAATGATAAATTTCAGTCATCATCTTAATGGTATAAAATTCAACGGTAAGGATGACATATCTTGTTTATACATCGCTCCTACGATACAAAGGTATGAGACAAAGTTCAAGATTCCATCAATCAAATTTACTGAAACTGTCACTATCGTTAAATATGTGAAAAATGGAGTGATATATATTGATATGGAAACTCCAATATGCTTTATAAAAATAGAACTCCATACTGCTAATAATAAAATTATTGATGTTACGTCAAGAGTAGAAAGTAAAGAGACATACAAGAATAATTCGGAAGCGTTAAAATGGATTGATGCTTTAATAGCTATGTGTAAACAAGGACAAATTGTTAAATTTGATGAGATTACAATCACCTCAAATCAAACAAATCGTAATGCAATAGCTGAATTTAATAAAGTAAAAGCATTCTACAAAACAATAAGAGACATCGAGAATGATACTGATGTGATTTTTGGTTTTTATGACCAATATTCTGATGAGAATTATATAAATGCTCTTTATATATATCATTATTTGACTGGTAAAGGTTTTCTTAGAAAGGTTCCACAAAAGGCATGTCTCAAATTTGTCATTGATGACAGAGATGAAAACAATATGCCAATTGAAAAGTTCAGGAATGATACATTTGTCATGATAGAATGTAAACCTCTAGGTTCTATCAAATTAAATGGCAAAGAGTTTCAAATTCCATTTAGAACTACTGCATACATGGATTGTCATGCAGATAGCATTACCGCAATAAATGAGCATGAATATGAAATTGTTATGAAAGACACGAAATATCGTTATATGACATGGTGCACAAATACACGCCCCAAACAAGAAGGCACAGTGTTGAATTTGGGAAATAAAAGAATTGGTTGAGAAAATGAACGAATTACAGAAAAAAATATACGATTACTTCGATCGCGACACAGAGTTAAGGGTGTTGTTTATATTCCAGGACTCTGTGGATATGTTTACGACAGCTGAGCTTGAAAGTGCAGAATGGAAGTCTGGTTATCGCTACATAGATTTCAAAGGAGATTGGTTTACTACCAAATATCGCCTTGACAATGACTGGCAGAATGACAAAATTGTCATCTACTGTCATCAAGAAAGTCCATTAAGGAAGAAATCGCTACAGACATCGTTCCCACTTATGGATGTGCTTGCTGCCAACATGGAGTATCACAGCCAAGATTATGCAGCATTCATGCAGCAATATGGACTGCCTACCAACGACCTGCAACTTGTTAGGTTTGTGGAGAGAAATGTCATCTCTTTACAGTCGGACAAGATGCTGCGCTACTTCATGTCGTATTATCAGGACGGTAGCATAACACACGACATCATGGTGCGTGGTTTCATAAGTAACTTTATGGGTGCTCATAATATATTGGATTGGGACAGCATCATCCTTAAAGTGCTTTTGTATGGCCGAAAATGCGAGAGCGGTAAACAAAGGGATTTTTACGTCAGGATGCGAGGATGCAAGGAGGCCCAGGAGGCTCTAGGCAAGCATCTTACCGACATCTTTGGCGTGTCGTATAATGATGACAGTAAAGAAAAGGTGGCACATATTGTGAAAGTCTTCAAGTACAACGTAATAGTACAAAACCTTGCTCCGATAGCTGAGGATAACTACAAGCAGACAAGAATTACTGACAGTGTAGCCCTGCAGCATATGAACCGCATCTTAGAGTTGGCTCTCAGTAAAGAAAAGACAACAGAAGCCCTCACCGAACTCTTCGAAGAACTGGGCAGCGAAGTGCGCGACGCAGACATCATACGTTGGTATGGAACGGATGCCAATTACTATTATCTGCCGGAAGCACTTTGCGTGCCGATTATTAAGACCCTTTTGGAAGAAAAGATTGAAACGGAACCTACGGAAGTTATCAACAGAATAGAGGAATTGATGCTAAAACATAGCGACAACTCTATGATGACTGCCGTAATGGATTATGCTGTCATCGTAGCAAGGCTTTACGAGAAGACTCTAACGCTCGGCTCGTTAACGCTCAATACAGCCGATGAGTATGTAATGAGATATGAATCGGATTATTGTTTTATTGACCAATACTACCGTCAGGCGAACGAAACTTACTTTGGTATAGATCCAACATGCGAGTTGTTTGACGCAGTACAGAAGGTGAAACGTGGTCTTGACCAAAACTACAGCAAACTTTGCAACCGGATTAATCTGGAGTGGACTAGATGTCTGAAAGAAACTGGAGGAATGGACGAGGTTCATATGTTGCGCCAATACAATTTCTATGATGAGAAAATAAAGTCGGTACAGAAGAAAGTGGCTGTGATTGTGAGTGACGCACTCAGATACGAGGTGGCACAGGAGCTTATAGGCGAACTAGCAAAATCTAAACATATTGCAAGTCTGAAACCAGCCATTGCTATGCTTCCATCCGAAACCAAATACTGTAAGCCATCGTTGCTTCCACATCGTGAACTGAAACTCTACGGTAAGGGCGAAGAGCAAGACATGGCTGTAGACGACCACATTCTCGACACGACACAGAAACGCTCTGAGCATTTGCAAGTATATCGAGACGGTGCCGTATGTGTGCCGTTTGAAACAGTGGCAGAATATAACCAGGAGAAGAACCGTGAGATATTCAAGCATCCGTTGGTGTATATCTTTCACGATGTCATTGACAAGACAGGACATGATGGCAATGCCAAGCAAATAGTGAACAGTTGCAGGGATGCTATCACCGAATTGAAAAAAATGATTCCCAAGATACATGCCTCCTACAACGTGACGGAAGTCTATATAACAAGTGACCACGGCTTCCTGTTCAACGACATAATGTTTACCGACAAGGACAAGCACAAAATAGAAGAAGACTGTCTTGAACGCAGCACACGCTATTATCTTACTAAATCGAAAGACGAAGTAAGCGGTGTGGTTAAATTTCCACTAAACGAGGTGTCGGGCATGGTTAATGTTGGCGATGTGATGGTGGCTGTACCAATGGGTACAAATCGATTTGCGGCTCCATCGGGTGGTTATATGTTCACTCATGGCGGTGCAGCATTGCAGGAACTGATAATCCCCGTAATAACAAGCCGTCAGGAAAGAGACGACAACAAGCAACCAGTGGGCGTGATGATTCTCGACAGACGACTTTCGATGCAAGCCTCACGTCTGAGATTCAAGATGCTGCAAACAGAGGCTGTGTCTATGGACATGAAGGAGCGCCCCATAAGGGTTGCTCTGTATCACAACGATGTGCCGGTTACGCCAGTCAAGGATATTCTTCTCGACAAGACTGACCCGTCTTTGGACAACAGAAAGATACAGGTAGACCTCACACTCAATAAGAATATTGATGCCAAGGTGCTGCAACTGAAAGTGTTTGATGCCACAGACGAGTTGAATCCTATAATAAAGGAGAATGTGACAAACAACACATTGATAGAAAATGATTTTGACTTCTAATTTAGTCTTCAAGGTTTATGGATTTACAACAGAAAATAATGGATTGCTTCATAGGCAAGGTCGTCAGAAAAGACTTGGCGTTCCTTGTGAAGGGAGGGCTTCCAGTGCCTACATACGTGTTGGAATATCTTCTGGGGCAGTATTGCGCCAGCGATGACGAAGAGGTGATAAACGAAGGTATAGAGAAGGTAAAACTGGTTATCCAAAACAACTATGTGCACCGTGCGGAAGCAGAATCTGTAAAAGGTCTCATACGTGAGAATGGGCAGCACCGTGTCATTGACAAGGTGACGGTTGTTCTTAATGAGAGAAGCGATGAATATCAGGCAACCTTTGCCAATCTTGGACTGTCAGGTGTTCCTATCGGTACCGACTATGTGCGCCATAACCCGAAGCTATTGAGCGGCAACGGAGTGTGGTGCATCATTACGCTGGGTTATATTAGTGGCGAGAACATCAAGGTGAGATGGGAAATACAAACATTGAAGCCTATTCAAATTTCAAACATCGACCTGCAAGACTATATCGACCAACGAAAGAACTTCACAACCGATGAATGGATAGACTTTCTGATGCACACAGTGGGTCTGAATCCAGAGACAATGAACCGACGTGAGAAGTTCATAACTTTGGCTCGTCTGCTCCCTCATGTTGAGAACAACTTCAATTTCATGGAATTGGGTCCAAAAGGAACAGGTAAGTCTCATGTATTCCAGGAACTGTCTCCTTATGGCGTACTTGTAAGTGGTGGTGACGTAACATCTGCCCGATTGTTTGTGAAAATCCAAGGCAATAAGGAGATTCTTGGACTCGTGGGATATTGGGATGTTGTTGCATGGGATGAATTTGAACAGCAGAAAGGGCGTAACGTGGATGCCGTGCTCATCGATACCATGCAGAACTATCTTGCCAACAAGTCGTTCAACCGTGGTAAGGGTACACATGAGGCAAGTGCATCTATGTCATTTGTTGGTAATACTAAGCATACTGTGCCATACATGCTGAAGAACAGCCATCTGTTTGAGAGTATTCCTACTTCCTTCATCAAGGGTGCGTTTCTTGACCGTATGCATCTGTATAATCCTGGATGGGAAATCAAGATGCTGAAAAAGAACAGTTTCTCTAAGGGGTATGGTCTTATCACAGACTACATAGCAGCCGTGTTACACGCTCTACGCAATGACGATTGTACGGCATTGCTGAATGATTATGCCAAGTTTGATGGCTCGCTTTCTGAGCGCGACCACCTTGCCATCCGTAAAACGTTCTCTGGCATGATGAAGCTCATCTATCCTGATGGTAAGATAACGGATGAGGAAGCTAAGGAAATCATTGACTTCGCTGCTGAAGGGCGCAAGCGAGTAAAAGACCAGCTGTATATCATTGACAGCACTTTCTGTGCGGAACCTGCAAAGTTTAAATATGTTTGGTTGAAGACAGGCGAAACTGTAAAGGTGGAGACACTTGAAAATATCGAACATAAATCGATTAACAAGGATGCCGAAGACAATGATAAAGAAGATAATTTGGAATTAAATCATTCTGGCTCACGTCCTCGCATCAAACCTCTTGTTGCCAAGACTATTTCCATAAGAGAAAACCAGAGTGGAGTAACTTACAAAGACTTGTTTGGTGATTATTTGCGAACAGCAAAGGAAATACTCATTACAGATCCTTTTATACGTCAACCGTATCAGATCGACAATTTGGTGGATTTCATACAAATGGTGAAAGATGTGTCAACGATACAAGACACCGTAAAAATTCATCTGAGTACACAGAATGACGATGACGAGAAAGTGGCAGAGATGATAGACTCATTCAACGACTTGGCAG
>ENA-ORNF01001857-ORNF01001857.1-human-gut-metagenome-genome-assembly--contig:-NODE-1857-length-17148-cov-4.558182_pt1 | contig 17148 bp, 9 predicted proteins | sample MGYA00242110_ERZ509012 | MGnify/ENA primary metagenome ERZ509012 (study PRJEB26280, sample SAMEA2338714) | human gut metagenome | biome: human gut; feature: human-associated habitat; material: faeces...
TTGCTAATTTAATATATTTATTTTTATTACCTGCCCCAACTAACACTAGCTTAAAGTTAGGTAATTTAGATTTAACTAAACTAATAGATTTTAATAAAAATGATAAGTTTTTAGTTTCAGATAACCTTCCAACATAAATAAAAATATTAGCGGTATTTGTTAAATTATATTTTTCATTTCCATTAACATTAATTATATTTGTTAAATTAGTTTTATCATTATAAGTGCCTTTATTCAAATTTGATAAGTGATTACTTACTATTGTTTTAGAAACAGATCCATCACTTTCAAGTCTTGAATAAACTGTTTCATCTTTAGTCGCTCCAAAAACTGTTAATGGTAACATTGTTGTAATTAATAATCCAGCTAAAACTTTCTTTTTCATTTTTAATTCCTTCTTTCCTTTACCTTTATATGTAGTTTTCATAATTATTCCATCAAATAACATAAGTAATGATGGTAATATTAATATAACTACTAACATACTAATAATTGCTCCTCTAGATATTAGAGTACATATTGAACCTATTAAATCTATATCAGTATAAACACCTACTCCAAATGTTGCAGCAAAGAAACACATACCACTTACGAATACTGAACTTACACAAGTATCTAATGTTTCCCTCATAGCATCATGTTTATCTTTTCCATTATTTCTAAGTTCTAAATATTTAGTTGTCATAAGAATAGCATAATCTATTGTAGCTCCTAGTTGTATTGTTCCAATTACTATTGATGCAATAAATGGAAGTGTTACTCCTGTATAATAAGATATAGCTACATTTACAAATATTGCAAATTCTATTGCTGATATTAATAATACAGGTAATGATAATGATTTTAATACGATAAACATAATTACAAATATTATTCCTATTGAAACATAATTAACATTTTTGAAGTCCTCATCACTAATTTTAATTAAGTCATTCGTAAGAGGTCCTTCTCCAGCAATTATTGCATTCTTATCATATTTATGTACTAAGTTATTTACTACTTCTAATTGACTAGTTAATTCAGGAGATGCAACTTCATAACTTGAATTTATAAATAACATTTGATAATTATCATTTTCAAAAATACTAGTTACTTCATCATCTAATACTTCAAGTGGAAATCCATATTTAGTAAGTTCACTTGAACTAAGTACTAAGTCAATTCCTTTTGTATTTTTTAATTCATCTACTAAAGATGATACTTCATTTATTTTTAAATCTTTATTTACTAATACTATTTCTGGTGAAACAATATTAAATTCCTTTTTAAGTTCTTCATTTGCTTTAACACTCTCTAATGTTTTAGGAAGTGATTTATCTAAGTTGTAATAAACATTTACATTATGGTTACCAATATAAGCAGGTATTAATAATATTAAGAATGCAATAAATATTGGTTTATAATGTTCTAAACTAAATTTCTTTATGTGATTAAATTTAGGTAATAATGATTTATGTTTTGTTTTATTAATATATTTATCTAATATAAGTAACATTGCTGGGAATATTGTTACTACACATATAAGTCCAAATATAACACCTTTTGCCATTACAAGTCCTATATCTTTTCCAAGTGTTAAGTTCATACTACAAAGTGCTAAGAATCCAGCAACTGTTGTGAATGCACTACCAAGTACTGATACAAGTGTTTCTTCTATAGACGCAGCCATTGCTTTATTTCTATCACTTATTTTTTCTAAATTACTTTGATATTTATGATACAAGAATATTGAGAAGTCTGTTGTAACGCCAAGTTGAAGTACTGCACTTATTGCTTTTGTTATATATGATATTTCACCAAACATAATATTGGTTCCCATATTATATATTATTGCTATACCAATATTGCCAAGTAATATAAATGGTACAACATATGAATCAAGTGAAACAGTTAATACAACTAAACAAAGTACTACTGCTATTACTACATATATAAGAACCTCTTTATTTGATAAGTCCATTGTATCTTTAACAATAGCGCTCATTCCACCAACATTTGCTTTATCATCCATTATTTCTCTTATTTCAGTAATCGCATTTAAAGTTTTTTCATGTGATGTTGTTTCTTCAAATGTAACCATCATAAGAGTTTTATCACCATTTTTTACTTTTTCAAGTAATTCATCCGGTAATATTTCAAGTGGTATAACTGTACCTGTAATATCATTTATAGATATTACTTTGTTTACTGATTCTATCTTTCTTATTTCTTTTTCACATTCTAGAATCTCTTTTGCATTACTATTATCTACAGATATTATAGTGAAAGCTCCCATGCCAAATTCTTCTTTTAAAATATTTTGACCTTTCATTGTTTCAATATCTTCAGGTAGATATACTAATATATCATAATTAATTTTAGTATTCGCACACCCAATAAATGCTGGTATTAAAAGTAATAATGATATTATAAGTATTGCAATTTTGTTTTTACAAATAAAATCTCCAAATTTCTTCATATAGCCTCCATTATGACCAACGGTCAATATGCAATATACAACAAAAATGACTAATAGTCAATACTTTTATTTAAATTTATTGACTTTTAGTCATTTTTATATTAATATTTATGTAATGGATGGTGATATTATGATTAATATTGAAAACACACTCTCTAAAATAGAAGAAAAAAAACAAATAAAAAAAGAGAATTTACTCTCTTCCGCTTATAATTTATTTATTAAAAAAGGTATCAATGATACATCAATTAGTGATATTGTAAATGAAGCTGGTGTTGCGAAAGGTACATTTTATTTATATTTTAAAGATAAATGGGAAATACATGAAGCAGTCATTATAGAAAAATCTAAAAAGTTATTTAATGATGCAATAGAAAAAACTGCTAAAAAGAACTTAAAATCTTTTCCTGATAAACTTATCAGTATTATTGACTATATAATTGATGTACTTAGTAATAACAAAGACCTAATAAAACTTATCAACAAAAATTTATCACTTGGTCTTTATAATAAAAACATAATTAAGATTATTGATGAAGAATATAAAGATTTAAAAGATAAATTTATTGATGAAATAACTAAATATTCTAAAAATATAAAGAATCCTAATGTTACATTATTCATGATTATAGAGCTTGTCGGTAGTACTTGTTATAATTCTATATTAAATAATGAACCACTACCTATTAATGAATTTAAGCCATACTTATACGATGAGATTAAGAAGATGATTAACTAATAAAAGACCTAATTAAGGCCTTTTTTATTTAGTTTATTCATATGAACAACATATTCCATTTTCTATATCTAATACACTTGTAGCATTCAATATTTCATTATATTTTCTATTGTGGGAAATACTTATTATTGTTCCATTATAAGAACTTACTAATTCATATATTAAATTTAAAGCATCAATATCTAAATGGTTAGTAACTTCATCTAATATTAGTACATTTATTTTATTAAGTGCAAGTTTTACTAAGTTTACTCTCGTTCTCTCTCCTGGAGATAAAGTTGAATATTTTTTATCTTTATCTTCATATGAAATACCAAACTTATCTAGCATAGTAAATATCATAGAATAGTCAACACCAGAAGAATCTTTTGTAATATAATCAATAATTGATTCATCATTATTATCTGTTAAAGTATCTTGTGAAATATATCCTATTCTAACATTGTTTCCCATTTCAATTGTACCTGAAATTGGACTAATAATTCCCATTATTGTTTTTATAAGTGTTGTTTTTCCACTACCATTTCCACCTTCAATTTGTATTTTAGAACCATACTTAATATTTAAATTTATTGGTAATGTCTGAAACTTATCATAACCACAAACTAAATCATTTAAGATAATATCTTTATTTCCTTTGGAATCATCAAGTTCAAAAAAGAAATTAATACTCTCTTTCTCTTCAAATTTTGGAATAACTACCTTATCTAATGCTTTTGAAATTTTAGAAACATTAGAACTATTAGTTCTCTCACGAGCATAATTATTTGATAACTTATCATTGTCATTATGAGCTTTACTGCTTGTTCCTTTATCTTTCCAACTAGTTGCTTTAACTAATTGTTTCTTTAATTTATCCTTTTCTGCTTTAGCATTTTCATATTCTTGTTTACTTATATTATATTCTATTTCTTTTTGAGTTAAATATTCTTTATAACTCATATTATATACTTTTATATTTTGGAATTTTTCTTGTATTTCACTTGCCATTTTTAAATACTGGTGTTGTTGCTTTATGCTATTTTCTGCGCTAAACTTGGCATAAGCAGGTTCAACCTTTCCCTCTCTTTTTAATCTTGTTTCATATAAACTTTCATCTTCTAAATACAAAGTTATATAATATATATCAAAATCTAATTTACTAAATTTTTCTACTAAATCATTATACACTTCTGTAAAAGAATAATCTTTTTTTCCTAATCTACAGTAATTTTCTTCTGAAAAGAAAGTTCTATCAAAAAGCAAATTAATACTTAAATTTTCCATTTTTTCTATATATTCTAATAAGTCGTAATACATTTTTGTACTCTTTTCTAAACCTGTTATTGTAGAATCACTTACACCACTTAATCTATATAAATTTGTATGTTTTAATGTATTTCTTATATAATCTGTTATTGTTGTTTTTCCTGCACCTTGTGCACCTTCTACTACTATTATTTTTGAATTTGCCATTCTTATTACCTCTTTCTTTTTTGATGTCAATTTACGAAATATAAAAAAATTTTATTTGAATTCATTTTCACATTTCATATCCTATATGTTTATGTGAATTATATCATATATAAAAAAAAATGGAATATAATTATTCCATTTTTTTTACAATCTTATTAAAGTTACTCTTGTATTGTATAATAAACTAAAATTCACGATTAAATTATAACTAATTTGCCTTATTTAATTTATCATATATTTCATTTGATTTTTTAAAAAACTCTTCTTCATTATCAATTAATTTCTGTAGTTTTTTCAAATACTCATTATATTTATTATCATCTACATAATACATATTTATTGCATATCCATTTTTTCCAAACTTTTCTATTGCATGTTCTAAATTTCTATTCAATATTTGTTGTTTAGTATATTCTGGATGATGCTCTTTCTCATAAGATATACATCTTTCGAAATATTTATTAATATCCAAGCATTTATCTGCAGAAGCTAAAATTCTTCCATATATGCTTCTTGGGACTTTTCCCTTTGATGACCTATGATCTTCTATAGCTTGTTTTATTATTTCTTTCTCATCTTTACTAAAAAACTTATCCAAATTTTTATCTTGCATCATTATGTTTGCAGAAATAATTTCGTGATTTTTTCTATCTATATGGTCACCTATATCATGAAACGTTACAGCTGTATATAAAATATTGTAATTTAATCCAGGATATAATTCAGAAATCTCTGTTGCACGTTTTACAACCATTTCTATATGCTCAGCTCCATGAGCTTTGCCATTTAATTTATATACTGGTATAATTTTATCTTTAATATATTTTACTAATTCTTTATTAACATATTTTTCCATATTAAAACCTATTCCTTTCTTTGTTATCTTAGAATGCACACACTTAGTTCGAAACTAAATATTTATACCTTTCGCATATAAACTTAAAGTTTCAATTGAACATTCTCCTTCATAAAATACATCTAACTTACTCATTGCTCTAGTAATACTAACATACAAAAGCTTAATATCTAAACTATTATTTCCATACTTTTCTTTACTTACATCTGAAAGTAATACACAATCGAACTCAAGCCCTTTTGCTAAATATGAAGGTACAATAGAAATTCCAGAATTATATTCTGAATCTTTACCCCTAATTAGCTTAATATCTTTTCTTATTGTTCGTAATTTCTTTTCTAAATTTTCACACTCGCTCATGTCTTTTCCAATAATTGCAATTGATTTATAACCCTGTTTTATATATGTATTAATTCTATCATTTATATTTTTTATTAATTCTTCTTTATTTTCAATTTTTTTAATATTTATTGAATTTTTTCTATCAATAACAGGTTCTCCTAATACAATATATTCTTTTTCATATTCTGGCAATTTACCTATTACATTATTTGCTACATCCATAATTTCTTTTGTGGTTCTATATGTTTTTTGTAATGTTGTATATACTGTTTTTACATCTTTAAATTCTGTATCTATAAACTTTTTCCAATTTTCTATTCCTCTATAATAATGAACTCCTTGTGCAATATCCCCAAGTATTGTCATGGAATTACTATTTATAAGAGTTTTTAAAACATCAAATTGAAATTCTCCATAATCTTGTGCTTCGTCAATTACAACATGTTTAATTTTACACTTTTCTTTTACTCCAAATAATTGTATTTGAATATACATTATTGGTGCTAAATCTTCAAATGAAACTTCATTTTTATTTAAGTTATTTAATGTATTTGCTTTAAGATATTTTAAAACTTCATTTTCGTTTTTCAAATAACTTTGTATGAATTCTTTATAATATTGTATACAATCTTTTTTTGGAATCTTACTTATATAATTTTTAATAATTTTTTTATGCTCTTTTTCTAATATTTTAATAATTTTATCATATTTATCATATAATTCTATTCTATTTTTACCAGTCAAATTTGCTATTTTTTGTGTACGCTCTTTTTTCAAATTTTCTATAATTTCTGGTGTTTTCTTTTTCAATTCCGCTGCTAGATTTTTTTCAATTTCTTTTATTCTTGTTGTGAAATTGTACATTTTATATGTATTTTTAAACAAATTATTTATTTCTTCATATTTCATAATTGTGGTTTTTACATTATTAGAACTAATATCATCATAATTGGTATTATCATGTTTTAAATCACTACAGTTTACTTTATCATTTTTACTTTCTGTTTTATGTAAGTTATTGTACAAATTTATATCATTGTTATCATAAATTATATTAATTTCCAAATCTTGTTTTGGAATATATAAATCTTCTACTATTTTTAAATAATCATCAACCATTTTTTTAAACTCAATTGAAGATTTTAATTTAGCCTCTTGTATCATAATATCTGTTTCAACATTATTAATTTCATTAAAATCTTTATTAACAATAATTACAAGTTTTTCATTATTATCAGATATTTTTAATTTTTTTCCTATTACATCATAAGCAAAATCTTCAAAAGTTGTTTGTTTTACATCATTAACTCCTAAGTCTGGAAGAATGTTTGATATATAATTTAAGAAAAATTTTGTTGGTGCAATTATCATAAATTCTTCTGGTTTGAACTCTTTTTCATAGTTGTATATTAAATATGCAATTCTATGTAAAGCTATTGTTGTTTTTCCACTTCCTGCTACTCCCTGAACGATTAATGGCTGATTAATATCAGCTCTAATTATTTTGTTTTGTTCATCTTGGATTGTTGCAACAATATTTTTTAATCTATCATCAGCCTTTTCCTCTAGTGCATTTTGCAATAACTCATCATTTCCTGTAACATTTATATTTACATACTTTTTTAATTCTTGATTTTCAATTATATATTGTCTTTTTAAAAATATTTCACCTTTTATTTTTTCTCCTAAGCATTCATATTCAGCTTTTCCAACCCTTCCCTCATAATATAAATTTGAAATTGGAGCTCTCCAGTCTACTATTATTGGATACGCTGTTTTATTATCTAATAATGATATTTTTCCTATGTATAGTTTTTCCACACTTTTTCCATCTTCTTTAAAATCCATCCTAGCAAAATAAGGTTTATCTTTTATGGATTTTATATTTTCCAATTTTCGTAATTGAGAACTTACAAATTGTGCTTGTGCAATATTTTCTAAATCATAATTCATATCTGCACTGCTAAGATATTGTTCTAAGTTATTCTCTTCCTTATTTATTTTCTTTACAATATCTTTTAGTTTTTCTTTTTCCTGTTTAAATATTTCTTCATCCATTTTTTTAAGTTTCCTTTCTATTAATTATTACACATAAATTTACTAATAAAACATCTCCTTTCTTCATAAAAATTGACCAATCTCCATTAGCCCTTTAGACGCCAAAAAACCAAATATGTGTTGCACATATTTGGCATTTATATGATACTTTTTTATTTTTCCTAATGTAAGTTTCTACTCTAGCATTTTGCAATATTTGTTGATTTTTATCAGCCTAATAATCATCATATAAATACTGAAAAATAGAGTTTGACTACTGTGTTCGGAATGGTAACAGGTATCTCTCTATAATTGTTTTTTATAATATCATATTTTTTAGTGATTTGCAAGTATTGGGGATGTTTATTTGCCTACTTTAATTTTACACTAACTTTTGTCTTGGACATTGGGGACGTTTATTTTTGGACATTTTTGTCCTACTTTGGACAGATATTTCATGTCAATAGGGATGGAGCTTTTGGGGTGATTTTTTGCCATTGGAAACGGTTCTTAAATATCTTATTCTATAACATTACTCGGAGAAAGAAATTTTTACTTTTGAAAAAATAAATTTCCGACCTGAGCCCTAAAACATATGACCCAAATTGCTATCGTAACAAGTCCATCACCCCCAGTAATGCACTCCACCGCGTTTGAAGGAATTTATTTTTTCAAAAGTAAAAAATTTTTTCTCTCGGTGCTCACCCAAAAAATAAGATATTTAAAAACCGTCTCCAATGGCAAAAAAATCCTCCCAAGCTCCATCCCTACTGACATGAAATATCTGTCCCAAGTAAGACAAAAATGTCCAATAATAAATGCCCCAATACGACAACTTTCCCAAGTAAGACAAAAATGTCCAATAATAAACGCCCCAATACGACAACTTTCCCAAGTAAAACAAAAATGTCCAATAATAACCGTCCACAATACGACAAAAAAATTATGAAAAGTATGGAAAAAATGACATGAAAATGCTATAATGTGAAAAAGATTGGAGAAAAAAATGAAAAAAGAAATTTTAATAATAGTAAATCCTAGTGCAGGTAGAGGAAAAGCAAGTAAATACATACCAGAAATATGTGATAATTTAGAGAAAAAAGATTTCGATGTAGAAATAGTGTATACATCAGAAGAAAATAATGGTGAAAAAATAATTGAAAATTATATAAGATATATAGATACAGTAATAGTTTGTGGTGGAGATGGAACTTTAAATGAAGTTATAAATGGAATTATAAAATGTAATAAAAAAATTAATGTAACATTTATTCCTTTGGGTACAACAAATGATTTTGCTAAAACTGTGAAGATGCCTAAAAGCAAATATAGCTTATCTAAAAATCTTTATAAATATCAAAAGAAAAATATAGATATAGGAAGGTTTAATGATAGATACTTCTATTATGTAGCAGCTTTTGGAACTTTATCAAATATAGCATATACTACAAAACAAGATGATAAAAATAAGTATGGAAGATTTGCATATTATAAAAAGGCTATAAAGACAATAAAATCATTGAGAAAGGTTAAAACATATAAAGCCACAATTGTTACAGATAATGAAATAATAAAAGATGAATTTATTTATGGTGGAATTACAAATTCTATTTCTATTGGAGGATTCAGGTGGTTTAAAAGAGATGAGTTTAGCATAAATGATGGGTTGTTTGAAGTGATTTTGGTAAAAAAACCACAGAGTTTTATAGAAAATTTAAAAATCCTTTTTTCAATATTAAGGAAAAAATATGATCAAAAAAATATTTATTATATGAAATCTGGTCATTTGCAAATAGATTTTGAAGAAAGTGTAGAATGGACTTTGGATGGTGAATTTGGGGGTAAAACAAGACATGTGTTAATAGAAAATAATAAAAGTAAAATAAATATTTTAATACCTCAAAAATAAAAAAGGATTGAAAAATTTATGTTTTAATGATTAAATATAAGTGAAAAATAAAATCAAAGGAGAAATAGAATATGTGTGGTTTTTGTGGATTTACAGGAAAAGTTGAAAACAATGAAATAACAATAAATAATATGATGGAAAAAATAATATATAGAGGTCCTGATAGCAAAGGAACTCATATTGATGATGATATTGCTTTAGGTTTTAGAAGATTATCAATTATAGATTTAGCAGATGGGACTCAACCTATATATAATGAAGATGAAACTAAAGTAATTGTGTTTAATGGTGAAGTTTATAATTATAAAGAAATTCGTGAAGATTTAGTGAAAAGAGGACATATATTTAGGACTAAAACAGATACTGAAGTTATTTTACATGGATATGAAGAATATGGTCCAGAGGTTTTAAATAAGTTTCGTGGTATGTTTTCAATTGCAATTTGGGATTTGGTTTCAAAGGAGTTGTTTATTGCTAGAGATTTTTTCGGAATTAAACCTATGTATTATACTCAAGTTGGAAATGATTTGGTTTTTGGTTCTGAGATTAAATGTATTTTGACTCATCCAAATGTAAAAAAAGAACTAAATATACATGCTTTACAAAATTATTTATCATTCCAATATGGTGTTCCTAATGATACTTTTTTTGAAAATATTTATTGTTTGCAACCTGGTCATTATTTAAAATTTAAAGATGGAAAATTGGAAATTACCAGGTATTGGAAACCTGAGTTTATGGTAAATGATTCATGGGATTATGATAGTTTGGTAAAAGAGATAGATACAACATTTAAGGAATCTGTTGAGGCTCATAAAATAAGTGATGTTGAAGTTGGGTGTTTTCTATCAAGTGGTGTTGATTCAAGTTATGTTGCAACACAATTTAAAGGACAAAAAAGTTTTACAGTTGGGTTTAATTATAATAAATATAATGAAATAGATTATGCAAGAGAATTAGCAGAAGAAATAGGACAAGACCATTATTTCAAAAAAATAACAGATGATGAATTTTGGAATATTGTTCCAACAGTTCAATATTATATGGATCAACCACATGCAGATCCTTCATGTGTTGCATTATATTATGTATGCAATATAGCAAGTGAACATGTAAAAGTTGTGCTTTCTGGTGAAGGTGCAGATGAATTATTTGGTGGATATAGAATTTATCATGAACCATATAGTTTGCGTTATAGCAAATTGTTACCTAGATTTATGTGGAAAGGAATAGCGGGTGTTTTAAATGCAATTCCTATGAATTTTCCAGGTAAAAGTTATGCCAATAGAGCTAGTAAAACATTAGAAGAAAGATTTATTGGAAATGCTAATCTATTTTCAGATAAAGAAAAAATGAAAATTCTAAAAAATACTGATGGAATGAAGAAAACATCAGAAATCACTAAACCTTTTTATGATGATACAAAAGGAATGGATGATGTTACAAGAATGCAATATATAGATATTAATTTATGGATGATTGGAGATATTTTATTAAAAGCAGATAGAATGAGTATGGCAAATTCACTTGAATTAAGGGTGCCTTTCCTTGATAAAGAAGTATGGAATTTGGCAAGAACAATACCTTCTAAATTTAAAGTTACAAAAGATGGTAGAACAAAAGTCGCTATGAGAGAAGCTGCTTTGAAAAATATGCCAGAGAAAGTTGCTCAAAGAAAGAAACTTGGTTTTCCTGTGCCTACTAGAGAATGGTTGAAACAAGAGAAGTATTATAATATTGTTAGAAAGGAATTTGAATCTGATACTGCAAAAAAATACTTTGTTACTGAAGAATTAATTAAATTATTGGACGAGCATTTTAACTTAAAGAAAGATAATAGTAGAAAAATTTGGACTATTTATGTGTTCTTAATTTGGTATAAGCAATTTTTTGAATAAAAGAGAAATTCAGTTTGAGAATAATTACAATTTTCAAACTGAATGTATGTTTTGGGAAGAAAATGAAATTTATTTCGGAAAGGAATGAAATTTATTATGGAAAAAGTTATTGAAATTGAAAACTTAACTAAATGTTATGGTAAATTCAAGGCAATAGATAACTTATCACTATATGTTGAAAAAGGAAAAATATTTGGCTTACTTGGACCAAATGGAAGTGGAAAATCTACAACAATAAATTGTATATTATCATTATTGGAATTTGAGAAAGGTACAATAAAAATATTTGGAAAAGAAATGAAACCAAATGCATATGATATTAAATCTAAAATAGGTGTAGTATTCCAAGATGTAGCAGTTTTTGATGAATTAACTGTATATGAAAATATAAATTATTTTTGCGGGCTATATATAAAAGATAAATTAACAAGAATTAAGTATGTAGATGATGCAATAGAATTAACAGGATTACAGGATTTTAAAAAATTCAGACCAAAACAGCTATCAGGTGGACTTTTAAGGAGATTGAATATTGCTTGTGGAATTGCGCATAAACCTGAATTAATATTTTTAGACGAGCCAACAGTTGCAGTTGATCCCCAAAGTAGAAATAATATATTGGAAGGAATAAAACAATTAAATGAAAATGGCGCAACTATTGTATATACAACTCATTACATGGAAGAAGTTGAACAGTTATGTAACAGGATAGCAATTTTAGATAAGGGGAAAATTATAGCTATTGATACAAAAGAAGATTTGAAGGAATTAGTAACAATAGGTGAAAAAATTACTGTTGATGTACAAAATTTGCAACCTGAATTATTAGAAAAATTATCTAAAATAAAAAATGTTATTGAGTGTAAATATGAAGATAATACATTATATGTAACATATCAAAAAGGTGAAGAAAATTTAGAAAATATGATTGATTTTTTGAAGAAAAATAATGTTAAATATGACAGGATTTTTTCTGAACTTCCTACTTTAAATGATGTATTTTTAGAATTGACAGGAAAACATTTAAGAGATTAGATTTCAAAAAATAGATATAAAAGCAAAAAGATATAGAATTAAAAAAGATATAGAATTATAAAAGTTTATAAAATCAGAAAAGAAATCTATAGAATTAAAATAATACTTATAAAAGCTAAAAAGAAAACTATAAAATTAAAAAAATAAGTATAAAATTCAAAAAAGTTAACTATAAAAGTCAATTAAGATTATAAAATTTAAAGGAGGAGAATAAAAGGTGTTTGGACTTTTATTTAAAAATAAAATAAAAATTTTACTAAGAAACAAAGCAATGCTTTTTTGGACATTAATTTTTCCATTTGTTTTAGGAACATTTTTCCAATTAGCATTATCTAATGTTGATGAAGCCTATAAAATGAATGTTTTTCCAATAGCAGTAGTTGAAGATAATAATTATAATAATAGTAAAGTTTTGAAAATAGTAGTAGAAAGTTTATCTGAAAAAGGTGATAATCAAATATTTAATACATCATATGTTGACAAAAATGAGGCAGAAAGTCTTTTAAAAAATAGTAAAATAGAAGGGTATATAATAGTTAATGAAAATGGTAATCCTCAAATTATTATAAAAGAAAATGGAATAAATCAAACTATTATGAAATCAGTGTTAGATGAATATAACCAAATGATGATAGTTTCAAATGATGTAATACAATATAATCCTAATGCAATGTATAATGAAGTTATGCAACAAATATCAACACAAGATACTTTTATAAAAGATACTTCTAAAGAAAAAATAGACTTTAGTATAAATTATTTTTTCACTTTAATAGCAATGACTTGCTTATATGGTAGTTTAATAGGACTAGAAGTTATAAAAGATTGTGAAGCAAATTTAAGCAAAAAAGGTGCACGAATATGTATGTGTCCAGTAAATAAATTAAAAATAATTATAATTTCGCTTTTAGCAGGGTATATAATTCAACTTATTGCATTAGCTGCATTATTTGCATTTTTAATTTTTGTATTTAAAGTCAACTTTGGAAATCAAGTTATTCCAACAATGATTTTATCAGCAATAGGATGTCTTGCAGGAACATCTTTGGGAACTTTTGTTGGAGTATGCAATAAAAAATCAGAGGAATTTAAAATAGGTATATTAATATCAGTAACAATGTTATGTTGCTTTTTTTCTGGAATGATGGGAACACCACAATTAAAAAGCTTCTTTGATGAAAAAATGCCTATATTTGCAAAAATAAATCCTATAAATATTATTACAGACGGTTTATATGCATTGTTTGCTTATGATACTTTAACAGTATTTTATGAATGTTTGCTACGAATTTCTATTTTTGCTCTTACATTTATAATTTTGACATTTATTTTTGTAAGGAGGAAAAAATATGACAGTATTTAAAAATTATTTTAAAATAGTAAAAAGACATATGGGACTTATAATAATGTTTTCAGCAATTGCAATAATAATTTCAATTGCAAATACAAATAGTGGAAATACTGTTGATACATATGTAAATGTAGAACCTACAGTTGCTATTTTTAATTATGATAAATCAGAACTTTCTAAAAATTTAGTAGAATATATAGAAAAAAATGCTAAAATAGTTGAAATAGAAAATAATGAAAAATCAATGCAAGACTCTTTATATAGCAATAAAGTTGATTCAGTATTAATAATACCAGAAAACTTTGCAAATGATATGTTAAGTGGAAAAAATGTGAATATTGAAATAAAAAAATCAACACAAAACATGTCTGAACAAGTAGAATTAATTGTGAACAAATATTATAAAATAGCAAGCATATATAGTAAAGCAGGTTTTTCAGAAGAACAAGTAATTGAAAAAACTAAAAAAGTAATTGAATCTCAGGTTGATGTAAAAGTTGTTGAAAATAATAAGGGAAAATTAGAAAAAGTTGCAATATTTTATAGCTTTGAAAATTATTCTTTCTTATCAATATTTATATTTATAATTGGAACTATAATGTGTGTGTTTAATAAAGATGAAATCAAGAAAAGAAATGTGGTGAGTAGTACACATCAGAAAGAATTTTCGAAACAATTATTTTTAGGACATTTATGCCTTACATTAGGTTTGTGGTTTATATATGGAGTGATTAGTGTTGTAATTTATAAAGAATTGATGTTTACTTTTAATGGATTATTAATGATGGTTAATTCATTGATATTTTCATTTACTGTCACAAGTTTAGCATATATGATTTCTAAATTTATAAAAAAGCAAAACGTGATTTCTGGGATACAAAATGTGGTTTCATTGGGGTTAAGTTTTATATCAGGGTGTTTTATATCTGCTGAATTAATAGATGAAAAAATTTTGAATTTTTCAAACACTTTAAGAGAACATGGTATTGATGCAACAATCGACCAATATGAAGAAAATCCAGACCAAGGCTGGCCGATTTGGATGGAAAACCAAATTGAAAATTCTGATTTCGTTTTGATTGTATGCACAAAGACATATTTGGAAAAATTTAAGCAGGTTCAAACAGGCAAAGGCGTGTCATGGGAATGTGGCGCTATTTATCAGAAATTATACGAACTACAAGGTCATAATAATAAATACATTCCAATTATTTTTAGTGATAATGATATTCAAAACATAGTTCCAGCATTAAAACCATTTACATTCTACAATGTAGAAAAGAATTTGCAAAAGTTGGAAAATAGAATTAATGGTATACCTAACACTGTAAAACCACCTGTAAAAACACCTGCTTTACCTGCAAAAGAAAGAAAAAGCATGTTTATTACTTCCCCAATAGATGTTGAATTATGGAACAAGGCAAAATGGGGCGGTGTTGGATTTGTTTATCATCCTGAGGGTTGGCTAATGGGACTTGTATTTAATGGAGATAAAAAGTCAGCATTGAAAATATTTGAAAATTGGCAAAAAATTCCTAATCTTGATGAATATTTGACTGTTACATTTATTGAGGGAGATATCGAAAAGTTGCCTAAGAATGGCTACACTTGCTTGTTAACTCCTAATATGGAAGAATCACTCAAAAGAGCTAAAAAATTCTGTGAAGATACTGATATTATTCTTACATTTAATAGATTTCAAAGGATGTATCCAACTGATAATTTTAAGTGTTTTAACATCTTTAAAAATTTAGTATTAAACAACATAGGTAAAAAATTGGTAATGGTTCCACTTACAAAGAAAGATAAAAATTCGCCAGTGTCAAACTTTGCATATGATATAAACATTAATAAAGCGGTTGGTATATCAAACATAAGATATAAGGATGCAGATAAGATAAAACAAGGAGATATAGAAAGTTGTGTAATACCTAAATTTAACAAGGATTTCCCTCTGAATTAAGAAATTACAACTTTAAGGAAAAATTATGAAGAAATTACAGTTTAAGCAACAAGACTTTCAAGATAAGGCAGTTCAATCGGCTGTTGACTTATTTCAAGGACAAATAAGCAGAACATCAACATTTACGATTGTTAACAAAGATATGTTTTATATGGAATCAACAGGATATGGAAATACCCTTACTATTTCTATGGAACAAATTGAAGCAAACTTACACAAGGTTCAAGAAAGAAACTTATTGCCTTTGACTGATTTGAAAGAATTAAGATTTAACATTGAAATGGAAACAGGTACTGGTAAAACTTTTATGATTGCTAATGTAATTGAAAGAACAAATAAACCCACTTTAATTTTAGCTCACAACAAGACATTAGCAGGACAACTTTATAGTGAGTTTAAAGAATTGTTTCCTGAAAATCATGTTGAATACTTCGTATCTTACTACGACTACTATCAACCAGAAGCATATGTTCCCCAAACTGATACTTATATTGAAAAAGATTCTAGTATTAATGATGAAATTGATGAATTACGTCATGGTGCTACTTCAAGTTTAATTAATTATAGAGATACTATAGTTGTTGCATCTGTATCATGTATTTATGGTATTGGTGAAAAAGAAGAATATAAAAATAATATGTTAATTTTAAAACAAGGTGATAATGTTGGAAGAAACTTTATTATCGATCGATTAGTTTCTATGACCTATGAACGAAATCAAATAGATTTTCATCGTGGTACTTTTAGAGTTAATGGTGATGTGATTGATGTTGTGCCAGCAAGTGAGAGAAAAAATGGTATTAGAATTGAACTTTTTGGTGATGAAGTTGATCGCATTTGTGAGTTTGATGTTTTAAGTGGAAATGTTATTCAAAATATTAAGCATATTACTTTATTTCCGGCTAGTCACTTTGTTACGGGTGATGCGAAACTTGCTGAAGCAATTAAGAGGATTGATAAGGAAAAAGATGAGCAGATTAAGTATTTTCATGAACATGGTAAATTAATTGAGGAGCAAAGAATTAAAGAAAGATGCGAGTATGATTTAGAGATGCTTAGGGAAACTGGCTTTTGTCATGGTATTGAAAATTATAGTAGACATTTA
>ENA-ORNF01001859-ORNF01001859.1-human-gut-metagenome-genome-assembly--contig:-NODE-1859-length-17135-cov-4.029567_pt1 | contig 17135 bp, 12 predicted proteins | sample MGYA00242110_ERZ509012 | MGnify/ENA primary metagenome ERZ509012 (study PRJEB26280, sample SAMEA2338714) | human gut metagenome | biome: human gut; feature: human-associated habitat; material: faeces...
TCAGTCGCCCTGACGGGCGCCAGCTCTCCCCTAGGAGAGCCTCTTAGTGTCGCTTTGCGCTAACATACAATACCGCAAGCGGTAATCAGGCCTTTCACGACTCCACATACCATCACTATCATTAGTAAAGTAGGCAACGTAACAAAGCCGCAAGCGGTAAAAAGCCTCTCCTTGGGGAGAGGTGCCGAGCTTGTCGAGGCGGAGAGGGGTGATGACTATCAAGCGTAAAAACTGCAGTCCCCTCTCAGTCGCCCTGACGGGCGCCAGCTCCCCCCAAGGGGGAGCCTTTCCCAGCATAGCAAAATCTTTCCCCTCTATCTCCCATTTTCCTACCATTTCCCATATAATAGTTGATAATTATTTTCAATCGTGATATGATTATATTGGTTCCGAAGGAACTAATAATTGATTATTCTTACAAAAGAATGAAAAAGAGAGGTTTTTTAAATGACGACTGTTGCTGAAAAGTACTTACAAATTGCTAAGCTGGCGAAGGATCCTGCTAATGCAGAGGTTGTTATTGATGGTATTCTGACATTTTTCGGATTGGATTATTTTGACTTGGACCTGGGTGTTGAGTACCTGTATACTACCAAGGTGATTGACCATAAATTCAGAAGCGTGCTGCACAAGGCTGAAGACATGGACGCTATCATGGCATGGTTCAAAGAAAAAGCAGGCGTTACCGATGAAGAAATCGCTGCTGCCGAAGCTAAAGAAAAAGAATATGTTGCAGGCTGCCTGATGCTTGCTAAACAATATCTGGGTATGGGCCACTGCATCAGCGGTAAAACCTATCTGGAGCTGGCTGCCGCTAAAGGCTCCGAGGAAGCAATCGCACAGCTGAAGGACATGGAATATGCACAAGATATGTATGACCTGGGTGAGCATTATCTGGCAATGGGCCATTGCATCTGCTCCAAGACCTACTTTGAGCTGGCTGCTGCCAAAGGCTGCCCGAAGGCTGCTGCTAAGCTGAAAGACATGGAATATGCAGAAGATATGTACAAGCTGGGCGAGCATTATCTGGGCATGGGCCACTGCATCTGCGGCAAAACCTACTTCGAACTGGCTGCTGCCAAAGGTTGCCCGAAGGCTGCTGCAAAGCTGAAGGACATTGAATACGCAGAAGATATGTACAAGCTGGGCGAGCAATATCTGGCAATGGGCCACAAAATCTGCTCCAAGACCTACTTCGAACTGGCTGCCGCAAAAGGCTGCCCGAAAGCTGCTGCAAAGTTAGCTGAATACGAAGCATAATATTGTATTTTCAGGAGGCTGTCACGTCAAGTGGCAGCCTTTTTCCTTTCCCTAAAAATCCGTTCCTCAAATAGACAATCTTTGACAGTCGCTTATGGTATAATAAGCATTATAAAGATTTGAGCAACCTTACGCTGAAGGATAAACAGAAGGAGATTGTTATGGCAAAGTTGATTTATGTACCTCTCGGCTGCAGCCTGCGCTCGCAGCTGGCAGAGAAGCTTTCGCAACAGCCGTTGGGCGAAGGCGTGCTGGTGCTACCGAACCGCCTGCTGACGGACGATGTGCACCGCAATTATGCTAATGTGGAAACAATGGGCATGGATACTCTGGCAAGCAAGCTGATGAACCTTAACGGTGGCAGCGATTACAAGGAATTGAGCCGTCGCAGTCAGGAGCTGATTGTGCAGGACATCATCGACTATATGATGGAAAACAAGCAGCTTACCGGTATGACTACGCACAAGCAGCTGGAATATTTCGGCTCGCTGGCGCATAAAACAGGCTTTGTGAAGGCCATGACCTCGCTCGTAAGCCAGCTTTCACGCTGCGGTGCCACTAAGGAGGATATCTACGGCCAAATCCAAAAATCCTTTGAGGAGGATGAGCTGAAGGGCAAGGATTTGGGCGTCTGCAATTTTTATCTGCTTTATCGTCAATATCTGGAAAACAATAACTGGTATGACCTGGAGGGCAAGTATCGTCTGGCTATGGAAATGCTGCAGAAGCAGGATTGCAAAATCCCCTGGAAGCATATCTATATCTGCGATTTCTTCAGCCTTGACCAGGTGCAGATAAACTTTCTGCAGGCCTTGGCGAAGCATGTGGATGATCTGGTAATCAGCATGAGCTACGAAGGACGCAGAGTAAGCTCCGACGAAAAAGCCAAGTATGAATCAATTACCAAGTTTATGCGCGCGAGCACGAACACCGTCAACGCGCTGAAAATTCTTGGTGCGACGGTTGCAAGCCTTGCGGCAGAGGAATTGGGACAAGCTCCGGCAGGCGTTGCTATGCGGCAGCTGCGTCACTTGGGGCATGCGCCCGCACCGGTGCCTGCGGAGGGTGTGGAAAGCTACTGCTTTGCCTCCGATGAGCAGGAGATGCGCTGGGTGCTGAAGCGTATCAAGCAGCAGCTGGCGCATGAAAAGTGTGCTGCCAATCGCATTGTTGTTGCCGTGCGCGACTTTTCCTTATACAGCGGCTTGCGCCAGCTGGCGGATGAATACGGTGTGCCGGTGAGCCTGCCGCAGACAACTGCGCTGGTGGCGCAGCCGTTGGCTGTTATGCTGCGCCTGCTGCTTACTGCCGCAGGCAGGGGACGTGAGGCGGCAGCGGCCTATTTGGAGCTGCTGAGCTGCGAGCTTTTGCGTCTGTTCTTTGATGTGGATGTGGAAACGGCGAGCAGCCTGCGCACGCAAACGTATTTCAAAACACGTCAGGAGGCTATACAGAAGGCACACGAGCTGTTGGGCGATGCAACGGAGCTGTGGCAGCAGCTGGATGCGTTTATAGAAAACACCAAAGCGGAGGCTGCCATCAGCGAATATGCCGAGCAGCTGACGCAGCTTGTGCAATCGCTGCCATTGGAGGAACGTTTGGGCAGTCTGCATAAGCAGGGGGTGCCGCTTGACTTTATGCTGGCCTGCCTGCGCAGCAAGGATGCTGTGCTGAAGGCTGTGCAGCAGCTTGTGCGTGATTACGAGGTTGCGAAAAACAGTGATTACAAGCTGACACTGAGCCAATGGAACAGCCTGCTGCAGGAGGCCTTGGGGCAGGTGCAGCTTACTCTGCGCTTCGGCCGCAGGGACGGCGTACTCTTTACGGAGGTTGGCAACGTACAGGGCCTGAGCTTCGACAGCGTGTATATTATGGGCCTGCGCGAGGGCGAGTTTCCGCAGGCTAAAAACGAAAACTGGATTTATAACGATACGGAGCGCAAGCAGCTGGCGGACGCAGGCTACGATTTGCCCACGGTTGGCTCCTCCTTTGATGAGGATGCTTATTTCTTTGCTCAGGCTGTGTGTGCGGCGCAAAAGGAGCTCATCCTCACTTGGCATGAGGATGTAGGCGAAAGCCTGGCCAGCAGCTATCTGGAGGAAATCTGGAAGCTGTTTTTGCAGCCGGGAAGTGAGGACAAGCGTCTGGACAAGGACTATGTGAAGGCGCAGACGCTGCCTGATTTCGGCGTTGCTTCGGCGGAGGAGGCGTACAGCGACAAGCGCTTTGCTGCTGCGGATTTGCCGAAAATAGCAGAGCTCAGCGGGCAAAAGGCTCCCTCTGCGGAGCAGCAGCTGGCAGCCAAAGCGGATATTCTGCGTAAGGCACAGCAGCCGGAATATAATGGCGACTTGCAAAATTCCCTGCCGACGAAGCTGCTGCGTAAGCAAATCGGCAGCCGCTTCAGTGCGAGCAGGCTGGAGGCTTATGCTGCCTGCCCCTTCCGCTTTTTGGCGGAGAAGGTGTGGCTGGCGCAGGCGGCGGAGGAAGCGGATGATTTGCTGCAGCCGCGTGATGCCGGTGATATCCTGCACCAGACGCTGAAAAGCTTTGTCGAGCCTTATCTTGGCAGCAAAATTATCGGCGAAACTATGGCAGACCTGACGGAGGAGCTGGAGGCAGTCTTTGAGGATGTCTGCACCGCTGCGCGCAATGACGGCGGCAGTACCGTTGCTTCCGTAAACGAGGATATCTGGCAGGTAGAAAAGCAGCGCCTCTGGTGTATGCTGGTGCGCTGGCTGCGCTTTGAATATGCCGACCAGCAGCGTTGGGGCGGCTTTAGGCCGCAGGCTGTGGAATGGAATTTCAGCTCTAAAAACGGCAAGCCCTTGTACCTGACGCTCAGTGACGGCAGTGATGTATCGCTCATCGGCAGAGTTGACAGAATCGACAGCGACGGCGAGCATGCTTTTATCACGGACTATAAAAGTGGCACGCCTCCCACAGGCAGTGCTATGGAGCAGGGGCTCGACCTCCAGCGCCCTGATGCCCGCCTGCAGCTGCCGGTGTATCTGCTGGCGGTGGCGGCGCTTTCCAAGGAGCAGCTTGCAGTCAGCGGCGGCTGCTATTATTCGCTGAAGGAGGGCAAGCGCAAAAGTGCCTTTTTGCTGGAAAGCGTGGGCAACAGCGACTTGCCGTATAAAAAGCCGAAGAACGCCGCAGAGCTGACCTGGGATAGCTTTAAGCAGGAAAAAGAGCAGTTGCTGAAGGATTATATAGAAAGAATTTATGCAGGCGATTTTGCATTGGCAGGCTGCAGACGCTGCGATGTATATTGCCCGTTACACGATATTTGCCGTGTGCAGCTGGTGAATGGCGACGGCGGACAGGGAGGCGAGAGCGATGAGTAAGAACCCTACACCGGAGCAGGCTTTGGCGATAAATACGATTAAAAGCAATGTTTCGCTGCTCGCCGGTGCCGGCAGCGGTAAAACCTATGTACTGATGAAGCGCTTTGTGCAAATTCTGCGCTCGGATTTGAGCGTTAATCCCACGAATATTGTGGCGATAACCTTTACGCGCAAGGCTGCCGACGAAATCAAGGGGCGTGTGCGTCAGGCTGTCGGCGAATGTGTGGAGCAGGCGCAGACTGATTTGGAAAGACTGCGCTGGCAGGAGCATCTGCAGAAGGTGGAGAGCGCGCCGATAAGCACGATTCACAGCCTGTGCAGCCGTATTTTGAGAGATAACCCGGTAGAAACGCAGCTTGATCCGGAATTTACGATTTTAGAGGATTTTGAAGCGCAGGACTTTTTTAAAGAAACGCTGCAGCAGTTTTTACGCAAAAATATCAAGGAAAACGCTGCCCTGCGCAGGCTGGTGCAGACCTACGGCGTTAACAGCTTTGTTAATCAGGTTACGGCGCTGGGGGACAAGCTCTCGGAGCTGGTGCGTGAAGATAATCTGGCAGAGCCTTATCTTAAGGCGAAGGAAGAACTGCCGGCTCTGCAGCAGAAGCTGTTTGCTGCTGTGCGCGAGGTAATCGAAGCGCGCGAGGCTTTGGGGGCAAAGACCAAGGGACGCCAGACGTTGACGGAGGCCGCAGGACTGCTGGACGAAATGCAAAAGCAGCTGCTGGCGCCGGAGCCGGAGTGCTCCCTGCTGGATGCGTCGGGCGTTGTTAAGGTTAGTGGCAAGGCGTTGGCAGCGGAGCTGACTAATTTAAAAAATCTGCGTCAGGAGCTGAACCATGTACTTTTGAACGCCAAGGGCTGCGATTTGGTGCAGGATTGGCTTGCCGTGCTGCAGGAGTTTTATGCCTGCCTGAGCGCACGCAAGCAGGAAAATAATATCCTGTTTAATGATGATCTGGATTTGCTGGCCATCGAGCATTTGCAGAAGAATGAGGCGCTGCGGCAAAAGTATCAGGAGCGCTATAAATATATTATGGTAGACGAGTTCCAGGACACCAACGAACGCCAGCGTCAGCTGATTTATCTGCTCTGCGGTAACAAGCTGGACGGCAAGAATAATCTTTTTATCGTCGGTGATGTGAAGCAGTCTATTTATCGTTTCCGTCATGCCGATGTCAGCGTTTTTAATAAGGTAAAAGAGGATATCGCGCAAAATGCGGGACAGAACCTGGGCATGAAAACCAACTTCCGCAGCACGCAGAGCATTGTCGAAAGCTGTAATACCGCCTTTTGTCAGCTGATGGATTTGCCGAAGGAGGAAATCTGTCTGGAGCATCACGAGGGTGCTAACACCGGCGGCGCTAAGGTTTGCCTGCTGCAGGTGCCGTATAAATCCAAGGATGATGACCTGGGCGCTAAAGAGGATAAATGGCAGAAGGAGGCAGAGGCAATCGCCGCCTATCTGCAGCAGGAGCTGCCCAAGGTTGAGCCGCAGCTCAGGCCGGGGGCAAGCAAGGCTATTTTGCTGCGCGCAATGACGCATTGCGAAATTTTGCGGCAGACGCTGCAGGGCTACGGCATAAATTGCGTAGTAGTTAAGGGCAAGGGCTTTTATGAGCAGCAGGAGGTTCTGGATATTCTGAATCTGCTGGCTGTGCTTCACAACCGTTACGCAAGCCTGGAGCTGGCAGGCGCTTTGCGCTCCAACTATTTCGGTTTGGATGATGCAACGCTGACGCAGCTTTTCTGGCAGACCGAAAATGATAAACCGTTATGGGATGTACTGCAGGCTGTCGGCAGCGGTGAGCTGCAGCTGAACCTGCAGCCGGAGCAGCAGGCGCTGGCTATGCAGGCTGCCGAACGCTTACGCAGCCTACGTCAGGCAGCAGCACTGATGGCATTGCCGGAGCTGTTCGCACAGCTTTGGGACGAGCTGAAGCCGGAATTCGTTCTGTCGCAGCAGGAAAACGGCCCGAGCAAGCTGGCCAATGTCAAAAAGCTGCGCCGCCTGGCACAGCAGTATTGCCAAACGAAGCAGGCTTCGCTGGCGGAATGGCTGCAAAACGTTAAGGATTTGCGCGCAAGCAGCAGCAAGGAGCCTGCCGCTACCGTACAGGCCGATGATGCACTGCAGATTATGACGATACATAATTCCAAAGGCTTGGAATTCGATCTTGTTATTTTACCGCAGTTAGATAAATCAGTGAAGGGCGATACCGCATCCATTAAATATTTTTCGGGGAAGGAAGGCGAGCAGGGACTTTTGGGCATTAAGGTGCCCGATAAGGAAATGCAGCTGCAAAACAGCGGCGTGTACGAGCTGGCGAAGGCGCGCGATAGTGAGCTGGAAGAAGAAGAAAGCAGACGTCTGCTTTATGTTGCTATGACGCGTGCCAAAAAGCAGCTTTTAATGGTCGGTACGGTGGCGGAAGAAAAGCTGCCGGAGGCTGTTATCGCTCTGCCTGCCGCCAAGGGCTGGTGGCAGCAGCTGCAGGCAGTATACGAGGTGGATTGGGACAAGCAGGAAAGCAGCTGTCCTTGGGTACGCCTTTTGTGTGCCGATGCTTTAAGCCCGGCTGTTGTGCAGCAGGGCGTGCAGCAGCAGCTGGCGCTGGAGCCGTTGTCCTTGGCACCGCTGCCTGCCTACGCAGCCTGCGGCCGTACCTGCTTTACCGCAAGTGCACTGCAGACGTATCTGCATTGTCAGCGTCAATATTACTACCAGCAGGTTTTGGCAGTGCCTGAGCTGGAGCAGACAGTTGCCGGAGAGCAGGCGCACGAGCTGCCTGCTAGTGTAACCGGCAGTATTGTGCATAAAGCGCTGGAGCTGTATAATGGCTATAATGCGGAGGCTGTTTTTGCCATTGCACTGGATGAATTTGCTCCCGGCGCTGCGGCAACACAGGCCAAGAGTATGTTTGATGCTTATATCAGCAGCGATTTGTATAAATTATTGCCCAAAAAGCAGAAGCGTGAATTAGAATTTGTACAGCCTCTGCAGCAGGAGCTGGCGGCTGAGGGCGTAATTGATTTGCTGGCCTTTGACGAAGATGATAATATGATAATAGTGGACTATAAAACAGGTACGCCGCCGGAGCCTGACGAGGTGAAGCTGGGTTATGCTTATCAGCTGGCGCTGTATAAGGATGCTGCGGAAAAGCTGTACCCCGGCAAAAGAGTTGTGTGCGCCGAGCTGCACTTTCTGCAGAATATGAGCGTTTGGCAGCTGCCGTTGGATAAATCGTACCTGCAGGAGGCAATAGAGCTGTGCGAGGAAATCAGCGGTAAGGGCGAGGAGGACGATTTCGCCTGCAGCTGTAACGAAAGCTGTGCTTACTGTCACTATGCATATCTGTGTCCGCAAAAAATAAAGAATAGGTGATATAATGGAGATTTTTGCTAAATTGGAAAGCTGGGATTATCTGGCGGCGGCTATGCTGCTGTTTTCCGCCTGGCTGCTGCTGGGCGGCATCGGCCGTCTGCAGAAAAGCGACCCGGAGCGCGTTGATGCGAAAAAGCTGCGAATCCGTGCCTGCGGTGGTTTGGTTGCGGGCGCTTTGTATCTGGCCTGCCGCTATCTGCAGCTGTAATATTGCCGGCAGTTAAACTTGCGCGCGGCTTTCATTAAGGTATATAATATGCTTATATCTTAAACTTTTACGAGGTGACCATAATGATAAACAAAACAAGATTGATTGATGAATTTATAGAGCTGGTAAGCGTTCCCTGCCCCAGTAAGGATGAAAAGCAGGAAGCAGAGCTGATTATGGCGAAGCTGCGCGAGCTTGGCCTGGAGCCTGAGATGGATAAGGCGCACGAGAAAACCGGCGGTACCTGCGGTAATGTGTGGGCCTATGTGAAGGGCACCGTGCCGAATGCTCCGAAGCTGCTGTTCGAAGCGCACATGGATTCCGTAGCACCGACAACCGGCACCAAGGTTGTCCGCAAGGACGGCGTGCTGTACAGCGACGGTACCACGACCTTGGGCGGTGACGACAAGGTTGGCGTTGCTGCCATGCTGGAGGCGGTGCGCGCACTGAAGGAGGATGGCGTAGCTCACGGCGACGTGCAGCTGTGCTTTACTGTAAGTGAGGAAATCGGCTGCCTTGGTGTAGTAAACATGGACCAGAGCTGGATTAAGGCTGATTACGGTTATTGCATGGATATCGGCGGCGCACCGGGCGAAATTACCTATGCTGCACCGAAGCTGTACGATATTTACGTAACCGTCAAGGGCAAGGCTGCCCATGCAGGCATTGCTCCGGAAGAAGGCGTCAATGCGATTATGCTGGCGGCGGATGCTTTGTCCAAGCTGCCTGCTTACGGTCGTCTGGACAGCGAAACTACCTTTAACATCGGCATGTTCAACGCAGGCGTTGGCACTAATATCGTTTGCCCGGAGGCTAAATTCGTCATTGATATGCGCTCTCTGAACGTACCGCGTCTGGAGGCGCTGAAGGATTCCACCATCGCTCTGATTAAAGAGGCTGTTGAGGCCGGTGGCGGTCAGGTTGAATTCGAAGTAGTGGAAGGCTGTCCTGCTGTGGAGCTGAACAAGGACCACGAATGCATTAAGCTGGCAGCACGCGCTGCGGAAACACTGGGCTTCCCGGTAGAGCTGAAAACTACCGGCGGCTGCAGTGACGGCAATTATCTTTGCGGCTACGGCCTGCCCTGCGGTCTGTTGGCAACCGGCATGAGTAATGTGCATACTACCGCGGAATATCTGAAGGAAGAGGATTTGTACAACACTGCACGCTGGACCTACGAAATTATTAAAGAGGCAGCGAAGTAAATCATAGTGTTCACGTATAGTTTTCTTGACTGGAAGAAAATTTGACGCTATAATAAAAATAACTTCATAATGTAACCTTTGGGGCAGGGTGCAATTCCCGATCGGCGGTAAAGTCCGCTAGCGCAGCAGCGCATGAACCGGTGCGATTCCGGTACCGACAGTATAGTCTGGATGATAAAAGGTGGCAAAACAGTTTTTTACCGCATATGGGCTCCTTAGGTCTTTATGCGGTTTTTTATATTACTGGAAGGTGATATTTTGGCAAGAATGACAGATGAAGCATATATGCAGCGGGCCCTGGAGCTGGCGCTGCAGGCAGAGGGCAATACCAGTCCAAATCCGATGGTTGGCTGCGTGATTGTGGATGCCGAAGGCAATATTGTGGGTGAGGGCTATCACCATAAGGCCGGCGAACCGCATGCCGAGGTCAATGCCTTGGCGGAGGCTAAGCAGATGGCTCAGGGTGCAACGGCCTATGTAACGTTGGAGCCCTGCGCACATTACGGACGCACCGGTCCCTGCTGCGTAGCCTTGGCGCGCGCGGGCATCGGCAAGGTTGTGGTTGCCTGCCTTGATCCTAACCCCAAGGTTGCAGGTCAGGGTTTGGAATATCTGCGCCTGCAGGGTATCGAGGTTGTTACCGGCGTGTGCGAAAAGGAGGCTAAGCGCCTAAATGAGCGCTTCTTTACCTGGATTACGAAGCAGCGTCCGTTTATTACTTTAAAATACGCTATGACATTGGATGGCAAAATCGCTACTGCTACCGGCGACAGCAAATGGATTACCGGCGAGGAGGCACGCACCTTCGCGCATCGTCTGCGTAAGCAGCATGACGCTGTGCTTGTCGGCATCGGCACAGTGCTGGAGGATGACCCGGAGCTGACCACCCGTCTGGTGCGCGGCAAAAATCCGGTGCGCGTGGTGCTCGACAGCAGCCTGAAGATTTCGCTGATGGCAGCAGTTTTGAATCCGCTGGCGGACACGATTATTTTTACCGGCTTGGATTCCGATATCGTTAAGGCGGAAGCGCTGGCTGCTCTGCCTAACGTAGAGGTGGTACGTCTGCCGCTGGCTGACGGCGTGCTGCCTGTGGCGCAGGTGGTGCAGGCCTTGGCTGAGCGCGGTATTGCCAGCCTTTTGGTAGAAGGAGGCAGTGCAATTCACGGTGCCTTCTTTGATGCAGGCCTTGCTGACAGAGTGTGCGCCTTTGTAGCGCCCAAGCTGATCGGCGGCGCTGCCGCTCTGCCGCCGGTAGGCGGTGCAGGCAGCAGCCTAGTAGAAACAGGTTGGCAGCTGACAGAGGTCGAGATGGAAAAATTGGGCAGTGATGTACTGATAACAGGTCTGGTGCCGGAGCTGGATAAGCAGGAGCTGCCGAAGGAGGCGGAATAATGTTTACAGGATTGGTAGCCGAACTGGGCACGGTGCAGAAGCTGGCGCAGCAGGGTGAATCCTATCACCTGACAGTTGCTGCGGTGAAGGTACTGCAGAATTTGAAAATCGGTGATAGCGTTGCCGTCAACGGCGCCTGCCTTACGGTAGTAAGCATGGATGACACCGCCTTTACCGCCGACGTGATGCCGGAAACCGTGCGCCTGACCAATATCGGCAGCCTGCATGCCGGCGACAGAGTAAATCTGGAGCGCACGCTGCGCCTGTGCGACGGTCTTGACGGTCATATCGTCAGCGGACACGTGGAAGGACTGGGTGTAATTGCCGGCCGCAGACCGGAGGGCATTGCGATGGTGGTGACTATCAACACCCCGCCGGAGCTTTTGAAATATATCATCAAAAAGGGCAGTATTGCGATTGATGGTATCAGCCTGACGGTGACGCAGGTTACGGAAAGCAGCTTTTCCGTATCGCTGATTCCGCATACCGCCAAGGAAACAACGCTTGGCTTTAAGGATGTGGGCGACAGCGTAAATCTGGAAACGGATATTATCGGCAAATATGTAGAGCAAATGTTAAAATTTAACCCTAAGCAGACTCAGGAGCCTGCTTTAAATAAAAATATGCTGCTGGAGAATGGGTTTATCTGAGCAGCAACAAAGAGGTAGAAAATGGAAAAGTTTAAGTATAATACAATTGATGAAGCCATCGCTGCGATTAAAGCAGGTCAGATGGTATTGGTAACCGATGACGAGGACCGCGAAAACGAAGGCGACCTGATTATGGCAGCCGAGCTGTGCACTCCCGAGGCTATTAACTTTATGGCTAAGGAAGCACGCGGACTTATCTGCATGCCGGCAGACAGCGAGGTTATGGACAAGCTGCAGTTCGGCGCTATGGTAACGCATAACACCGACAATCACGAAACAGCCTTCTCTGTTTCTATTGACCATGTTGACACCACCACCGGTATTTCCGCTTATGAGCGCGCATATACCATGAAAAAATGCGCTGAGCCGGGCGCACAGCCGAGCGACTTCCGCCGTCCGGGTCACGTTTTCCCGCTGCGCGCACGCAAGGGCGGTGTACTGGTGCGTACCGGTCACACCGAAACTACTGTTGATTTGTGCAAGCTGGCAGGCCTGCAGCCCGTGGGCATCTGCTGCGAGATTATGAACGATGACGGCCATATGGCGCGCACTCCGGATTTAATCGAGTTCGCTAAAAAGCATAAGCTCGTTTTCATCACTGTTGCCGAGCTTGTTGCCTATCGCAAGGCACACGAAAAAATGGTGCATCGTGCCGCTGAGGCTGCGTTGCCGACTAAATACGGCAATTTCCGCATCATTGCATATGAAAACGATTTGGACAACCTTTGTCATGTTGCTATTGTCAAGGGCGATGTTGCCGGTAAAAAGGATGTGCTCGTGCGCGTACACAGCGAGTGCCTGACCGGTGATGCCTTCGGCAGCCTGCGCTGCGACTGCGGCGATCAGCTGGCAACCGCTCTGAAGATGATTGAAAAGGAAGGCTGCGGCGCTGTTGTTTACATGCGTCAGGAGGGCCGTGGTATTGGTTTGGCTAATAAAATCCGTGCTTACGCACTGCAGGATCAGGGCCTTGATACCGTTGAGGCGAACGTTCGCCTGGGCTTTGCTCCCGACCTGCGTGATTACGGCATGGGTGCACAAATTCTGGTTGACCTCGGACTCACCAGCATCCGCCTGATTACCAACAACCCCGCAAAACGCATCGGTCTCTCCGGTTATGGCATCACCATCACCGACCGCGTGCCCATCATCATGGAGCCTAACGAATACAACGAGCACTATCTCGACGTTAAAGAAGAGAAAATGGGACACAAGCTGCACGAAGGCTGTGGCTGCAACTGTGGAAAGTAAAAAAAGTATAAATTAACGTAAAACATAAAACCATTAGGAGGAACAAAACATGAAAACCTTAGAAGGAAAACTCACCGCCAAAAACATGAAAATCGCCATCGTCGTAGCCCGCTTCAACGAATTCATCACCAGCAAACTCCTCAGCGGCTGCATCGACTGCCTGATCCGCCACGAAGCAGCTGACGAAGATCTCACCGTAGCCTGGGTACCGGGCGCCTTCGAAATCCCCATGGCAGCAAAAAAACTCGCAGAAAGCGGCAAATATGACGCAGTAATCTGCTTAGGTGCCGTAATCCGCGGCGCAACCCCGCACTTTGACTATGTATGCGCCGAAGCCTCCAAAGGCATCGCTCAGGTAAGCATGCAAACCGGCGTACCCGTAGCCTTCGGCGTACTCACCACCGAAAACATTCAGCAGGCTGTAGAACGTGCAGGCACCAAGGCCGGCAACAAGGGCGTAGACTGCGCAATGACCGCAATGGAAATGGTAAATCTCTTCAAAGAAATGTAACATTTTCACCGCTTGCCTTTTTGACCATTATGATTTATAATTGACATTGTGGAAGAGCTGATAACAGGCTGTTCCCCATGCATGAAATTTGCAAGCCCGCTAGCAGTAGTTTAGTGGGCTTGTTTTATTAAGCAAGTAAAATTTTTGCCGTAAGGCAGGATTGTGAGGCAGATATTATGGAAGATGTTTTGACAAAGGCTACGGCCGACGGTGTACGTATTTATGCATTATGCACCACTAATCTGGTACAGGAAGCAGCTAAAAAGCACGGCTGCTCCCATCTGGCAAGCGCTGCTCTGGGACGTGCAATGAACGGCGCGCTGCTGCTGGCCGCAACAATGAAGGATAACGAGCGCATCAGCCTGCGTCTGAAGGGCGATGGCCCTTTGGGCGAGGTAGTAGCAGATGCCGAAGGCAGCACAGTGCGCGGTTATGTGGAAAACCCCGATGCATTTTTGCCCCTGAAAAATGGCAAGCTGGATGTCGGCGGCGGCATCGGCGAGGGTAATATTATCGTAACGCGTTATCTGCAGAATGCAGAGCCCTTCACCGGCTACTGCGAGCTGCAGGACGGCGAAATCGCCAGCGACCTGACCAAATACCTCTATGTTTCCGAACAGACACCGACAAGCGTTGCTCTGGGCGTACTGGTTGACAAGGACGGCAACGTAACCGCATCCGGCGGCTTCTTTATTCAGGCTATGCCGGGCTGCACCGACGAGGTTCTGGAAAAGCTGGAAAACAACGTTAACCTGACTCCGTATGTAACCCAGCTGCTGGAAATCGGTTATACTCCGCAAAAGATGATTGAAATTCTCGGCCGCGGTCTGGACGTTGATATTAAAGAAACCATTCCCCTGAGCTTCAAATGCCGCTGCAGCCGTGAGCGCATTCTGGCGGCTTTGGGCAACCTTGATGTAAAATCTCTGGAGGAGCTGGCGCAGGACAAAACTACGGAAGCACACTGCGAATTCTGCAACAGCACCTATGAATATACTCAGGATGAAATCAAGCACCTGTTGGAAGAAAAGGAAAAGCAGGCACAGCTGGAGGCTGCTAAACAGAATATCAAATAACAAAACTTTTCTTGACAAAAGAAACTTTTGTTTGTATAATAAAGGCAGTGAATTGATTAAATTTAAATTTATATATTAGGAGGCAGGCAGATGGACGCAGATAAAAAGAAAGCCTTAGACATGGCGATGCACCAGATTGAAAAGGATTTTGGCAAGGGCAGCATTATGATGCTGGGCGAAGCAAGTGCCAAAATGAATATAGAGGTTATCCCTACAGGCGCTTTATCACTGGATATTGCTCTTGGTGTCGGCGGTATTCCGCGCGGACGCGTTATTGAGATTTACGGTCCCGAATCTTCCGGTAAAACTACCGTTGCTTTGCATATGATTGCCGAAGCTCAGAAGATGGGCGGCTATGCAGCATTTATCGATGCGGAGCATGCACTGGATCCGGAATATGCCCGTCATCTGGGTGTAGATATTGACGATCTGCTGATTTCTCAGCCGGATAACGGCGAACAGGCTTTGGAAATTGCTGACGCACTGGTACGCAGCGGCGCTATTGATATTATCGTTATCGACTCCGTTGCAGCTTTGGTTCCGCGTGCCGAAATCGAAGGCGAAATGGGTGATTCCCACGTAGGCCTGCAGGCACGTCTGATGAGCCAGGCTCTGCGTAAGCTGACAGGTCTGATTTCCAAATCCAAGTGTGCTACTATTTTCATCAACCAGATCCGTGAAAAGGTCGGCGTTATGTTCGGTAATCCGGAAACCACTACCGGTGGCCGCGCACTGAAGTATTATTCCTCTGTCCGCATCGACATCCGCCGCGTCGAGGGCCTGAAGGACTCTTCCGGCCAGTTTATCGGCAACCATACCCGCGCCAAGATCGTCAAGAACAAGGTGGCGCCTCCGTTCCGTGAGGCCGAGTTCGACATCATGTTCGGCGAGGGCATCTCTAAAATGAGCGAGCTGCTGGATGTGGGTGTCAAGCTGGGCATCGTCCAGAAGAGCGGCGCGTGGTTCAACTACGGCGACATCCGTCTGGGTCAGGGCCGCGACAACGCCAAGCAGTTCCTCAAGGACAACCCCGAGATCGCCAACGACATCGAGGGCCAGATCCGCGCCAACGCGGATAAGCTCTACGCCACCCGCCGCCCGGTGGGCAAGGCTGCCGCTGCGGCGGACAAGGAGGAGGGCGGCGAGACCGCTTCCGCCTCCAAGGAGCCGGTCGTCAAGGCACCGGCCCGCAGCAGCGAGAGCGAGCTGGACATCATGGTGGAAGACTAAATGGCTTTTTCGAGAAGGGGCCGTCCGCTGGCCGAGGAGGAAAAATCCACCGATGCGGCCAAGGCCCGTGCCCGCGCGATGGAGCTGCTGGCCGGGCAGGAGCTTTCGTCCGGCCAGCTCTATGAACGGCTGGGGCGGCGCTTCACCCAGCCCACCGCCGCCGCTGTGGTGGCCGAGATGGTGGAGCGGCAGTATGTGGACGACGAGCGCTATGCCCTGACCCGTGCCCACGGCCTGCTGGCTGCCCGCAAGAGCCGCCGCGCCGCCGCGCAGAACCTGCGGCAGAAGGGGCTGGACGCGCAGCCGATCTCTGCTGCGCTGGAAGAGGTCTATGCCCCGGATGAAGCGGGCGAAGACCCGGAGCTGGAAGCTGCCGCCGCTCTGGTGCGCAGCCGCTATATGAAAAAGCTGGCCGATGGCCGCCGCGACCTTGTGGTGGCTGCCCTGCAGCGCCGCGGCTTTGCGTATTCGGTCATAAAAGAAGCGATAAAAAGAGCGGAAGAAGAATAAAAAGCACCCCTCAAAAGAGAAAGAGAGTATCATCCCCTATGAAAATTGCGTGTATTTCCCTTGGCTGCCCGAAAAATCAGGTGGATCTGGACGTGATGGTGCACATCCTGCTGTCGGCCGGTCATGAGACGGTGGCCGACCTGGCGGAGGCCGATGTCATTCTGGTGAACACCTGCGGCTTCATCGAAAGCGCCAAGACCGAAGCCATCGAGAACATTCTGGAAGCCTGCTCCTACAAGCAGCAGAACCCGGAGCTGAAGGTCATCGTCACCGGCTGTCTTGCCGAGCGCTACCGCAGCCAGATCGAGGAAGAGATCCCCGAGGTGGACGCGGTGGTGGGCTGTGCCTCCAACAAGGCCATCGACACCATCGTGGCCCGCCTGTTCCATGGTGAGGATCATCTGGAAAGCTACGGTGCCAAAAAGGACTTCCCGCTGGGCGGCAAGCGCGTCATCGGCACGCCCGCCCACTATGCGTACTTAAAGATCGCCGAGGGCTGCAACAACCGCTGCCACTACTGCGCCATCCCCGGCATCCGCGGCCCGCTGCACAGCCGCGATATGGCCGACTGCGTGGCCGAGGCCCGCTGGCTGGCCGGTGAGGGCGTCAAAGAGCTTATCATCGTGGCACAGGACCCCACCGCCTACGGCGAGGACTGGGGCAAGCCGGGCAGCATCTGTGAGCTGCTGGACAAGCTGAACCGGATCGACGGCATCCAGTGGATCCGCATTATGTACGCCTACCCTGAGCGCATCACCGATGAGTTCATCGCTGCCATGAAGCGGAATGAGAAGGTCCTGCCCTACCTCGACCTGCCCATCCAGCACTGCAACGACACCATCCTCAAGAACATGAACCGCCGCTCTACCCGCGCCGAGCTGCTGGAGGTCATCGGCAAGCTGCGCCGTGAGATCCCGGACATCACCCTCCGCACGACCCTCATCGCGGGCTTCCCCGGCGAGACAGAGGAGCAATTCGAGGACCTGTGCAGCTTTGTGAAAGAGGTGCAGTTCGACCGTCTGGGCTGCTTTGCCTACTCCGCCGAGGAGAACACCGTCGCCGCCAAGATGGACGGTCAGATCGAGCAGGAGGTTAAGGACAGGCGCG
>ENA-ORNF01001860-ORNF01001860.1-human-gut-metagenome-genome-assembly--contig:-NODE-1860-length-17131-cov-6.785254_pt1 | contig 17131 bp, 17 predicted proteins | sample MGYA00242110_ERZ509012 | MGnify/ENA primary metagenome ERZ509012 (study PRJEB26280, sample SAMEA2338714) | human gut metagenome | biome: human gut; feature: human-associated habitat; material: faeces...
GGGCCTCCCTCGGTGACGGAGACCACTGCCGCGCCCGCGGGAGTGCCGTAGCTTATAGCCTCGTCGCTGACGTCGGAGACCATGACGCCGATGTAGGGCTTTGCGACATAGCCCTTTTCGATGATGCTGTCAACGATGCTGCGCACGGAGTTGATGGGGATGGCAAAGCCGATGTTATCAATCGACGCGCCCGAACCGGAGGAGCCGGAGTATTTGGCGTTTGTTATGCCTATAACCTCGCCGTACAGGTTAAACAGCGCACCGCCGGAGTTGCCGGAGTTTATGGCGCAGTCGGTCTGTATAAGCTCCATGGTGACGTTGTTGGACATCGTGACCTCGCGGTCAAGCGCGCTGACAGCGCCGGAGGTCAGCGAGAAGGTCAGCTCACCCAGGGGGTTGCCGATGGCGATGACCGAGTCGCCGACATTCAGGTTATCCGAGTCGCCTATCGTCACGGGAGTGAGATCCTTCGCGTCGATCTTCAAAACGGCAACGTCGTTGCTCTCGTCATAGCCGACAAGCTGTGCATCGTAGCTCTTGCCGTCATAGAGCGTGACCTTTATGGAGCTTGCCGATTCAATTACGTGGTAGTTTGTGATTATATATCCGTCGGCAGAGTAGATAAAGCCGGAGCCGGACGCCGCTGACTGCGTGGTGTAGCCCCAGAAGTTCGTTGTGACCTGAGTGGTGATGCCGACAGTAGAGTTTACGTTCTCGGCGTACACCTCGGCGGCGGTCATCTGCTTGCTGGTGTCTATGCTCGCGGTGTTTATGACCGAGCTCGGGCGCTTGCCCTGATAGACGGTCGTTCCTCCGCCAGAGCCGCCGAAAACGGCGTTTCCTATCGCCGAGCCGCCGAAGCCGGCGAGCATGGCCGCGACGAGCACGCCGGCTATCATGGCGCCGGGCTTTTTCCAGAACGGCTTTTTCTCCGCCTTGGGCATTTCCGGTTCAAGCCTTGACGCTTCGCCTTGAGCCGGGCTCTGCTCATTCTCCGGCTTGTGACCGTAGAAGAAGCTGTATTCTCCGTCAACCGGAGCGTTCGGCCGCTCCTGAGCATTCTCGTTTTTACTTTCCGTGTTATCCATGATATTGCCTCCTTATATATCTATCGCCAAAGCGTTGAGGCCCGGCGCTTTTTGTTGGTCTGCCGCTTTGGTGAAGACCTCTCCGCTCGGTGGGCAGTGACCTGTATTCCGTGGAACTGGCTTGAGAATAAACCCCTGACCTGAAATGAGCTGAAAAAGATATGTTAGCAAAATATGAATTTGCATTGATTTTTCACGCTCGGCTGTTAAAATGATTTCAGGTTCGTTTCAGCTGCGTGAATTAACATATGTATAGGAGTTGATAGTATGCGTATTTTAATTGCAGAGGACGAGGTCGGGATCGCAAAGGCCCTGAAGCTCGTTCTTGAAAAAAACCGTTTTGCCGTCGATATGGTGCATAACGGCCTCGACGCGCTTGAATATATGCTGTCGGTAAGCTATGACACGGTGGTGCTGGATATAATGATGCCGGGTCTCGACGGGCTTGAGGTCTTAAAGCGCGCCCGCGAAAGAGGAATAACCGCGCCGGTGCTGTTTTTGACGGCCAAGGCCGAGGTCGAGGATCGCATAGCGGGGCTCGACGCGGGAGCGGACGACTATCTGCCCAAGCCCTTTGCCATGGGCGAGTTTCTCTCGCGTGTGCGCGCACTGACGCGCCGCAGCGGAAGCTACGCGCCCGATGTTATCCGCGTCGGAGATACGGCGCTCGACTTAAGCTCGTACACTCTCTCGGCAGGCTCGCAGAGCGTGCGCCTTAACAACAAGGAGTTTCAGCTCATGGAGCTTTTTATGCGCAATCGCGGCAGAGTTTTCTCGACCGACGCTTTGATGCAGAAGGTCTGGGATCTCGACACCGAGTCGGAGACCGACGTCGTCTGGACCTACATCGGCTTTCTGCGCAAGAAGCTCAGAGGGCTCGAAGCCGGTGTTGAGATAAAGACCATCCGCGGCGCGGGCTACGCGCTGGAGGAAAAGTGATGCTGAGCAAAATGCGGCGCAGATTCATAGCCTCGGCGATGGCGGCGATGGGCGCTGTCACTCTCGTGCTGCTGGTCGCGGTGAATCTGTGGAACTATAATATTACAACCGATAAGCTCGACGAAACGATAGACGCGCTGGTGACTACCGGTCAGGAGCCGTACTCGGGCTCCTCTAACTTCACTCTGCCGGACATGTTCGGAGGCGACTCGCCGGAGACGAAATATATGACGCGCTACTTTGCCGTCGTGTATGATGCCGACGGCGACGCACTGCGCGTTTTCAGCGACTATATCGCCACCGTTTCCGCACAGCAGGCGCTGTATTATGCGTCGGATGTGCTCTCGGCGGGGCATGCGCAGGGCTACTACGGCGACTATCGCTACTGCGTCAAAAGCGGCCCGTCGGCAAGCGCCGTAATATTCTTAAACGCCTCGCCCGAGCAGCAGTCGATGAAAACGCTGCTGACCGTTTCGCTGATAGTGGCGGCGGTGAGCCTTCTCGCGGGCTTTGCGCTTGTAGCGCTCTTTTCAAAAAAGGCCATCGCGCCGTATGTGCGCAATATGGAGCTTCAAAAGCAGTTTATAACCGACGCGGGGCATGAGCTCAAGACTCCGCTGACCTCAATATCGACGAGCGCGGACGTGCTGAAGATGGAAAACGGCGGCAATGAGTGGATAGACAACATTCAGAAGCAGACCGTGCGTATGTCGAAGCTCGTCAAAAATCTTGTGACGCTCTCGCGTCTTGACGAAGGTGTTCCGCTGCCGGACAGAACCGAGTTTTCTCTCTCGGACGCCGCGTGGGAGGCCGCCGAGCCCTTTGAGATGCGCGCAAGGGCGCAGGCAAAGAGCTTTACCCAGAGCATAAGCCCCGAGCTTGCGATGAAGGGCGATATGGCCGCCGTGCAGCAGCTTATATCTATCCTTCTCGATAACGCCTTTAAATATTCCGACGACGGCGGTCAGATATGCCTTTCGGTGTATCCGCAGCACAAAAATAATATCATCGAGGTGTATAACACCTGTCCGCCGGACTCGCTCGGCGATATCGACCGCTTTTTCGACCGCTTTTACCGCGCCGACAGCTCACGCAGGTACGACGGCGGCACGGGCATAGGCCTTGCCATCGCAAAGGCCACCGCGCAGGCTCTCGGCGGCAGCATAAGCGCGGAAACAGCCGACGGCAGGAGCATAGTTTTCAAGGTTGTATTATAAAACGCCCACTGTGGGTGGGCGTTTTACCGGTCGCTCGGACCGGGATCGTAATCTCCGAATATCATATCGTCAATATCCATAGCAGTCACCTCATTTTTCAGCATACCTTCAGTATATGCCGCAGGGTATGGAAACATGACAATTTTATTTTTCTGCTTTGAGCGTAACGCAGACGATCTCCGGGCGGTTGAAGATACGCGGGATGGGCACGGAATTGCCGAGGCCGCGTGATACGATCATGGTGTAATTTCCGTTATAAAATTTGCCCTCGACGAAGTCGGGAAACAGATGCCGGTCGGTGCCGATAAGGCCGCCGACGCCGGGTATGCGGACAATGCCGCCGTGCGCGTGGCCGCTTAAAATGAGATCGACGGGCAGCTCGGGATACTCCTTCATCCAGTAGTTTCGATGTCCGAGCAGGATTTTAAACGCAGCGGGAGCTGCCTCGTTCATCTTCTGCGCAAGCTCATCGGGCGCGAGCATATCGGCATAGGCGATGGGATCCTCGACTCCGCCGAGGAGAACGGAATCGCTGCCGCGGCTTATCGTCAGATATTCGTTGCTGAGATATTTTACGCCGGCCGACTCCAATATGCCGCGCACCCTCTGCGCAAGGTTCGAGCCGAACTCGTGATTTCCGCTGACGAAGTACACGGGGCAGAGCTCCGTAAGGCGCGGCGCAAGCTTTTCGACTGCCTCAAGGTCGCCCTCGTCGGTGACAAAATCGCCCGTGAGCGCGATGATATCGGGCGAAAGAGAGCGCACCTTATCGACAAGCTCCGTGCCGTCGTCGCCGAACTGCGCGCCGTGCAGATCGGAAAGCTGCACTATCCTGAAGCCGTCAAAGCTCTCGGACAGCTTTTCCGACGCGACCTCATAGCGGCTTATCTCAAGCGTCTGACTGCTGTCTTTTATCAAAAACGCGCAGATCGCCGCGATGAGCGCAATGACGATAAGCGCCGTCAGGCAGCCGCGTCCTCTTTGTTTTTTGCCGTGAGTTTTCAATGCAATGCCTCGCTGAGTTAATAAAAGTCTGCGGCAATTGTATCACATTGCGGCCGAAGCCACAACTTTGCTATTGAAACCCTTGCCCGTTTGGGGTATAATGTATAAATCCCGCCGAAAAAATTATATTTTTAATAATAAGGAAGATAAGACATGAGTGCATCAACCGAAAGAAAAAACAGGCAGACCGCGCGCAGCGAGGGCTCCTATGCCAAGGACATCAATGCGCAGAAGGAAGCCGCCAAGAAGAAAAAGCAGAAGATCAGATGGATCATTGTGGGCGTCGCCCTTGTCGTCTTCTTCGGCTTTGCCATCTACCTCAACTCCGGCGCGCTGTACAGATCGCTTGACGGCCTGACGGTCAAGAACACCGAGGTCACCGCCGAGGACGGCACTGCGATAGCCGCAGGCGAGCGCAGCTTCTCCGTGGCCGAGTGCAACTATATATATCATATGCAGTATATCAGCCTGATGAACACCTACGGCGACTATGCCTCCACGCTTTTTAAGCTTGACACCTCCAAGCCCCTCGACGAGCAGGAGTGCCCGAGCTTTATGAACACCGAGGGCAAGGAAAACTACACCTGGGACAGGTATTTCCGCGACGCCACCAGATCTCAGCTCAAGCAGCTGGCCGCCTACGAGGCATACGCCGGACAGCATGACATAAAGCTCGATGACAACGATCTCAAGGAGATCGACGATACCATAGCCTCAATCGCCGAGACCGCAAAGAAAAACAACTACGGCAGCGTCAGCAAGTTCCTTGCCGCAAACTACGGACGCGGCTGCAACGAGTCCGTTGCCCGCGATATCATGAAGCTCCAGGCTCTCGCGGCCAAGGTCCAGACAAGCATCACCGACGCCGAGACCTACACAGCAGAGGAGCTCGCCGCAAAGTACGATTCCGTCAAGGACAGCTACGATAAGTTCACCTACAGCTACTATCTCGTGGCAGCCGAGGTTCCCGAGCATGTCCACTCCGAGGACGAGAGCGAGGATGAGCACAACCACGCCTCCGAGCCTACCGACGAGGCAAAGGCGGCGGCTCACACCACCGCCGAGGACATCCTCAAGAAGCTTAGCGACGGCAGCTCCCTCGCCGACGCGGCCAAGGCCGCCGTCGAGGGCGCCGAGATCAAGGAGCAGACCGATCTTGTCGGCTCCTCCGTCGAGTCCGATATCTCCGAGTGGCTCAAGAGCGCCGACCGCAAGGCGGGCGACACGACCGTTATCGACGGCAGCACCGGCAGCTACGTCGTCGTGTTCACCAAGCGCGACAACAATCAGGCTCCCACCGAGGAGAGCGGAGATCAGAACTACTGCGACTACGTCGCCGAGAACCTTCTCAAGCAGGATGTGCTCAGCGAGTGGAACGAGCATGTTTTCAGCGGTATCGTCGAGGTCTACAAGGGCTCCTTCACCGGCGCCTCCCGCTACGTCGGCATCTGATCAAGAAAGCACTAAAGGCCGTTCCTTAAGGAACGGCCTTTACTTAACGGAGAAACAATAATGAACGAAAGAACCATACGCGCCGAAATGCTTCTCGGAGCCGAGGCGATGGAAAAGCTCCGGCGCGCGCATGTGGCCGTGTTCGGCCTCGGCGGTGTTGGCTCATGGTGCGCAGAGGCGCTTGCGCGAAGCGGCGTGGGGCGCCTGACGCTCATAGACCAGGACACCGTGGGCTTGAGCAACATAAACCGCCAGCTTTGCGCACTCAGCTCGACCGTGGATATGCCCAAGGCCGAGGTGCTGCGCCGCCGTATTGAGGATATAAACCCCGATATCGACGTGCGCACGATCGTCGGCCACTATGAGGCGTCGAGCCGCGAGAGCTTTTTCGCCGATTACGACTATATCGTCGACTGCATCGACCTCGTTTCCTGCAAGGTCGACCTCATACGCACGGCAAAGGAGCGCAATATTCCGATCGTCTCCGCCCTCGGCACGGGCAACAAGCGCGACGCGCAGAGGCTCATGCTGTGCGATATAAAAAAAACCGGCGGCTGTCCGCTGGCAAGGGTCGTGCGCAGGGAGCTGCGCAAGCTCGGCATCGAGCATCACGAGGTCGTTTTCTCGCCCGAGGAGGCGATGGAGCCGGCGCAGTTCGAGGCTCCGCCGCCGGGACGCAGGAGCGTGCCCGGCTCGCTGGTGTGGGTGCCGGCAAGCGCGGGGCTTCTCCTGTGTCAGCATGTTGTACTGACTATAGTTCAATCACCTGAGGCCTGACGTCGGGATCGTGGTTTGCTATGACCGCAACGCAGCCGGGGTCGTTTGCCTGCTCCCTAATCCAGTCAAAGGACTTTAGCATGGCCTTTTCGTTAAAGCCGCAGCCGGGCAGTATCCTCTCGCGCCACGAGCGCTCGGAAAACGCCGCGTCCGAGGTCAGAACGACGAACTTTTTGCCGTTTCTGATCTTAACGCCGATCTGCCCGTCCGTATGTCCGGGCAGGCACACGAGCGTCACCGTCCCGTCGCCGAAGAGATCGTACGACCACCACAGCGGCCCGTCCATCGTGCCCTTAAACCAGAAATGCTCGATGGGTATCCCCTCGCGCATGCTCTCCGGCTGGCGCAGTCTGTACACCGTGCGTATCGTCCACCAGCCCTCCTCCTCCGGAAGAAGGATGCGCCGTGCGCTTTTTAGTGAGCGCAGGCCGCTGACGTGGTCCGCGTCCAGATGTGTTAAGACTACGACGTCGATATCCCCGGGAGCAATGCCCATTGCGGCCAATTGCTCAACGACGGTCTTGCCCTTTTCGACCCGGGGGTGGTAAAATGCAGCGAGGTATCCGGGCATCAGGCTTTTTACCGCATGCTCGTCATACACGCCGTCGGGACTTATCTCGCGGCTCCAGCCCGTGTCGATAAGCACCTTTCCCTTCGGATGCTCTATAAGATACGCCGAGACCGGAAGCTCGATCCTCTCGCTCAGCTTATCGAACACGCCGCGCCGCACGTTTTTGAGATTCACTCCGCCGCCGTAAGGCACCGCCTTTGACACGAGCATGCTTCCGCAGTGAAGAACATGAATTTTTATGGTCGATCCTTCGTCTGCCATTTTCTTTCCCCTCCCCGGTTTTTGTTAACCAATTGGTAAAATACTATCACAAACTCTCAGTCTTGTAAACAGGAAAGGAGACAAAATGCCCCTGATAGTTGATAAGCAAGCCGTCCGGATGGACATACTTATGGCGTTTCAGCGCTGTATAGACCGCAAGCCGCTCACAAACGTCTCGCTGCGCGACATCGCCGCCGAGGCGAACATGAGCCACGCAAAGCTCCTGAACTACTTCGACAGCAAGGAGGAGCTGCTGGTAAGCTATGTGCGTTACACACGCGACTATATGAGCGAAAAATGCGTCGCCTGGTTCCGGGAGCACGACCGCGCCGAGTACGCCTCGAATGCCGAATACATGAACGCATTCATGAGCTATGTCGCCCGCGGCAGGGTAGGTGAGCAGCGCCCGAACGCAACGACGCAGACCTACGTTCTCGCGCATTATAACGAGCGCGTGGCAGAGCTGATAAAAGAGGAATTTGCCGAGTGGCGGCGGGTAATGGAGCAGTGCCTCAAGCGCATTTACGGCGACGAGGTCGGCGCACGCGAGGCCGAGGGTATGATGATCCTCATCGCCGGAACGTTCATCTGCAACTACAACAACGCCTTGACCGGCGGCATCAGCGACAACATAATCGGTTCGTTCAACAAGCTGCTGCAATCATAAAGAATAAGGCTCCCGTCCGTTGGACGGGAGCCTTAAGCGTGTCAAAAAAGCCAATGGCTTTTTTGCAATTGTAAAAACGGGGGAGAAGGGCGCAGAGTTAAGTCCGCACTCTCTTTTCAAATCCGTGCGTCAACGGCGCACACCTATAGCAGTCCGCTATCAGCTGACTGCTCGGTAAACGCTACGCGTTTGCGCGCAGAGCACGCATGGCGTTGAGAACGGCGATGACCATGACTCCGACGTCGGCGAAGATCGCCGCGCCCATATCCGCAGCGCCGAGAGCGACCAGCAGCAGGCACGAAAACTTTACGCCCAGAGCGAAAATGATGTTCTCGTAAACGATGCGGATGCACTTGCGCGAGATTTTGATCGCCTTGGATATCTTCAGCGGATCGTCGTCCATAAGAACGACGTCGGCGGCCTCGATTGCGGCGTCCGAGCCCATTGCGCCCATGGCAATGCCTATGTCCGCACGCGAGAGGACCGGCGCGTCGTTTATGCCGTCTCCGACAAAGGCGAGCTTTGCCTTGCCGCTTTTCTCTCCGAGCAGGCGCTCGACCTCTCTTACCTTATCTCCGGGCAGCAGCTGACTGTGCACCTCGTCAACGCCGAGCTCGGATGCGACCTTGTCGGCGACCGCCTTCGCGTCGCCTGTGAGCATGACGGTCCTGCTGACGCCGGCCTTCTTGAGCTCTTCGATTGCCTTGGCGGAGTCGGGCTTTACGATGTCGGAAATGACGATGTGACCGGAGTACACGCCGTCGATGGCGACGTGCACAATGGTCCCGACGCTGTGGCAGCCGGTGTGCCCGATGCCGAGCCTTTGCATCAGACGGTCGTTGCCTGCGGCGATGGAATGCCCGTCGACCTTGGCGATAACGCCGTTTCCGCTTATCTCCTCGATATCGCTCACGCGGCTGCGGTCAAGCTCCCTGCCGTAGGCGCGCTGAAGGCTCTTGCTGATCGGGTGCGAGGACGCGCACTCTGCAAGGGCGGCGTACTCCAGGAGCTTCTTGTCTTCGATCGGGCAGTGGTGGATGCCGCTGACCTCGAAAACTCCCTTAGTGAGCGTGCCGGTCTTATCAAAAACGACGGTCTTCGTCTGCGCGAGCGCCTCAAGGAAGTTTGAGCCCTTTATGAGCACACCCTCGCTGCTCGCACCTCCCAGCCCGGCAAAGAAGCTGAGCGGAATGCTGATGACCAGTGCGCAGGGGCAGCTTACTATCAAAAATGTAAGCGCACGGTATATCCACACGGTCCAGTCGCCGCCCGCGCTCATGAACAGGATCCGCACAAGCGGCGGAAGGAGCGCCAGCGCCAGCGCGGCATAGCATACGATGGGCGTGTACACCCTTGCGAAGCGCGAGATGAACTGCTCCGAGTGCGACTTGCGCGAGCCGGAGTTTTCGACGAGCTCGAGTATCTTCGACACGGTCGATTCGCCGAAGGGCTTCGTCGTGCGCACACGGATAAGTCCGCTGAGGTTTATGCAGCCGCTTATGATCTCCTCGCCGGGAGCGACGTCACGCGGCAGGCTCTCACCCGTGAGGGCGCTGGTGTTTATCGTTGTCGTGCCGTCAACCACAACTCCGTCGATGGGGACCTTTTCGCCCGGCTGGACGACGATGACCGTGCCGGTCTCGACCTCGTCGGGATCGACCTGCTCAAGCTTTCCGTCTGCCTCAATATTGGCGTAGTCGGGGCGAATGTCCATCAGCGAGGATATACTGCGGCGGCTCTTGCCGACGGCATAGCTCTGGAACAGCTCGCCGATCTGGTAAAACAGCATGACGAGCACCGCCTCGTTGAAGTCGTGGCTGCCGCTTATGAAGGCAAGCGCGACAGCGCCGACCGTGGCGACTGCCATGAGGAAGTTTTCATCGAAAACGCGGCCGTTCAATATGCCCTTACCGGCCTTGCGCAGAATATCATAGCCGATGACGATGTACGCCGCAAAGTACAGGAGCATCGCCGGTATCTCCGGGAGGCTCACAAGATTCAGCAGCGCCAGCAGCACCGCGGCGATGATTATGCGCACAAGCACCTTTTTCTGCTTTTTATTCATATAAACCTTCCTTATGTCTATAAAATACGCCCTTCGCTCGGAAGGGCGTTCGGCTCCCGCCAGCTTTCAGATCAGAGATAGATCTCGCAGTCGTCCTCGACCTTCTTGCAGTTTTTGACCACTGCCTGCATGACGGCGTCAGCATCCGCGCCCTCGGCAAATTCGACAGTCATCTTCTGGGTCATGAAATTGACGGCGGCCTTCTCTACGCCCTCGGTCTTACCGGCGGCCTCCTCCATGAGGTTTGCGCAGTTTGCGCAGTCAACTTCGATCTTATAGGTCTTTTTCATGATGCTTCTCCTCTATTTTTGATTTATTTAAACAATTAAATGATTGTTTAATCGTTATGCTTGCAGTATAATAAGCTTGAGCCGAAAAGTCAATGGCATACGGCGACTTACTTCCGAATGGGCTCAAATCATTTCCGAATGGAGTAACGGCATGGAAAATGAAGCAATGCCCCACGATCACGGGGAGAAAAAAAGCGCGCAGCTGCGCGAGGCGGCGGCGAGGACTGAGAGCTTCCGCACGGTGTCGGACATATTCAAGCTTCTGGCCGACCCCAGCAGGGCGCGGATATTCTGGCTGCTGTGCCACTGCGAGGAATGCGTTGTGAACATATCGTTTCTGACGGACATGAGCAGCCCCGCGGTGTCGCATCATCTGCGCCAGCTCAAGGACGGTGGGCTCATCGTCAGCCGCCGCGAGGGCAAGGAGGTCTACTACAAGGCCGCCTCCGCCGAGCAGGTGCGTCTGCTGCATCTGATGATGGAAAAAACAATGGAGATATCCTGCCCCGAGGACGGCGACGGCGACATCCGAAGCGTGCCGGAGCTTCCGGAGCTTGACGCGCACACAGGCGGCGAGGGGCGCTATCCCGCCGAGCAGCTTGAGACCGTGCGCCGAGTGCACGAGCTTCTGACCGAAAATCTCGACCGGCGCTACACGATAGATGAGCTGTCGCGGCGCTTTCTCATAAACCCCTCCTCGCTCAAGGAGACGTTCAAGGCCGTCTACGGCAAGTCGCTGGCCGCGCACATCAAGGAGCACCGCATGGAGCGTGCCTCCGAGCTTCTGCGCGATACGAGCCTGAGCGTCGCCGAGATCGCCGAGCGCGTGGGCTACGAAAATCAGAGCAAATTCTCCGCAGAGTTCAAAAAGCAGACCGGCCGTCTTCCGACCGAATACCGCCGTTTTTCAGAGGCGCATTGAGGCGGCTGTGAAAATGCGTGGGATTTCGGGAAAGCGTGTGTATAATGGAATGAGAGACAAAATTACGGGGAGGTGGAGCCTTGGACGACCGCGAGATAATGGAGCTCATCGCGCAGGGAGATGAGCGCGGCATGCCGGAGCTGCAAAGGCGCTACGGCGCGCTTTTGCGCTATGTCGCTGCTCCCATTCTGGGCGACAGCGCGGCGGCCTCCGACTGCGTTTCGGAGGTGTATCTGCGCGTTTTGGAAAAGCCCGCGCAGTTTGACCCCGAGCGCGGCAGCCTCGGCGCGTGGCTCACGGCGATAGCCCGAAACACGGCGCTGAACATCGTCCGGCGCGGCAAAAACGAGGCCTCGCACGAGCTGCGCGAGGATATGCCCGACCCCGCGCCGACGCCGGAGGAGCAGCTTCTGCTGGCCGAACGGAAAAACGCGCTGGCAAAGGCGCTGAAAACGCTCAGCTTTTCCGACAGGGCGCTGTTTTACCGAAAATACTACTACATGCAGCCGATGAGCCAGATCGCCGCCGAGCTCGGCATGACAGAGCGCGCAGCCGAGGGGCGGCTGTACCGCATACGCAAAAGGCTCAGAGACTTTTTGGGAGGTGAAGGCTATGGCAAATAACGAATTTGACGGGCTCGACCGCCTGATAGAGGACGGCCTCGAGCCTCTTCCGCCCGACGACGTGGTAGACCGCGTTTCCGCCGGAAAAACAGCCTTCGACCTCATAATCGCCGGCCTTGCGCTGAGCATGATAACGCTCAACTTCTTCGCGCTCGGCTATATTCTGCCCCTGATCGGCGTTGTGCTCCTGCTGATGGGCTTTCGCCGTCTGCGCGGCGAAAACGGCTGGTTCAAGGCCTGCTTTGCTATCTCCGCCGTGCGCTGCGTTTCCGTCGCGGTACAGTGCATTATCGCCGCCACCGTTTACCACAGCACATTCATGGACTCCGGCGCGGCGGATATCGTCGCCGCAGTCAGCGCCGCCCTTGTTTTTGCGCTTATCATCTGTCTGCGAAAGGGCATACTCGCAGCGCAAAAACGCGCCCGGCTCGAGCCGCATGCCGGCGGCGCGGCGGCGCTTATCGTATGGTATGCCGTCGGCTGCGTGCTGGCGGCCATGAATGCCGAGGGCTTCATCCTTGTTACCGGGCTGATCATCAGCTTCATATTCATTCTGCGCAGTCTGGCAAGGCTTGCGCGCGAGCTCGATGAAGCAAGCTACGCCGTGCACCCCTCGCCCGTGCGCGTGTCCGACAGGGCGCTGTGCATCACGATATTTTTGCTGATCGCCCTCGGCATAATCTGCGGATTTCTGTTCCTCCAGCGCTTTCCGATGCAGTGGCAGCCCGAGCCCGAGACGCAGACTGTCGAGCTTCGCCGCGAGCTTCTCGCCGCGGGCTATCCCGAAAGGGCGCTGCGCGACCTGAGCGATAAGGATGTTGAGATGTGCAGGGGCTTCACCGCGGTCTACACCAACGACGGAGATCAGTTCGACAACGGCAGCGGAGTCACGGTTATGACCGTCGCCGTGAGGCTCGATGAGCCCGGCACGCGATACCGCATATTCACCCACTTTGAGTGGCACAATGCGCGCTCGTGCGGCACGGAGCTTCTGCGCGTCATACCCTACTACATGCGCTACGGCTCAAGGCTCGACTGGTTGCCCGAGGGCGAGGTCACCGGCCGCGTGCTGTACGATGCGGACGGCACGACGATGGTATCGCCGTACTATAAGCTCGACGGCTCGGGCACCGGCAGCATCAACAGCAGCTTTTTCGGAACGAGCGCGCTCGGCATCCTCGGCAGCTTCTCCATGCCCGCGGACTCCGAACATCAGCGCGGATACATCGCCTACGGAACGCGCAGCGGCGCTACGGAGACCGATGAGCTTTACATCGCCTCCGACGCGAACTACGTTCACCAATACAGCGTGCTGCAATTTCCTGTACAGACCGCCGAGGAGTTTGTCGGCACCGGCAGCTTCAGCGAGAGCTTCGTAACCGTCTGGGACAGCTTTTCGGAGGCGGATTTTTAAAAGAAAAAGGACGCAGTCACCGTATCGGCGACTGCGTCCTTTTGATGTCAGGGGAGCGGCCAAGGCTTTCGATCAGCGCGTCAGAATTTGCCGGAGTCTCCGGCTGCGCCTTCCTTGTCCGTGATAAAACCTCCGTTTTATCAAAGAGGCATCGGTGTACGGGCGATCAGAATGACCGCCAGAACAGCGCCGGCAAACGCCGCGGCTCCGACGACTGCCAGCACCCTTTTGCTGAGCTTTTTCTTCGCTGCCTTGAATATCAGCGCGGCGCAGGCCAGGCAGACAGCCGCAGATATAAGCGCAATACCCAGCGTTTCCCACAGCCAGGACAGCTCGTACAGGATACTCATGCGATCAGCTCCTCCTTCTGTTCGTCAAACTGAAATTGCTGTTTTATCAATGCCTTCTCAATCATCTCAGCTTTTTAGATATTCCCATAAGGCGATGGTATCTGCACCACAACAAGCGGTGCTTGCAAAGGGATGGCTTCCGCTCCGAGAGCCATGCTCTTCACGATTTCATCTGCATGCATAGAACATTATTTTTGTAATATATTCAGCTTCATTGTCTGTAGAAAGATAGTCATTGATTGCAAATTCATAAGAGTCAGAAATAATTTTAAGATTATGGGCTCGACAGTACGCCAATATCCGTTCGTATGCCTTCCCGATGGAAAGGTAGTCTCCGGTATGGTATGCAGTCACACATTGTCCGGCAGGAAGCTCAACAATGCCATTGGCAGCACATTTTTCAATGGGCAAAAAAACATGGGAAGCTTCGGTGTATCGGCCTTGACGTATGCGTTCAAGAGGCACGATCGCACCGCTTTGAAAGAAAATGGGGAGCTGCTCCCTGAAGGAACGGACAAAGCATTTTTTTGTAGCCATGCTGACCATCTCAAGCGTATAGGGTGCGGAAACCTCTTGAAGTAAAATATACTGCGGACTTACGTTTTCCACGGACACGCTGCTGCAAACGGAAGCCGACTGCTCCAGCTGCAGGCAGCGATGCTCGACTCTGCTTTTTATGAGCTGCAGCTCCTGAAGCCGGCGCTCAATAATGGTGAGCTGCTTTCGCAGTGCCGCAACAGAGGTATCAAGCGTATAGCTTTTCATATGTGCCTTGATTTCATCGAGGGAAAAGCCGATCTTTTTCATAATGCAGATCGTGTCCAGATCGTCAAGCTGCTTGGAGCTGTAGTAACGATAGCCGTTCTCAGGGTCTACATAGGCCGGATGAAAAAGGCCGATCTTATCATAGAAAATCAAAGTTTGTCTGGAAATATTCTGATGCTTGGAGAGCTCACCGATCGAGAACAGATCTTTCATGAAAAACCTCTTGACCTTATAGTTACTATACACTTTATAATGATAGCATGACAATGCTGACTTATCAAGGAGGAAAATGAAATGAGATCCCGCGTGGCTGTCCTTTGGAGCAAGCTGGCAGACGGACTGACGACAAGAAAAATACTGTTGATTATGCTTGGGGCAATGGTATGCTCATTTGGCATTCACAACATCCACCAGCGCACAGGCATCACGGAGGGCGGTGTTATTGGCCTGATGCTTCTCGCAGAGCATTGGCTGAAAATATCTCCGGCATATATTACACCCATACTGGATATAGCCTGCTATCTGCTTGCGTTTAGGTTTTTGGGAGGCAGCTTCATCAAAATATCCGTTATTTCCACGCTGTTTGTGTCGGGCTTCTATAAGATTTGGGAGATATTCCCGCCGGCGCTTCCCGACTTGTCGGACTGTCCGTTAATTGCTGCCGTATTGGGCGGTATCTTTGTCGGTGCCGGTGTCGGACTGATCGTGCGTCAGGGAGGCTCCAGCGGCGGAGATGATGCGCTGGCGTTGACGATCTCCCACATATCACATTGGCGCTTATCTCGCTCCTACTTGTTTACGGATGTCACAGTGCTGTTGCTGTCGCTCAGCTACATTCCCGTACTGCGGATCGTTTTTTCCCTCATTACCGTAACAATCTCCTCTTATCTGATTGACTGGATCAGAGAGTATAAATCGACGGAGAAGCTGTCTGAAGGCAGCAAAAACACCCCGCAGTTAGGAGAAGCGTCTGAACGATGAGATATACAGCGGCACTTTGCTTTGCGGAAGGAAATGGCGCAGAGAAAAACATGGGCAGAGAATTCAAGCGCGGCGTTTCAGAGGAAAGCAGGTCAAGCTATCGGATAACGAGACGGCATTTGAAGGCGAAGCCTCAGAGGGGAGGTCAGCCTTGAGCGCCTGCTCGATGCCATATTGGAAAAAGATCACCGCCGGCCGGCGGTGATCTTTTTCCTGTTTAATTCAAAATGCTCCGAGGGATTTGAACAGCAGCGACCAGACGAACATCGTAAAGCAGCACAGAGCGCTTGTTGACACGACGATATCTCCGGCAAGCTCATCATCGCCGCCCATCTGCTGCACCATCGTAAACGACGCGATGGCGGTGGCCGAGCCGAAAATTGCTATCATTCCGGCGAAGGCGATGCCGCGAATGCCGAGAAAATACGCCGCGGCGAGGAATATGCCCGGCATGACGACCAGCCTGCCGATGCAGACCTCAATGAGATCCCTGACGTACTTATGTATGCCGCCCCACTGAAAAAACGCGCCGAGCACGAACAGCATCATGGGGTTGGTCGCTCCGGCTATCTGCTTGACCGTCGACAGCAGCGCATCGGGAAGCTCAATGCCAAGCAGCAAAAACGCTATGCCCGTGATCGTGCCGAGGATGAGCGGATTTTTCAATACATCCGCCATGATCTGCAAGGGCCTGGGTCTGCTGCCGCTAAACAGCTCAAGCGTCACGACGGCGATGGCGTTGAACAGCGGAACGACGACGGCAATGAGCATGACGACCGCGCCCGCATCCGCTCCCGGAACGAGCGCCGTCGCAAGCGGCAGACCGATAATGACAAAGTTTGAGCGGTAAATACCCTGTATCTTTACGCCGCGCTTATCCGTTTCCTTTTCGGTCAGCATTACATAGGCAAAGCTGAGGAAAAACTCGGCGATAACGCCGACTGCCGCAAAGATGAGAAGCTTCGGCTGTACCGCGCTCGACAGCTCCGAGGTGTAGATGTTGTAAAACAGCATCACCGGCATGAAATAGCGAAACAGCATTTTGTTGAGCTTCGGCACGTCCGAGCGCTTTACGGCGCCCAGATGCCTCGCAAGGCAGCCGAGCGCCATGATGAGAAATATCGGAACGACCGCGTTTATGCAGACTGCAAGGGCCGTCATTTCCCGTCCTTTCTCTGAAGCTTATGCTTTTTCCCGTCGGGGGTCTGAATGTAGGTGTTTTCAAGCACCTCAACGGCGCCCTTGCGCCACTCGTCGAGGTATTCCTTTCGCAGCTCGTCGCGCTCGGCGAGCTCGCCGGCGGTCAGCTCGCGCTCTTTTTTCAGGCGCGCAAGCTCGTTTATTCTCTGAAGCTTTGAGTTTTCCATTATTCTATCGTCCCCAGTTCATCAAGAGTTTTCTCGAACGCCGGAATGAAGTGCTCGATAAAATACTCGGCCTCCGGCAGCTCATAGGAGTGTATCGCCGCAAGCGTCTGCTTTTCGGCGTTTAGAAATTCATTGTTTCCGGCCTTGCGCTCCTCGATGCATTTTATGTAGGCGCTGAGCTTGTCGGCGGCCTTTACCAGCTGCTGGATCTCCGGCGCGGCGGGGGACAGGGCGGCGCTGTAGGTGGGGCGCAGCTCGTCGGGCAGCATGGCCAGCAGCTTTTCCTCCGCTACCCGCTCCACCTGGCGGTAGGCGTCCCGAATGGCGGGATTATAGTACTTGATGGGGGTAGGCATGTCACCGGTGAGGGTGTCCCC
>ENA-ORNF01001861-ORNF01001861.1-human-gut-metagenome-genome-assembly--contig:-NODE-1861-length-17130-cov-5.970835_pt1 | contig 17130 bp, 10 predicted proteins | sample MGYA00242110_ERZ509012 | MGnify/ENA primary metagenome ERZ509012 (study PRJEB26280, sample SAMEA2338714) | human gut metagenome | biome: human gut; feature: human-associated habitat; material: faeces...
CGGATCAGTTTGCCGAGGGAAAGGGATATCTGCCGATGATCACGGAAGATCTGTCATCGGGTGATTTCACGATTTTGGAAAAAGAAAAATATGATCTTGGCAGGACGAAAAAAAGACACGGCGGGGTGTTGGAATTAAGTGACGCAGAGTATGAGAGATTAATTAAGGCAGAAATGGAGGGGGAACATGTTATATCCACAGGAAAATAAGATTCGTGGGATTATAGATTTAAACGGAGTGTGGGATTTTGCACTCGGGACAACAGAGGAACCGGGGGATGCGGTGACATTGCCGGATCAGATGGAGCCAATTGCAGTTCCGGCATCTTACAACGATCAGAAGGATGATATTGCTTACCGGAATCATTACGGTTATGCGTATTACCGGAGAAATATTACAGTGCCTTCTTATTACAAGGGACAGAGACTGGTGCTTCGCTTTGACGCAGTAACACATTTTGCAAAAATTTATCTGAATGGGGTATTGCTCACACAGCATAAAGGAGGATTTCTTCCATTTGAAGTGGATATCACTGACAAATTATGTGCAGGGGAGAGTGCAGAACTGGTCGTTGCTGTGGATAACCGCATTAATCACAGCACACTTCCGGTTGGAAATGAGGAGGGAACCTCATTTATGGGAGCAGACAATGCAGGAGTGCCGGGAGTTGAAGCTGCAAAACGCTGGAGAAAACCACAGAATCTTCCTAATTTTGATTTCTTTAATTATGCAGGGATCAACCGTCCGGTCAGAATTTATACGACACCGAAGGCGTATATCAAAGATGTAACGCTTGTGACAGATATCCGTGGAACAGATGGCATTGTGAATTATCAGGTTAAGACTTCAGATACAGATGGACAGGAAGTTGTACTGCAGATCTTAGATGCCAATGGAAATGAAGTGGCACAGGCAAAAGGCACTTCCGGGGAGATCGTGATACCGGATGCAAAACTGTGGGAGCCATATCCGGGAACACCGTATCTGTATACGGCAGCAGTCACGTTCGGTGATGATTATTATGAGGAGCCGTTTGGCGTGCGTACGGTGCGCGTGGAGGGGACTTCATTTCTGATCAATGGAAAACCATTTTACTTCAAAGGATTTGGAAAACATGAGGATTCCGCATTTCACGGACGCGGTATGGACGTCTGCCTGGATGTCAAAGATGTCAATCTGATCCACTGGCTGCATGCAAATTCCTTCCGTACCAGCCATTATCCGTATGCGGAAGAAATGTACCGTCTGTGTGACCGCGAGGGAATCGTGATCATTGACGAGGTTCCGGCAGTCGGGATCGGTGCCGGAGCGGGCATAAATCCTTATGAAACATTCCCGATCCGCGAGCACCATGAGCAGGTCATTAAAGATATGATCGCACGCGACAAGAATCATCCGTGCGTTGTCATGTGGTCACTTGGAAATGAACCGGATACGGAAAATTTTCCGGAGTCAGCATACGAGTATTGGCATTCACTCTACGAGCTGGCACATGAGACAGACCCGTCAAATCGTCCGGTCACTTTGGTCTGCTGTCAGAACAACTATGAAAAAGACATGGTCACAAGGAGCATGGATGTCGTCTGCATCAACCGCTACTATGGCTGGTACAATTTGTCCGGAGATCTTGATGCTGCCTGCTATGGACTGAACCTGGAACTGGATTTCTGGGAAAAACAGAATAAACCTGTCATGATTACCGAGTACGGTGCCGATGCTGTAGCCGGCATCCATGAGTGTGTGCCGGAAATGTTCTCGGAGGAATTTCAGGTGGAGTTTTACAAGAGACAGAATGCGCAGTTTGATAAGAGGAAGTTCTTTATCGGTGAACATGTCTGGAACTTTGCGGATTTTGCGACTGTGCAGGGATGCATGAGAGTCGATGGTAATAAAAAGGGACTGTTTACGAGAGAGCGCAGACCGAAAATGGCGGCGCATTACTTTAAAGAGAGATGGGGAGAGATACCTAATTTTGAGTATAAGGGTTAGGTGGTAAAGCACAAAGCGGGAGCCACAAACTAAAGGAGGACTCATGTCAAAAAATATTCGTGAAATCAACATCAACCAGATAAAAATCCACGACCCATTCTGGTCTGCCATGCAGCACCGCATGACAGACACCGTCATTCCGTTTCAGGAGAAAGTATTAAATGATGAAGTGCCAGGCGTGGAAAAAAGCCATGCCATTGAAAATTTTCGTATTGCCGCAGGTTTAAGCGAAGGAGAATTTTACGGTATGGTCTTTCAGGACAGTGACGTCGCAAAATGGTTAGAGGGTGTCGCCTATTCGCTTGCGGTAAAGCCGGACAATGAGTTGGAAGCGCGTGCGGATGAGATCATTGACATCATCGAAAAGGCACAGCAGCCGGATGGCTATCTTGATACCTTTTTTATTGTAAAAGAACCGGAACACCGCTGGCAGAATTTGCAGGAGTGCCATGAACTTTATTGTGCCGGACATATGATGGAGGCAGGAGTCGCCTACTATCAGACAACCGGAAAAGACAAACTGCTTCATGTGGTGGAGCGTCTTGCTGACCATATTATTTCCATGTTCGGGGAAGATAAAGAGCCGGGGATTCCGGGGCACCAGGAAGTTGAGATCGGACTGATGAAACTTTACCGTGCGACCGGAAAAGAGAAATATAAGGATATGGCACGGTATTTTTTGGAAGAGCGCGGAAAAAATCCAAATTACTTTTACGAGGAAAAGAAAAAAAGAGGCTGGCAGCACTGGGGGCAGTACAGCTTAGAGCCGTTAGATCAGAGATATACGCAGACACATGCCACGATCTATGAGCAGAAAGAGGCGGTTGGGCACAGTGTGCGTGCCGTTTATATGTACACGGCGATGGCAGACCTTGCCGGGGAAGATAAAGATCAGAGACTTTATGAGGCGTGTCAGACTCTGTGGGATAATATTGTAAAGAAAAGAATGTACATCACCGGCGGCATCGGTTCTACGGTTGAGGGCGAGGCATTTACGATTGACTATGATCTGCCAAACGATATGGCATATGCGGAGACCTGCGCGTCGATAGGAATGATCTTTTTTGCAAAGAGAATGTTGGAAATAAAACCCCTTGGAATTTATGCCGATATCATGGAACGGGAATTTTACAATGGAACCATCAGCGGTATCCAGTTGGATGGAAAACAGTTTTTCTATGTGAATCCGCTTGAGGTAAATCCGGGAACATCCGGCACGATCTTTGGTTATAAACATGTATTGCCGACCCGTCCGGGCTGGTATGCATGTGCATGCTGTCCGCCGAACCTGGTACGTCTTGTAACTTCACTGGGAACTTATGCATGGAGTGAGAGTGAAACGACGCTCTATTCACATCTGTTTCTGGGACAGACCGCGGATTTTGATAAAGCGGTGATTACGGTAGAAAGCAGTTATCCGTGGGAAGGAAAGGTATCCTATCAGGTAAAAGCAAAAAAAGAAAAGGCGTTTGAACTTGCAATTCATATCCCATCCCATATTCGTCCGGACACACTTGCTGTGACAGTAAACGGAGAAAAAACAGATGACATGTCTTTTGTGAAAGATGGTTATCTTTATCTGAAGAGAAACTGGGGAGAAAATGATGTGGTTGCACTTACATTTGATCTTCCAGTACGAAAAATTTATGCAAATACGAATGTGCGTGAAGATGAGGGCTGTGTCGCGTTGATGAGGGGACCGGTCGTTTACTGCTTTGAAGGTGCAGACAATGGTGAGTGCATTCAGGCACTTCGTATACCAAGAGAGATCAAAGCTGAGACGGAACTTTGCAAAGAAGGTGTATTAGCGGGAAATGTGCTGATCCATCTGCCGGGATACCGGATGGAGAGCAGTGATGCACTTTACTCCGAGGAACGCCCGAAGCGGACAGATGTGACGCTGACCGCAATTCCTTATTATGCGTGGGCGAACCGGGGAGAAAACCAGATGCGTGTCTGGATGCCGGAGGAGTGATCTTTCCGACTAGTTTTCTACACGAAATACCAGACATCCGTGTGCTGGCGGTGTGACAGAAATGGCACTGCCGGATACGGATGTTTTTTCTTTGCTCCAAAGTTCCGTCAGGCTGGCATCTTTGTGGGCACAGGGTTCATCGCCGACATGGAGCGTTTCGATGTCACAGTGGATCGTCTGTGTCTCATCCGATAGGTTGAAGAAGGCGGCAAAGTGTTCACCGGTAACTGCATTGTATGCACACCAGATGGCTTTTTCATCGTCAAGACATACCTGATGCGGCTTGCAGTCCGGGGTTAACATGGACAGCACATCGCGGTTAGTAAGAAGGGCAAGTGTGGCGTCATCTAACTTTGTCAGTTCACAGCCAAGCATCAGAGGGGAACCGAAGAGACACCAGAGCGTTAACATGGTATGCTGTTCCTCCGGTGTAAAATTAGTGTACCATTCATGACCGAATCCTTTTCCAAGCCAGCCGAGCGGAAGCATATCGCAGTCCGGATAGCTTCCCGGTGCCACATGATTCTGCCAGAGCTCACAGCGGCGGAACATATCATAAAGAAGCTCCCATTTGTCCCACAAATCGTCTGTGATGCGCCACATGTTTGCATTCTTTTCATAATGCCATGCCTTCTCAATCAATGCCGGTCCCGGGGAAAGGCTTAAGATGATTTCCCTGCCGCATTTTTCAATGGCATGGTGCAGCATCTCGATTTCGTGTGCGGCAGAATATGGATTTTCCACATACATATTTGTATTACAGATATCGTCGCACTTAATGAAGTCTACCCCCCATTGTGCATAGAGTGCGATGATGGAATCGTAATATTCCTGTGCTCCGGGAACTCCGGCACGCACACCGTACATATCAGGATTCCATCTGCAGATGGAGGACGGATCTGCCACGTCTGCTGCATTAGCCTCACATCCGTAAATTTTTAGATGTGCTTCTGCGGCGCCACGCGGAATGCCGCGCATGATATGGATTCCGAATTTAAGTCCAAGACTGTGAATATAATCCGCAAGCGGTTTAAATCCGGCACCGGCCTTTGCGGAAGGGAACTTCTGCGGACACGGAAGCAGTCTTCCGTATTCGTCCATCTCCACTTTTCCAAACGGAATGTACTGATAGGTCTCCCGTCTGCTCCCGGTGTCATAGGCGTACCACTGGATATCCACCACAATGTACTCCCAGCCGTATTCCTTCATGTGCTGTGCCATGTAATCGGCATTCGCTTTCACCTGCGCCTCATTGACGGATGTGTCATAGTAATCATAACTGTTCCATCCCATGGGCGCCTTGTTTCTCATTGTCTTCATAAACCTTCCATCCTTTCGGCTTTTTTTACATTATTCACCTGTAATACCCGTGCGGTCAATGCTTTCTACAAAATATCTTTGCAGAACGAAGTACATTAACAGTAACGGAAGGATAGACAACATCGTACCAGCCATATTGATGGATTCGTTGATGCTTGTAACTGCATTTGTCGCAGTCTGTGCATATGCACTGTAGTTGCTTGCAAAATTGTCAAGCTGGATAACAAGGGACGTCCAGCCGGACTTTGTCATAACACCGGACACATACATTTCAGTGAGGTAAGATTCATTCCAGTACCACACGAAAGAAAACAGTGACACGGTAATAAGTGCCGGTGTTGCAGACGGCAGGGAAATGCGGATGAAGGATTTTAAGTATCCGGCTCCGTCAATCTGCGCCGCCTCTATCAATACCTTTGGCACCTGTTTAAAGAACTGATAGAATATCAGAATAAATATCGGACCGTTGATTCCCATTCCAAGGATGGACGGGAGGATAAAGGACCATAAGGTTCCAAGAATTCCCATGTTGGAGTAGAGCACATAGGTTGGTATCATGGTAATCTGGCTTGGAAGCACAAAGGAGAAAATAATGATTCCAAGGATTACTTTCTTGCCGGGAAACTCGAAACGTGCCAGTCCGTACCCAATCAGGGAACAGGAGACAACGTTACAGAGTGTGGGGATTCCCGCAATTAAAATGCTCTGCCCCAGTGATTTCCAGAAATCCATACTACTTGCTGCCTGCGCGTAATTTGAAAACGACAGTGAGCTTGGAATCCAGTTGATAGAGGAATCCAGCAAATCGTCAAGAGACATAAAACTGTTGCTTATCATATAAAGGATCGGATAGAGATAGATAAATCCGATACAGATGAGCAGTGCATAGATAACAAACATCTTAAGAAAACCTTCGCGGTCTTTTGACCCAAGCATGAACTTGCGGACTTTGTCCTTGTTCAGGTCACGGAGCGACAATGTATTGTGCCGCGGCAATCCGCTCTGCTTTTTAATAGTCGCCGTTGCCGTCGTAGGTGGAATAGTTCCGTTTTGTTCTTGCTTTCTGAATCTTCTTGGCATTTCTCGCACTTCTCCTTTCGATTTTTCTTGTAAGGCGCTGTTCCCTCTTCATCGCTTTCTTTGCTTTCTTGACCTGTTTCTCATAGACATCCTTCTTTGCCACAAATAACAGTGCGAAGAGTCCGACAATCAAAAGCACTACGATGGAATACAGCCATGCCATTGCGGAGGCATATCCATAACCTTTTTCTGCGGTTCCTGAGAACATCGCATTTTTAATCAACTCAATAATCGAGTTCTGATCGTTGTTGGAAATAAATACAATCGTGTATACACAGTTTAATAAAATGAGCGGTTTGATGGTTGGAAGTGTAATCTTCCAGAAACATTCCCAACCGGAACCACCGTCAATTTTTGCCGCTTCGTACATGGAACGGTCAATTTTCTGTAGTCCGGAGAGGAAAATTAAAATCTGTACACCGGAGTACCATAAAATCGTAACCATGTTTTCAAAAATTTCGGCAATCGGCTCGCCAATCGCACTCGGCAGGAAAGTTGTAATCGCACTTGAAATTGCCTGTGTGTCGATTGCGGTAATACTTCCGGCTCCCTGCTGGTTTAACATTCCAAGAATCGGTCCACTGACGATAATTACCGGAAGGAAGAAAATCAACCGGAAGAAACCCTTCGCCTTGATGTTTTCGTTGAGCATCATCGCGATAATTAAGGCAAACACCACGATGACCGGAACGGAGATAATCGTCGATACCAGGTAGTCGATTAGCTGCGTCGGGAAATCTGCATCCGACAGAAGAATCTGTGTAAAGTTCCCATACCCTAAGAATGTAAAATTTTTTCCGAGCGGGGTGATACGGATATTATTTAACGCATACCAGAAGGAGGTAATGAGCGGATATGCCAAAAATATCACTGCTCCTACAATCCACGGCGATACGAATAACAATCCCGTAAGCGCCTCGCGTTTTGCAAGACGCCCCGGCTTCACCTTCTTTTTATTCTTCTTTTCTTCTTTGCTCAGTTTTTTACTCATTTCGCCTCACCTACCTTATAGGACATGGCATCCACGGTAACCCCGTTTACAGTCTGCTCTGCGTCCGAATAGTTGACATAAACGGCAGTCCCATTGTCGTAAGTTACAACCGTCACATCGTTCTCAAGTTTCTCGTGTCCTACAATGCACGCATCCCCTACCGCATCTGCTACTTCTCGAAGTGCCGCGTCATATTCTATAATCGTGTCACGATAGGTACTGTACTCCGTGCTGTATAAATCCGAGGAATTCGTATAAATCAGTGCGGAAGAATTTTCACTCGTGATGTAGAAGGACGGATACACACCGGATTCCACCATCTGTAAGAAAAACTCTGTCTTGTTTGCTTCAAAGTTGACATAATCGGAATACATCGGAAGCACACCCTTTAATACGATGGAAAGGAACGGAACCTCCTCGTCAATGTACATATAATCGGAGGAGCCAAGCGGCATATCAAGGAATGCGTCCGTGTCGTCCCACAGGTATGCAAACGGCTGCTCCAACAGCAGGTTCGTCTCTTCACTCACGCTGTCAATCTGGCTGCTGTAAGTATCTGCAACATCATATCTGGTGTAGTAATTTCCTTTGTAGCTGTAGGAATACAGGCTGTTGGAAATTCCTGCCAGTGCCAGATTATTGACACCCTTTTTCGTATAGGAGCTTACAAATTTTTCAAGCATGTTTGCACTGCGCTCCGGTGTCAGGAAGTAGAAGGTATCATAAACCTGTGCCGATGCCTCTTCTTCCGTAAAGGTACGTTTGTTTACTTTTTTAATTGTGTTAAAGGTTGCTGCATTCGTGGATGGATTAATCCGCAGTGCATCGTTGTAAAGGTAAAGCTGATAGCCTTTCTCTGCGGAATCGGAAATCAGCTCGGTCAACGCCTTCGTTCCTCCGATGTGGCTGTCTGCCTTATACTTAGAAATCGGAAGATTATAAATTCCACCCTTCTGCCATCCCTTGTATACCGAAATTAAGCTGTCAACGCCCGCATCGTCTAACTCTGCATAAATTGCATCAATATCGTCTGTCGTTGTAACCGTTACCGCCTTGGTTCCCATTAAGAACTCCTCGCGGTCTGTTCCAAGGAAATCCACTCTTGTGTTGTAGGAGACATCCTTTTTCTCCACAAGCCCGTTGTCAAGCAGATAATTGCGGTAGCGCACTGCCATGCTTGAGTAATTTGCCTCATCCCCTGACAGCATCATGTAACGCACCTGTAAATCGGTGTGTGTGCGGTCATTTTCTACACTTGTCACTGTTCCGGAATTGGAATTGTTCAGCGGCTGGGTGTAGATATCGCGGAGTAAAAATTTTGCAAAACAGCGGTTGTAGTTTACCATTACGCCGTTTGGATGTGCCTCAATGCTGGCACGCTTTTCCCCTTTTTCCACAACTGCAAGATATCCGGTCTGCTCATCGGTGTGTGCCATTCCGAATACCGGCGCAAGCACCTGATTTGCACTTTTTACCATCTCAAGCTTGTCGTTTAAGAGTGTCTGCTTGGAAGAATCCGTAAATCCGTAATCTTTTCCGTAAATCATCTGGGAAAATCCGGTGGAGTAACGTCCTTCCTTATTGTCAAGATAAATGAGTGCACCGTTTCCGTCCGGGATTAACATATAGCCTTCCTTGTCATCAAGGAAAGTGTAGCCCATGAACGGGAACAGGCTGATGGCGGAAATATAATTGTTTTCCTTCTGCTCAAGAATCGAGTCATCCGGCACATTTACCACCAGATCGTCATCCTCTAACGTAACGTTTACCGTCAGTCCGAAGCCATAATCTTTAAAGAAAATCTTAGCAGAAAATCCATTGTCAAGCTTTGTCACATCCACCGTATTTTCACAGGTAATCATATCTACCTGATAGGTGTTTGTGGTTCCGATAATCGCCTGGATGACGATTCCGGACTTCATGTAAGCATTCCAGGAAGTGTTACTGTTTCCGTCGTCCATCTCATCGCTTAAGGTGGATTCCGTGAGCACGCCGGTTGCTTTATTTTCCAGTATCACGGAAAGGCGCGGTGCGTACAGATACATCTTATAGGAATCATTTTCTGCCACAAGCTCATAATCATCAAGTGTAATCCACTCGGATTTATCAACCTTGCCGACAGCCCCTTCCATGACAACCTCTCCGTCCTCTAAAACGGTCTCTCCGTTGTCCTCCGCAGAATCACCTGTGCTTTCCGCAGAAGATTCCGTGCTCTCCGTCTTCGTCTCATCCGACACCTCCGCCGCATACATCGTAGTGTGTGGAACGGACGTAACCATCATCGCCGCCATAAGAATTGCTGCGAGCGAAGCACCTGTTTTTTTCTTTCTAGTAGCCAAGCCGATACACCACCTCTCCAAAGACTGCGCTGATGAACTCAAATACCTGAGCCCACAGAACGTATACGATGAAAATCAACAGTGCCAGAATCAAAATCGTAAAAATAGTCAGGCAGATAATCTTAAACGTCTCACCCGCCGTGTAGTTGTTGACTTCCTTGATTGCCAGTACCACAAGCACCGCAATCCATCCGAAAGTTACAATCTGAACCAATGTGATTAAGAACTGCTCGTTGTCTGTCAGCACATGGGACAGAATGAATTTTAACGGGGTTAAAAGGATATATGGCATTAAGCTGTAGCAGAAGTAGGTGTAAATTTTCTTCACCGTACCTTCTCCTTCATTAATCGTGCAGACTAAGTAGTTGCACACCGTCAGTGCCACAATCACTAACAAAATGCCGCCCACATCAGAAAAGATTTCGTATCTTCCTTCCCGGACTGTCTTCTGTAAGAATCCGCACAGATATTTGTCAATGACAAATTCGAGTGTGAATAAGAACAGCAAAATACTCGGGGCTGCAAAGGAAGCTCTCCCCTCTCTTGCGATTCCGTAGGAACCGTCAATCGGGTGCTTCATAAAATATTTTGCATAAAGCAGACTGGAAAAGACACGGTTCTTTTTGCGCTCCTCCCAGAACGCTTTCGGTTTTGCAAGAATGTTTTTCTTTTTGTCAAAGTATTTTATAAGTTTCCAAATTACAAAGATTGCTACAATCAGAAGAATCGCTGCCACAATGTTGTGCTTTAACCACTGATTACGGATTTCCCAGAACGCATCAGAATAACCCTCGTAGTCCTTTGCCAGTCTTGCATAGTGGAGTGCCTGCTCATAATTCTCCTCCTGGAAGTATGCCCTGCCCATCGCCTTGTTTGCGTAGTCAAACATACTGTTCATCTCAAGAACCTTCGTAAGTGGCTCCTTACTCTCGGTATAACGTCCCTTGGAGTAAAGGTAAAGTGCTTCGTGAAGCAGTCTGGTAAACTCGGATGGTTCATACACCTGAATCTGGCTCTTATCGGAGTCAAGAATGTAAATGTTGTCGTTTGTATCTACCTGGATGCTTGTTACCATCGTGGAAAGTCCGACACGCTGTGTTCCGTCATCAAGACCGCCGAACACATACAGCAGCTCGCCCTCATTATTATATTCGTAAATATATCCCTGCTGGGATGCCACATACACGTTGTCGTGATTTCCGGCTGCCACTGCTGCCGGTACCTGGTCATAGCTGTCCGGCTCAATCAGGTTCGTTCCTGCGATGTTTAAACGTTTTAAGGTATCCATTCCATCGCCGCGGGTTACGGTATAAATCAAGCCTTTCTGGTCAATCGCAAGATTTCCCGGCGTGGAAGGGATATTGCTCACCATCTTGGCGCGCTGTGCGTCCGTAAGAATGGCACGGTAGATAATCGTGCGGATATCGGTGGACGCATAGTTTGTTCCAAAATATCCCAAGAAGGTTCCGCCGTCTGTCGGTGAAATCTCTACAATACCGTTGGTGTTGGATTCGCAGATGATATACATAACGCCTGCGTCATTGACCACCAGTTTCATCGGAAGAAAGCTTAAGCTGTCGCCGTAAAGCGGGCTGTTTGGTTTTGTGTAGGTATTTAAAACCGTTCCGTCCGCATCAAATTCGAACACTGCCTGTGCATCACGGTCTGCCACATAAATATGTTTGTCTTCGGTGACGAACACACCCTTTGGTGTTACAAGCGTTCCCTCGCCGATTGTCCTAAGCAGCTCGCCCTGCTCATTTCCGACAAGGATTCTTGCATTTCCGGTGTCAGCCACATAGATTTCACCGTCATCGGTAATGTACATATCGCTTGGATTTTTCATAAATTCATCGCCGAATTTCACAACAGTCTCATATGCTAAATATGCTGTCTGTGTCTCCTGAGCATAGCCATAGCCATCTACGGTATAGGTTCTGTACGGGGTCTCTGCCAGGGCACTGATGCTGCCAAGCCCGGAAAAGAGAACCAGTGCGGTCAGGAAGACAACCGTTATTCTTTTAAAAAGATTTGTTCTTTTCTTCATTATTGTCTGTCCTTCCTCAATTACTTGATACCGGAATGTGCCATGGTATTCATAACGTTGTTCTGCAAAATGATGAATAATACCAGGTTCGGTATAAACATAATCAATGTTGCCGCTGCTGCAATACCCTGTCCGGAAACGCTGTTGTTTGCATTTACCAGAGAGTTCATGTAAAACGTTAAGGTCTTCATGCTGTCGTCATTGATATAGTAGTTTGACGTCTCCATGTTCGTCCATACCTGCTGGAACACTAAGATGGCGGCAGTTGCGATTGCCGGCTTAATCATCGGAATGATGACCTTGCGGTACACCTGCATATCCGTTGCACCGTCCATATATGCCGCTTCAATCAAAGAATCCGGAACCTGCTCTACGAACTGCTTTACCAAAAACAGTGCGACCGGCATTGCCACAAGCGGAAGTACATGTGCCCAGATGGTATCAATCATGCCAAACTTGCAGACTACCAGGTATCTTGGAATCAGCACCGCTGTTGCAACAAACATGAGGGCAATCTGGTTAATCTGCATCATGAGGTTTCTGCCCTTAAATTTTAACTTTGCAAGAGCAAATGCTGCGCAGGTCGTAAACAGAAGGGATAATCCGACGGTCAGCACCGTAACTGCAATACTGTTAAACACATAACGGCTTAACGGGATTCCTGCCGTACGGCTGAACTTAATCAGTTTTGTGAAGTTCTCCAAAGTTGCATTTCTTACAAAAAATGTCGGTGGAAATGCGAACAGCTCTTCCATCGGTTTGAATGCGTGATTGGCAATGAAGATAATCGGCATTGCCATAAAAATTACCAGTGGAAGAATGATTAATATAATTTTTATCTGACCCCGTTCAAATTTCTGGGGATTGATTCTTTTTCCTTTATATGCCATCTCCTCTACCCCCTTTTAAAAGTCATCCTTCTCCGCAAGCAGGGAATTTGCCGCTTTGGAGAACAACTGGACAATGAGTAACAGTACCACGGACACTGCTGCCGCATAACCCATCTCGTAACGGAGGAAACCGTAATCTTCGATATGGTTTACAATGAGCTGTGCCGCATAACCCGGGGATGGATTTCCGGTGAGGAGCGTTGAAACCAGACCGTTCTGGAATGCTCCTACAATTGCCATAACCGCTGCAAATAACATCTGCGGTTTCATCTGCGGAATCGTGATATAAATCATTTCCTGGAAACGGTTTTTGACGCCGTCGATGGCAGCCGCTTCATATAAGGATTCATCCGAGTTCAAGATACCGGCTATCATGGAGAGAAAGCCGACACCCATCGAGGACCACAAGCCAATGATGATGACGATTGGAAGCAGATATTTGGTGCTTACCAGCCAGATAATCGGCTCATTGATAATTCCAAGGCTCATCAGCCAGCTATTTAACAGTCCGGTCTGATCTCCGGAAAAGATAACCTTCCAGAGCACTGTCATCGCCACACCGGTTGTCATACTCGGTGAGTATAAAATCAATGCAAAGATGGTTCTCGGAACCTTTGTCAGGTTACAGAGCGCCCATGCCAGCACGAAGGATAAGATATAGCCTCCTATACCGACCACCACTGCGTAGATAACGGTGTTCGGCAGAACGTACTGCATGAATACTTCATCACTTGTAATCAATGTGATATAGTTTAAAAATCCGACCCAGGACGGCCACTCGATTGCATTAAAATTCGTAAAGGATAACACAACCGCCAACAGAACCGGAACCAGAATGAAAATCACGAATACGATTGCATACGGTGCCATGAAAAGGTAACCGCTCTTGTTGTTATTCTCACGCCTTGCGATTCCGTTTTTCTTCTTTTTTTCCATTTCTTCACCCCATTCCCTTAGTCTTCTGCTGTCCGTCCAAGAAGTTTACGCACCGTGTCGATGGTCGGAATCCCGTATTCCTCCACGACATCGCCTTCACTGTTGTTGTAGCCAAACTCCTCAAGCTTTCGTTCAAACTCACGGTTAATACTCTTTACCGCTTTATCAATTCGCGTCTGCTCATTGTCTCCGTTTACGGTAATATCATTAAAGGTGTTGCTCATTTCACGCTCTAACAGGTAAGTACCCGGTACTCTTGCAATATCAACTACATTTTTCGCAGTCTCTGAAATCACTTCTCTTGCAGAGCTTTCAATCGGAAGCTGTTCAAATGCTTCCATATTTGCAGTCGGCCAGAGGTATTCATCTCCGTATGTAATCTGTAAGGTCTGACCAAATTCTGCCTGCACGTCAGTGGAGGACCACCATTTGATAAACTCCCATGCCTTTGCTTCCCGCTCGGAATCGCTCTTAAAGATAACGCTGCTCTCTGCACATCCGCAGACCGAACGGTCAATCGTTCCGTCCTCCTGTACCGTTCCCGGAATCACCGAGATTTCCCAGGAACCGGAAAGCTCCGGTGCCGCATTGGACAAAAGGTTGTATGCTGCATAATCTGCAATACCAATCGGTAAATCTCCGTTTCTGAAATGCTGATAGAAGTTATCAATATTTACCGGCAGGTTATAAATCGTAAATAAGTCAGTCAGCTCGGTAAATCCGTTGACGGATTCCTCACTTCCAAGTGCCGTTCCCGCAGATGCAGTGCTGTAATAGAGGGAACCGCCATTTTGCATGATAATCGGTGTTGTTCCGTGGAAGTTACGCATCTGCAACATTCCCGCTGTCGGATAGTAGAAGTTTAAGCCTCTCATCTGAAGCTCCGGCAGCATATCAATCACATCATCCATCGTATCCGGTACTTCCAGTCCAAGTTTTTCCAGCACATCGGTGCGGTAAAACAGTACCCAGAAGTTCATCGTCTCCGGCATGGAGTAGATGCCGTCTCCGATAGTTCCCGTCATGAAAAATCCGCTCTCATACGGCTCTGCCGCTTCTTTAAAGTCCTCAAACTGCGTCATGTCGACAAGTGCTCCACGAATACCAAGCTCGTACGGGATTGTGTAGTTGATACCGGTTGCAACGTCCGGTGCATCCCCGGAGGAGTTCGATAACACCAGTTTGTACTGGTCCGGCATGATACTGATATCCACTTCAATGCCCGTCTCCGGTGTGAAATACTCATCAATCATCTTCTGCATAATCTGAACATACTGGCTGGAACGGTTTACCCATACCTGAAGGTGTTCCGGGTCGGTGTTGCTCGTGGAATATGCCTGGTCGGTAAAGGATGCGATAAAGCGTCCGATGTTCATGATGCAGGATTTGATGATTCCCGGTTTACTTGGCAGCTTGCTGTCTTCCTGATAAAGCCAGATTCTGTCGATTGCAATTCCATTTTCAATCAGGTTGTCAATCGTGGTTGCAAGATAATGGTTGACGGAGTTCTGACTGGTGGAAAGTTCTCCGACACGGTACGGAATCTCGTCCGGGTTATTTGCAAGGCTTCTCAGCTGTTCTGCCGCAATTAACATGGAGGACATCACGGCTACGTTCTTGCTGCTGTTGCTCCACTGTAATGCGCTCTGTTCTAACTCACTCAGACGGTCTGCATATCCGTAAAGGTTCTTTTCCAGATTTGGAATGTATCTTGATAATTTCAAATCACGGTATTTATCGGAATTGGTTCCAGCTACCTTTGTAATCTCAAGTGCAAGGTCGTTGACGTCGGACATGACCTCGTCAAGCGCTTCCATAATGTAGCAGATTTCGTCCATACTGATGGTGTAGGAAATCGTATGGGTTCCTTTTTCCAGATAAACGCTTAGGTAATTACCGTCCTCATCACTTAATGTCGTGGTCTTGTACTTCGTTGTATATGCCATTCCGTAAGACTGGAATGCCGTATTTGGAATCTCACCGTCGATTGCGACATCCAAAAATACCGGGAAATCGGTCTTATCGGACTGGCGGTAATTCATGGCAATGTAATAGTCCCCTGCTTCCTCCACCGTAAAATCATAGGAAATCTGCTGTCCCGCTGTTCCAAACGAATCGGAATCAATGGTGTTTAACACGGTATCCGTTGTCTCATACGGGTCTAAGCTGGTATCATATTCGGCAATTCCATGAACGGAAGAACTGTTCGTTCTGCTGTAACCCTCTCCCTGAAGTTCGATGAGAGCACTGCCTTCCGCTTTCTCGGAACCGGTATAGGCTTCCACCTCTGTCGGCGCTTCCAATGTTAAATTTCCAAGTAAAAAGGTTCCCTCTTTCACTTCAAGCTCTATCTCATGGGTTCCCTTTGTCAGCTCTAACTTTAATGGGGAAGAGTGACGGTAACTCGAATCCATCAGATATTTGCTTTCCCACTGGATGACCTTGTTCGGAACCGTTACCACCTGGTTGTCATACCGGTCATAGGAAGGTTCCGGGTCCGGCTCCCATGTCGTCTCAAATTCAAGAGTTCTACATTCATAGAACGGATAGGAACCATCCACTTTCAGTCCCAGGTTTATCGGCAGGATAGATTCATCATAAGACAGATAGTCAAAGTTCATCACGTACTGTCCGTCCTCTGGCACTTCAATCTGAAGTGTTATGGTATTCCCCGTCGTAAGGTCAAGCACCTTATCGGACTTCTCATAATCCCTCGTCTCAGATGTCTCCTTTGCATCGCCGGCATCCGTGACGGCTGCAACAGTGGAAATCTCTACCGCTTCCTTTTCATATACCGGAAGTGTATACCCCGCACTCACTTTTGTATAATTGTTTGCAATCCGCTCGCTGTCATAATCCGCCGCATCGTAGCTGTAGCTGTCATTCGATTCGCTCTCCTGCGAAACTTCTTCCGAAGCCGTCTCACTGGCAGCCACCTCCCCAATACCGGTTGCACCCAGACCGAGCGCTGCGACAAGCCCCAACGCAACAGTTTTAGAAAATAATCTTTCGATTTTTTTGCGCCCCATAGCTTCCTCCTTACCGCTTTCCTGACTGGTAATTTATTTTTTTGTAAATTACTTTAGTTTTTTATATAATACTATTATATTAACCAAAAGTCAATGCTATACTTACATCCTTCCTTATGATATTTTATAACAAGAAACAGCGTTTTCACGGCACGTAAGTAAAAACTGCCAAATAACGCTTTTGATTTTTAGTGATTTTGTATAGCATTTTGCACAAAAACAAGTGATTGGAGGATTCTATCATGAAAAACAGACTTATCAGGTGCCTTTGTGTCTGCCTGTGTCTCGGAACTTTAGGAGGTTTTGCAGGATGTTCCGGTAACACTTCAGGTACAGGGAACCTTGAAGGCAGCACAGAAGGCGGCAGTGTTTCCAATGGCGGCACGGTCACCGCTTCCTATACGGTAGACTGTGACACTTCATCCCTCACCGATGCAGACCACATTTCCGATACGCTCTACGGACTGTTCTTAGAGGATATCAACTTTGCGGTGGACGGCGGACTTTATGCCGAGCTCATCAAGAACCGTTCCT
>ENA-ORNF01001863-ORNF01001863.1-human-gut-metagenome-genome-assembly--contig:-NODE-1863-length-17102-cov-13.284508_pt1 | contig 17102 bp, 13 predicted proteins | sample MGYA00242110_ERZ509012 | MGnify/ENA primary metagenome ERZ509012 (study PRJEB26280, sample SAMEA2338714) | human gut metagenome | biome: human gut; feature: human-associated habitat; material: faeces...
GAGTTTGTCAAAATCTATTTTATAATCAGCAAATTAAGTAATGCGTCAGCCCTGCGGTCGAAGTAAGATGACTTTGTTAAAGGTTTTCATGATTTTCATGTATTTTTTCCATTTGTCCAGTTATCTGTACAGCGTAGATAATATACTGAATATTGCTAAAACTATTTATACACCGTTGTAAATAGCTTTCAATTTAGTATCTTTGTTCCATCGAGAGCACCACAGTATCATTGCGAAATCAGACAAAAAAACAGAAAACTATATGACGACATCAAACACCATTTATTCCTTCACCATCAGCAAGCAAGAAGGACATACCATTCTTACCGCCAATGAGTATCCCTGGAGCGTGCTTCAGGTAGTACCAACCACCGAAGCCGATTTTGATCATACCAAAAAGGTACTACTTAAACGTGGTCTAGTGGCACACCATGATACCGACCGTACCTTCTTTATAATACACCTTACTAGCGGCGACCACGACGGACAGCACCCTGAACGTCATTTGCAGATAACACAAGCCAACTGCGAGAGCGTGCTCGATGCTATTGAAGCCGCCATGGCTCAGGCTGCGGTGTGGTACAAGGTTAATATTATAGACCGTGTGAAAATTTAGGCTTTTTATATCGTGTTTTATTCCACGCCCGAAACAAGGCTATTAAGCGGTGGTTCAACTCTGCCCGTGAAAACGATTATGATCAATAAGTATTTAAGTTATAGCTGCCGTCGGTTCGTGAGAATAGATGGCAGCACCCACTCTTCACGGCAGGTTGTGAAAAGCTTTCAACTTAGTATCTTTGTTCTATTGGGAGCACCTGATGCCAACCGTAATATCGTAACTAATTTCTCAAATATTCAACCTTTAACTATAGATTGCTAATATGTTGTGAATAGCTTTCAATTTAGTATCTTTGTTCCATTAGGAACACCACAACTACAATTAGGCTCTACTACCGCCTTGTTGTGAATAGCTTTCAATTTAGTATCTTTGTTCCATTAGGAACACCTTCGAGTTGCTGACTCCGAAAGCGGAGAGCGTTGTGAATAGCTTTCAATTTAGTATCTTTGTTCCATTAGGAACACCAGCGGCAATAGCACTAATACCAGCGCCAACGTTGTGAATAGCTTTCAATTTAGTATCTTTGTTCCATTAGGAACACCAGCAGTAGGCGACTACATGTATACGGGTTTGTTGTGAATAGCTTTCAATTTAGTATCTTTGTTCCATTAGGAACACCTTCACGGTTGCCGTGAAATTCTTGCACGCCGTTGTGAATAGCTTTCAATTTAGTATCTTTGTTCCATTAGGAACACCCGTATACCTAAAGACCATGAACGACTATCAGTTGTGAATAGCTTTCAATTTAGTATCTTTGTTCCATTAGGAACACCAAGAGGTAACGCAATTAAATATAGCTTACAGTTGTGAATAGCTTTCAATTTAGTATCTTTGTTCCATTAGGAACACCGGTTATGACCGTATAGAGAATGCCTTATGGGTTGTGAATAGCTTTCAATTTAGTATCTTTGTTCCATTAGGAACACCTGCCGTATCGAGGTGAGAAAGTTCAACGCTGTTGTGAATAGCTTTCAATTTAGTATCTTTGTTCCATTAGGAACACCAGATGCACCACCAAGGAAAGCACCAACGCCGTTGTGAATAGCTTTCAATTTAGTATCTTTGTTCCATTAGGAACACCGACTTAGTAGAGGAATTAACATCGATAGTGTTGTGAATAGCTTTCAATTTAGTATCTTTGTTCCATTAGGAACACCTGGTTATCGTTATTATGATATTGAAGTCAAGTTGTGAATAGCTTTCAATTTAGTATCTTTGTTCCATTAGGAACACCAATCCGTCAATAGCCCATTACGCTTTATTAGTTGTGAATAGCTTTCAATTTAGTATCTTTGTTCCATTAGGAACACCAGCTTACGACATTATCGCTAACGGCTTAAGTTGTGAATAGCTTTCAATTTAGTATCTTTGTTCCATTAGGAACACCCCGTGCGGTACTTGCAATATCGGTTCAGTTGTTGTGAATAGCTTTCAATTTAGTATCTTTGTTCCATTAGGAACACCTTCGCATCGGCCCCACTCAAGCAGAGCGCAGTTGTGAATAGCTTTCAATTTAGTATCTTTGTTCCATTAGGAACACCTAGGTCTCAGAAAGTTAACCCCTCTGTTATGTTGTGAATAGCTTTCAATTTAGTATCTTTGTTCCATTAGGAACACCTCTATTGTATGATTACAACATCTTCAAAGTGTTGTGAATAGCTTTCAATTTAGTATCTTTGTTCCATTAGGAACACCAGCGGAGAATTGGCGCATCTTTGAAAGGTCGTTGTGAATAGCTTTCAATTTAGTATCTTTGTTCCATTAGGAACACCTTCCAAACGTTTATCAAGTAATGGCGGAGGGTTGTGAATAGCTTTCAATTTAGTATCTTTGTTCCATTAGGAACACCAAAAGGCGGAAGTATGCACATCAAAATAAAGTTGTGAATAGCTTTCAATTTAGTATCTTTGTTCCATTAGGAACACCCGGACTTGAACGAACGCATCAATTCCGTTGTTGTGAATAGCTTTCAATTTAGTATCTTTGTTCCATTAGGAACACCTGGCAATAAAAGAGGAAATTCGCGGAATTGTTGTGAATAGCTTTCAATTTAGTATCTTTGTTCCATTAGGAACACCCTCGTCTTCTCGAATTCCAAAGCGTCAAACGTTGTGAATAGCTTTCAATTTAGTATCTTTGTTCCATTAGGAACACCGTGCGTCAGAGTTTGTTGCAATCATAGCGGTTGTGAATAGCTTTCAATTTAGTATCTTTGTTCCATTAGGAACACCCTATCTACCTCTGCTACCTCTTTGCTCGGTGTTGTGAATAGCTTTCAATTTAGTATCTTTGTTCCATTAGGAACACCACCTGGAGAGTACAGGGTTAAGATTATCAAGTTGTGAATAGCTTTCAATTTAGTATCTTTGTTCCATTAGGAACACCTTACAGAGCGTGCCCTGTGTTATCTACTCTGTTGTGAATAGCTTTCAATTTAGTATCTTTGTTCCATTAGGAACACCTTACTCCGTATTTCTCTATGCAGCATGGCAGTTGTGAATAGCTTTCAATTTAGTATCTTTGTTCCATTAGGAACACCTTTGTATCGCCAATTATTTATAACAACAAAGTTGTGAATAGCTTTCAATTTAGTATCTTTGTTCCATTAGGAACACCTGTTAATAAATGATTGGCGTCTATATTAAGTTGTGAATAGCTTTCAATTTAGTATCTTTGTTCCATTAGGAACACCAGACAAATGGGACATAGCATTAAGCGCAAGTTGTGAATAGCTTTCAATTTAGTATCTTTGTTCCATTAGGAACACCAAATAATGTGTTTATACAGCAAGGGTGTACGTTGTGAATAGCTTTCAATTTAGTATCTTTGTTCCATTAGGAACACCACGCTGCTGTTTTCCGACACACAGAGAATGGTTGTGAATAGCTTTCAATTTAGTATCTTTGTTCCATTAGGAACACCTTTCGCTTTGGTCTGTATTGCAAAACAAACGTTGTGAATAGCTTTCAATTTAGTATCTTTGTTCCATTAGGAACACCCCAACACTACTTCGCCCTTTGGAGATTTCTGTTGTGAATAGCTTTCAATTTAGTATCTTTGTTCCATTAGGAACACCTTGTGCCTTGCGGCTTTACAAACAGTTTGGGTTGTGAATAGCTTTCAATTTAGTATCTTTGTTCCATTAGGAACACCGCAGCCATTTAGCATCAATATTGAATTATTGTTGTGAATAGCTTTCAATTTAGTATCTTTGTTCCATTAGGAACACCTCTGCACCGCCGACGTGCTGAACTGCTGTAGTTGTGAATAGCTTTCAATTTAGTATCTTTGTTCCATTAGGAACACCGAAAATCCGGCTGGGTGGAGTACGACAATGGTTGTGAATAGCTTTCAATTTAGTATCTTTGTTCCATTAGGAACACCCAGTCGTGGCGAAGCATACGCAACTATATTGTTGTGAATAGCTTTCAATTTAGTATCTTTGTTCCATTAGGAACACCCGGATGATGTTTTCTTTTGTATGCTTGTTGTTGTGAATAGCTTTCAATTTAGTATCTTTGTTCCATTAGGAACACCTTATCAAGCTCTTCAAAGGACATACTTACAGTTGTGAATAGCTTTCAATTTAGTATCTTTGTTCCATTAGGAACACCCTTATATTCGCTGACATCCGCCTGTCCGACGTTGTGAATAGCTTTCAATTTAGTATCTTTGTTCCATTAGGAACACCATGATGGGAAGTTCATGAGAGCGGGATATGTTGTGAATAGCTTTCAATTTAGTATCTTTGTTCCATTAGGAACACCTTTATTGGAATAGCGAAGGAAATGCACTATGTTGTGAATAGCTTTCAATTTAGTATCTTTGTTCCATTAGGAACACCATATTATTTATTATCTTCTGTACCACAGTACATTACAAAGAAAATTAGAAATTAAAAATTAAGACGTTCCTAAATATAAAATCCCACCGTTGAGTGGGATTTTATATTTAAAAGAGTTCCAATTGCTGACCAGGAGCCTCTGGAGGAAGAGGCTTTTTTCCGTAGAATAATTCTATATTAGCAAATTGTTTATCAGTTATGCAGATTATCCCGACATTACCATATTCTGGCAAAAACGACTTGACACGCTTTATATGAACCGCAGCATTCTCTTGACTGGCACAATGACGCACATAGATGGAAAACTGAAACATGGTAAATCCATCTCGCTGCAGATTCTTACGAAAAAGCGCATAGGTTTTCTTGTCTTTCTTGGTTTCTGTAGGCAAATCAAAAAGAACTAATATCCACATAACACGATATTCGCTAAACCTGTCCATACTTACCGTTCAGGATAAATGATTTTTCGTAATTCTCCGTTAAAACATTTATAGAGAGATGCTGTGGTTTGAGCCACCGCTACCATCAAAGGACTTCGTTTACCCAATACTTTCACTTCTAAAGTGGGAACAGCAAGCATTGCCGCCTTCCACTCCTTAGTCAGTTCTTCGGGAGGAAGTCCTTTCTGCTTTATCAATCCATATACCAACTCGTCAACATACGGACGATACGGTTCCATTATATCATCAGCCAAACAATAGGCATTATATCTATTATGATGGTGTATGCCTAACGTAGGAAGCAAGCCACTCGTTACCAACGCTCTCGCTACTACTGCACGCAATATGGCGTATCCATAATTCAGCAAGTTATTGGGAGGAACGCCTTCACGGTCGCGAGTGAAATCGGGGATATGCTGCATCAGTATCTTCCAATAATAAGCAGCCGCACGTCCCTCCAAGTTATCCGGATCGCCACTCCTTACATCGCCAGCCCACACATACATGCACTTATGCTTCTCGCCAACGCATTGTTCCAAAACCATAGCTTGATTGTTAATCTTATACTGTATGGTTTGCTGCCAAAGTTGTTTTTTCAGCGGAAGCGAAGCATCAATCTGCTGTCGAAAGCGTTCGCATTGCGTAGTGTTGCCATATAGCGGAAGCATCAACCCCACCGGCATACTCTTACTATCACAAGTTATGACTGCACAATTATTTTCTAACAATGCCTCCAAAGCACCTTGTGTAATAGTAATCTGCTTATTATCGAGCACCATTACACCAATATCCTCTATCGGCTTTGTCACTTCCGTCTGTTGTTTAAAACCTTCTGGAATTGAAGTACTTTTCACTACTTCCGGAAGTTTTATCACCAACTGCTGGTTACGAAGCGACAGATAAGCCGGGTTACCGAAATAAAGTGTTTTCTTTATCATAAGCTACGATGGTATTATATTCCCCAGACAGTCAATTCGTACTTTAAAAGGCCTAAGAGCAAATAATCCACTTAAACTTCTAACACGATAAGTCATAGTCTTCTTTTGTACATCTGTTTCTAAATGATGAATAAAGTTATAGTCAGAAGAACTTAATTTCTGCACACGATACAAATGATCACTCAGCAACTTATAGTCTTTACTCTCTATAGCGAATTTCACTTCATCTTCTTCCATTCCTAAAATAAACATCTCATTTTGCTGCATACTCAATTTCAATGTCCAATCAGGTTTTGGCAACAGACTTAAGAAACTCTGAGGATATACATCATCACCGGCCATAGTTATTTTATCCCAAACTTCATTCGCATCTTTAATTATAATTGGTAAACCGTACTTCTTACGCTCTACAGCATTCCAGAATGTACATACATGTTCTTGTCCTTTGCCATCAGCATCCACATAAATAGCTACATGGTGATTATTGCCAGGCTTAACAAAACCAATATCCATACCATTCTCATCTTTCTTTACCGGAACGACAGCAGACAAGCCTGTAAGGCAACGCACAGAACGAATAGGACGTTCTAAACCTTCGTCTTCATACCATTTCAAGGTCTTACCGTCTTTTACCACATCCTTAAACGCTTCTTTAGGTTTTCCACCAAACTTGCTAAGTCTATCTTCAAGAATCTGCTTAACCTTGCCATCAATCACATCAGCAATTTTGGTAAAATTAGGATTAACATCGTATTTCTTCACATACTCATCTTTAAAGCAAGTACCATATTCCAATAGCTTTGTTTTCTCCTTATCCAAATAAACAGGATTCTTCTTGAGTGAAGCAAGGGCTTGCTTATTGTCGTTATCAAACTCTGCCAAGCGTTCTTTTACCAATGCTTTGATGTATGGTTTAAATATCAAATCCGGATTTTCGAATAAGTATTTTACAGGCATCTTTCGAACTATCGTACGAATCTTACCGTAAACACTACCTTCACTCAATGCTCCACGGGGTACAACAATACCTTGCTGCACAACCTTTCCATTAACTTTTCGTTTTCCGATAGTAGCTACTTTCTTACCAGCCTTAAAGGATATCAAAATACGAGACACAGCTTCCGCAACATCACTTACAGATATCGGACGCTGAGATATGATATACTTTTCTAACAGAGAACGTTTCTCTCTAAACTGTATAGAGCATTTTTCAAGTTCTTTCTGCATATCGTCTCGCGTTTTACTAGAGCTTAAGGTATTGAATCGCTGAATAAATCCTTGCTTAGTACAAGCTATGGTCAAAGCATCTATAGCATGATGTCTATGGTCGTCACGTTTAGTCCAGCCTGTTATGACTTCTTTAGAATGCACATTCTTTCCATGATCGCTTGTCCATTCCACCATTTCAGTCAGCCCAAGTTCCTTGTACTTCGGCATCTGCAAGTTCATAGTTATATCATCCCATCCCCACAAATGGCGCAATTCAGCAGTGACAGTTCCACTTGTACTCCACACATTATAACATATGGTTTGCAAAATCTCACGCGCCTTTGTAGCTATGTATTGGCTCTCACGTAATTGGCGATCTATAAAATTACTCGGGATATCGTCTTCGGCCATCAATAATTTATTGTACTTGGAACGACTTATAATTCTATCTGCATATAATTGATTAACTCTTTCTATATACTTATCAAAATCCTGCTTTGACTTAGTCTTCATAAAATCGTAAGCAGTCATATCGTTCTTATTGGCATTACATTTACGATGCGCAAGAGTCTTGTTACTCTGAGAATCATCGAACAACTTTGATCTCGGTATTATATGTTCTACGTCGACTTCGTCGCCATTCATTGCAGCCGAAAACGAAATAGGATTTCCACAATAAATACAAATTGCTTCATGCTTTTTCTCTCCCATCTCTTCAAACAGGCGGTACTTCAGAATATTGTTATGCGTAGCACGTATTCCATGTTCCTCGAGTTTCTTTTCAGCCTCTTTATTCTCACGTTGGCGCTTACTCATCGCCTTGTCGGCATCATTACGTTCTTCTTTACTCTGCTTTAATTCACGAGCTAGTTCAAGACGTATCTCATCAGGTTTTCCATATTTGTCAATAATAGTATTCACCAACTGAATCATCTGGTTCATAATCTTTTCGACAATAGGCTGACGCAAAGAATTCTTAGTTAACAACTTTAACTTATCATTCAGCTTTCGCTCATGATTCTCTTCTTTTGTCAATGAATTAGAGTGATTATAACCAGCATAGCACATTGCATCACTGTATTTATCGCCTTCCATAAGATAAGGCAATATCTTACGAATGGCTTTAGCCGACTTATTGCCGAAACCATACTTGCTGAAATCAATTTTGGCAAGTCGCCCTGCTGTCTCTGCATCTATGTCAAAGCGTTTTTGTAATGCCTTACAGCATTCGTCTTCGTCTGAAATAGAATAAATAGTATGCCACAACTGATAGAACAATTCTTTCTCTACCGATTTATCTATATATTGCAAAGGTTTTTCTCCAAGTACTTCACCTGTACTTTTAGTATATAAATAACACGGAGTTCCTACTTCCTGTTTCTCTAGATTCAGCTGAAGTAACTGATTGTATTTGCTACCTAATATATCTGCTATTTTACATTTTGTAATATTACCTTGCAAGCCTTTTTCCAATTGCTTGAGCAGTATATATTCTTTTTTATCCTTACGCAAAATCTTGAATAATGCTGCCGTAGTTAACTTTTCGTTATTATCCAAGAATTCAACCAACTGCTTCTTTTCCTCAAGAGTAAGTTCTATAGTATCGCCATATTTAGTGCTCAACTTGATATTATTCACACTCTCCCAAATCTTTGCTAACTGAAATAAAGGAGAACTTTTATGAGCAACCTTCGGACCGATAAACAATTCTTTTCCATTCTGATTCATCCACTTTCCCTCAAAATCGCAAACTGAAACAAGACCTTTTTGCGATTTTAATGGACGCTGATAGTAGATTATCTCATTACGAATTTCAGCTATAAGTTCTTCTGAAAGTCCTAAATGATCTTTTTGTCTTGAGCAAATAGCATCAAACTCTGCAATATATGCCTCACGTGGGAACACATTTTCTTTTACTCTAAAATATTCGTCACACTGAAGTGATTCATAGAAATACTGACCGATAGTTTGATTTTTCTCTTTAATCTTATCAAAACGACTTTTTACTTCTTTTACATAATCAGTATCTTTCTTGTCTAAATTAGCATCGCTTCTACTACTTTTGTAACCTCGTTTCTGATTTAGCCAAAGCAATAAGCGTCCTAATTCTTGACGCGATATATATTCTGTAACAGCTTTACTACGCAATTGCCATAGATTCATTTTAGGCATCTTCCTTAAATCTTCACTAGGCATCATCAAATTTTTCTCAAGTACATTGATCAAATATTTGCGTCGCAACTGATAACGGTCATATCCTTTTCGAGTCGTACGTGCTTGAGTACGCAAAGAATTACGACTTTCGCCAGCACCTTTGGCAAAATCCTGTCCTTCTGTACCATTGTAAGGAATTATGCGACTACCTAATGCTATTATTCTTATCCCTTTTTCATCTTCTTCGATAAGTGCCCAGCCTATAGATGCTGAGCCTAGATCAAGCCCTAATATTCTCTTCATAGCTATTTGATTATAATTTTCTCAAATATATAAATATTTTATCGTAAATATTTGCTAATACGACTTTTATTTGATTATTTTGCTGATACTAAATTGAAGCAATTCACAATAAGGATTATTCCGTTGTGAAAACATTAGGCTCTTGCCCATCGTCCTTTATCGGTGGGCTTTTTTTATGCGGTATGCTCATACCGCATAAAAAAATAGTGCCCCGACTCACGTTGGGGCACTATCTACACAAACACAAAATAAAACACGACAAAACTACAAAGCAAACATCACGTTTCTATCTTTACGACAGTGACACTATCGTTATTCACATAAGAACGTATCTGTATATGTTTGCTCGTTTATATCAATACAAATATAAATCAATTTTGTAATTGTGCAAACATTTTTGCACAAATTAACAGCATGTTATTGAATACCTTTTTCGCGCAGGTGCAACTGCCAGTTCCATGCTGAACGAAGGGTGTCTTCTATAGGAGTATCGGCTTTCCAACCCAATTCGGTATTAGCCAAAGTTGGATCTGCCCAAACCTTAACGATATCACCAGCACGACGGCCTACAATCTGATAGTTCAATTTTACGCCTGTAGATTTTTCGAATGCATTGATAAGTTCCAATACTGAAAGTCCGCGACCTGTACCGATGTTGAATACTTCTACGCTTTCTTTCTGCTTGTCTTCCAAAATACGGTTCATAGCGATAACGTGAGCCTTTGCCAAATCGACTACATAGATGAAGTCGCGGATACATGATCCGTCAGGAGTATCGTAATCGTCGCCGAATACGCTCAGCTTTTCGCGGATGCCGATAGCTGTCTGGGTAAGGTAAGGAATAAGGTTCTGCGGAACTCCGTTAGGCAACTCACCGATAAGAGCTGATGGATGTGCGCCGATAGGATTGAAGTAACGCAACATAACTGCGTGGATAGGAGAACCAGAAGCCACAGTATCGCGGATGATTTCTTCGTTGATCTGCTTAGTGTTTCCATAAGGAGACTCGGCTTTCTTGATAGGAGCGGCTTCTGTTACAGGAAGAATATCTGGCTGTCCGTAAACTGTACATGAAGAAGAGAATATGATACCTTTTACATTGTGCTTAGGCATCAACTCCAATATGTTGATCAGAGATACCAAGTTGTTGCGATAGTATTTCAAAGGCTTTTCTACTGATTCGCCTACAGCCTTACTAGCAGCAAAATGGATGATACCCTTGATGCCAGGATACTTAGTGAATACGGCATCCATACCTTCATAATCCAAGCAGTCTACTTCTTCAAAAGCCGGACGAATGCCTGAGATTTGTTCGATGCTATCTACTACATCGGCGCGCGAATTAGACAGATTATCTACTATCACTACTTCGTAGCCATTGTTCTGCAATTCTACCACGGTATGAGAACCGATATATCCAGTTCCACCGGTAACTAAAATTCTTTCTTTCATTACGCTAAAGTTTTTATATACATTTAAGTTATAATGACAAATGTAGGTATTTATAATAACACAAACAAGGTGTTTTGTACACAAATTCTACAAAAAAAATCCCCATATTATCCATTTCATCTAAAAACGGATAATATGGGGAGATTTTATTCTGGCATAAGCTCACTCAATAAAAGTGAAGCTCTTTTTCCATCTATTAGAGTCCGAACACTGCTGCCAAACCTTTATCAACACCAGAGAAGCCCATGAATGCCATAGCGAGCAATCCGGCTGTTACAAGTGCTATAGACATGCCACGCATACCCTTAGGAATGTTTACCAAGCTGAGTTGTTCGCGGATTCCGGCGAATACTACCAATGCCAACGCAAAACCGATAGCAGTAGAGAATGCGTAAACTACACCTGTAAGCAAATCGTAGTCTTTCTGAATTACCAAGATGGTAACACCGAGGATACAGCAGTTAGTGGTGATAAGCGGCAAGAATACGCCCAGTGCTTGATACAGTGCAGGAGAAACTTTCTTAAGGATGATTTCTACCATCTGTACCAACGCTGCGATAACCAAGATAAACGCGATAGTCTGCAAGTATGCTAATCCACAAGTATCGAGCACGAATTTCTGAATAACATAAGTTACGATGGTAGCCAATGTCAATACGAATGCCACTGCGGCTCCCATACCCATAGCGGTCTCTACTTTCTTTGATACACCGAGGAACGGACAGATACCCAAGAACTGAGACAACACGACGTTATTTACGAAAATAGCCGTGATAAATATCAATATATATTCCATATCTTATTCTTTTAAAGGGTTTATGCTTTCTTAAAGCGATTTACAATAGCAATGAGATAGCCCAATACGATGAAAGCACCCGGTGCCAATACGAACACCAGCATTCCGTAGTCTTCGGGGAAGATGGTCATTCCGAAAATCTTTCCTGTACCAAACAATTCGCGCACACCACCCAGAAGTGTCAAGGCAATGGTAAATCCGAGTCCGATACCGATACCGTCGAAAATAGAAGGAATAGGACCGTTCTTTGCGGCGAATGCTTCGGCACGACCCAAGATGATACAGTTTACTACGATCAACGGAATAAACAGACCCAAAGTAGCGTACAAATCGGGAACGTATGCCTGCATCACCATCTGAAGCACTGTTACCAACGATGCGATAACTACTACGTACGATGGGATACGAACCATATCTGGTACGAGATTCTTGATGCAAGAAATCACGAAGTTAGAACAAATCAACACGGCCATAGTGGCAAGTCCCATTGACATACCGTTGATGGCGCTTGATGTAGTACCCAAGGTAGGGCACATACCTAAAAGGAGTACAAATGTAGGATTCTCCTTGACGATACCGTTTAATAAAACTTTCAAGTTATTCATAATCAATTTCCTCCTTACTCATTTGTTGATTCAGCAGCGTCGTCGCTACCTTCTGTTTCATTATTCTTAACGCGCAAAGTGGCACTGCTTGTTGCATCAGAAAATGTAGAAGCTTTTCCTTTGTAGGCTTTATAAGCGTTGTTTACAGCCAACAAGAATGCACGGCTGGTAATAGTAGATGCGGTAATAGCGTCTACATCGCCACCATCCTTAGATACTGTAAGTTCTTTTTCGCCCGGGTTCTTTCCGATAATGTCGCCCTTGCCTCCTTTTTGGAACCAGTCGCCAGCTTTAGCGCCCAATCCCGGAGTTTCAGCATGTTCCAATACGCTATAACCAGAGATAGTACCGTCTTCGGCAAAACCTACCAATACTTTCAGCTTACCACCGAAACCGTCGGTTGCAGCCTGAACGGCAGTTCCCTTGTTGGTTTCATAAATGATGGTAAACTCATCGATATTTTCAGTGTTCGAAACTTGAGGCATTTCATCTGCGTTAAGCACGCTCTTCAATGCGTTGTTCAATGTCTCGGCTTTGATTTTTTCTATAGGACCAGCAGTGACTTGGTTTACATAAGCAAGGATACCACCGGCTACCACAGAAATGACGGTCAATACGACCACCATATTTAATAAAGATGATTCCAGCTTTTTCATTTTTTCATTACCTCCCCGAATCGTTTAGGTTTGCAATAAGTGTTGATTAACGGAGTGAATGCATTCATGATGAAAATAGCGAACGACATACCTTCTGGGTAAGCACCGAACAAACGGATTACCACGGTAAGGAAACCGATAGCTACACCATAAATAATCATTCCCTTGTGAGTCATCGGCGAAGTGACATAGTCGGTAGCCATGAAGATGGCACCCAACATCAAACCACCGGTAAACAGATGGGCAAATGGAGATGCATATACTGCAGGATTAGCCAAATGCATCAAGCCTGAGAAAACGAATACTGTAGCGATGATAGATACTGGGATATGCCATGAAATAATTTTCTTCCACAACATATAAGCCAAACCAAGCAACAGAGCTACAGAGCTGATTTCACCGATACAACCCGGATTGTTTCCGAGGAACAAGCTCAATGTATCGGGTAACTGATTCAAGGCTTCTACATCGCCGTGTACAGCCATCTTCATCAATGCCAACGGAGTAGCAGCGGTTTTGGCATCTGTATAAGCAGCGAGCTGTCCGGCTACAGGCCATGAAGTCATCTGTACAGGGAAAGAGATCAATAAGAAGATACGTCCTACCAATGCGGGGTTGAACGGGTTGCAACCCAAACCACCGAAGGTCATCTTACCAATACCGATAGCTACCAACGCACCGATAATGATAATCCACAACGGAAGATTTGACGGAAGATTGAACGCCAACAATACTCCGGTAAGGATAGCCGAACCGTCGGTGATAGTAGTACGTTCGCGTTTCAGAATGAACTTGGTGATAGCCCATTCAAAGAACAGACACGACAAAACAGAAGTAAGCGTGACTATAACAGCCCCTAAGCCAAACATATAGAATGATACAAGCAAGGCAGGTACCAAAGCAATGAGTACACCGTACATGTTTTTCTGTACGCTATCATTGTTATGCACATGGGGCGATAATGATACAATTAATTTATTAGCCATAATTTTTTCTAAAAACTTATTTCTTAGCGTTGCGTGCACGGATTATTCCGCCCACCTTACCTTTTCCTAAACGGATGTAGTCCAACATTGGACGATGAGAAGGACATGTAAACTGACAAGAACCGCATTCGATACATGACATGATCATTTCTTTTTCTACGCGTTCCCAGTCAGCATTTGCTGAACATGTAGCCAAAAGATATGGCTCAAGTCCCATAGGACATGCGCTCACACACTTAGCACAGCGGATACACGGCTGAGGTTCTGCACGTTTAGCTTCTTTATCATTCATGATAAGTACACCAGAGCTACCTTTACAGATAGGAACTTCGGTATTTACCAATGCCTTACCCATCATCGGACCACCGCCGATTACCTTTCCGGTATCTGCAGGAAGACCTCCGGCAGCGTCAATCAGCTGGCCCATCGGAGTACCCATACGAGTCAAGAAGTTAGACGGGTTAGCAAGTGATTTTCCGGTAACGGTTACCACGCGCTCAAACAATGGTTTGTTCTTCTGAACAGCTTCGTAAACAGCGTATGCAGTACCCACGTTCTGCACTACAGCACCTACGTGGATAGGAATTGCGGGAGGTGCAGGTACCTGACGACCGATAACAGCGTCGATGAGCTGCTTTTCACCACCTTGCGGATATTTCACCTGCAAAGGAACAACTTCAATGCCTGCATAGTTTGAAGCCTTTTCAGTCATCAACTTGATAGCGTCGGGCTTATTGTTTTCGATACCGATATAACCTTTAGTTACCTTAGCGGCCTTCATCAGCAATGAAACACCAACCAAAATCTGGTCTGCCTTTTCCAACATCAAACGATGGTCGGCAGTAAGATACGGTTCGCACTCTACAGCATTGATAATAACGCATTCTGCCTTGCATCCCGGAGGAGGCATAAGTTTTACGTGAGTAGGGAAACAAGCTCCACCCATACCAACTACACCGGCGTCTTTAATCTTCGCAACAATTTCTTCGGGAGTCAACTTGCACTCTTTCACCAAATCAGCGCTGCGGTCGATAGATTCTTCCCATTCGTCACCTTCTACATCGATAAAAATAGCTGGTTTACGATAACCACTTGCATCGATAACACTATCCACCTTATTTACTTTTCCTGAAACGGAAGAGAAAATAGCAGCCGAAACGAAGCCTCCAGCCTCGGCAATCTTAGTACCGACCTTTACGACATCGCCTCTTTTTACAATAGCGGTAGCCGGAGCACCAATATGCTGAGATAAAGGAAAGACTGCTTGCTTAGGAAGTGCAAGGGTCTCTATTGCTTTACCGGCTGACAATTTATTTTCTGCTGGATGTACTCCACCAATTCTAAATGTCTTCACTTTTATATTGTTTTATTTTAATTACTAATAGATGAATTAAGCCTTTGGTTCGGCTTCTTCTGCTTTCTTTTCAACCGGAGTTTTAACTTCTGCAGGTTTTACATCGGCCGGTTTTGCTACAGCTGGCTTAGCTGCATCGGCTGGAGCGGCTTCTGTTTTCGGCTTGCGAGGAGGGAAGTTAACAGCAATAATTGCGTTTTGCGGACATTCCATTTCGCACTTACGGCAAGATTTACACTTAGCAGGATCAATGTAAGCCAAGTTGTTTTCTAATGTAATAGCTTCGAACGGACATACTTTAACACACTTACCACATCCGATACATGCTGCAGTACAAGCCTTACGAGCTACTGCACCTTTGTCTTTGTTTACACACTGTACATAAACACGGCGGTTGTTCTTACCCTTCGGACGAATCTCGATGATGTTACGAGGACATGCCTTGCTACAAGCGCCACAAGCAGTACACTTAGCTTCATCAACTTCAGGAAGTCCTGTCTCAGGATTCATGTGAATAGCATCGAACTTACATGCTTCAACACAGTCGCCACAGCCCAAACATCCAAAAGTACATCCAGTCTCACCTCCGTAGGTAGAGTTGGCAATAACACAAGAACGAACACCATCGTACTGAGTAACTCTTGGACGATTAGCACAAGTTCCGTTACATCTAACCACTGCCACCTTAGGTTCTGAAGCAGCGGCTTCCAATCCCAAAATTGCTGCAACTTTTGTCATGGTTGGCTGTCCGCCTACAGGACAAAGTTTGCCTTCCAATGAACCAGCCTTAACGCATGCTGCGGCAAAGCCAGAGCAACCAGGGTAGCCACATCCACCGCAGTTAGCTTGAGGAAGCACTTCTGCCACCTGTGCTATACGGGGATCTTCATACACAGCAAACTTCTTAGAAGCGACAAAAAGAATAATGGCAGAAACCAATCCAATTGCCCCTAAAGAAATCACTGCAATTAAAATTAAATCCATAATATAAGTTAGTTATTTAATAAATTATAAAATTGATTCTACGTAAAAGGTGAACGAGCGTTTAAGCTTTCCACGACACAAGTATAGGATAACGTAATATGGAACCAGAGAACAAAGCGCAACAACCGCAGCAAACAGTTCGTTATCTTCGCCCATAAATGTCAAAGATAAAACCAAAGCTAACATAAGCACGCAAAAAGGCACGACGAAAGCTAACAATACAGCCTTCATCCCCATAGAAGTTCTGCCCGCAAGCATAATTCTATCACCTATCTTACATGGTAAATTGAGGATGTTAAATACTTCGATTATCTTTTCCTTAGTATCAGACACGCTACAATGTCCCTTTACACTACATGAGGAACAAGCTGAAGATTGAACGATTTTCACCTTCAGATGAGAACCATTCATGCTTTCCACAATACCTAAATGTTTAATGCTATCCGCCATATAAAGATTGTAAACTCAACATTACAAAATCAGGGCAAATGTAATATAAATATTGTTTCGTCGGTAACGCAAACGAGGAATTTCTTATTAAAAAAACAAAAATTTTAACGAAGCACTATATATCACCTAAAAATATAAAAAAATCAAGACTGAAGAGGTATTATAACATGGATATAAACTTCAAAAACAACTAGTATTTTTAAAACCTAAAGATAATATATAAATAAGGTGTCTGGAAAGCACCTTTGCGGCATAGGCATAAAAAAATTCCCCTCACAACTGAATGTCGTAAGGGGAACCAAGACGGCGACT
>ENA-ORNF01001876-ORNF01001876.1-human-gut-metagenome-genome-assembly--contig:-NODE-1876-length-16925-cov-2.696562_pt1 | contig 16925 bp, 14 predicted proteins | sample MGYA00242110_ERZ509012 | MGnify/ENA primary metagenome ERZ509012 (study PRJEB26280, sample SAMEA2338714) | human gut metagenome | biome: human gut; feature: human-associated habitat; material: faeces...
CCGCCGATAATAAAGATTATATCGCCAAATTGAACCGTATCATTAATGAGTTGCGCGATGGGCATTTAGATATATTCCCAACAGTCCTGCCGGAGTATTTTGAAGAGATATATTCATCTGCACCGGGTTATAAAAAGTGGGTCAAGATGATAAAAAGAAGCGGCCGACGTGCCGAATATTGGAGTAGCATGTTCCCTTCGAAACCGAAGGTGAATGTCGGTGATGCTTCACGGCCTGTCATTTCGTTTTATAGCGATTCAATGTTTTTGGAAGGAAAGGTGGCTTATATGCGCATAGCATCTTTGGATATGAACTCTTTGATTGTCGATGGTGAAAAGATAGATCGTTTCTTGTCTTCTATAGGCGATGCTCGTTGTCTGGTGATCGACATACAAGGAAACGGAGGAGGAGATAGTCATTATTGGTCGAAGTATATCGTTCCCCGATTGATAGAGACCCCTTTGGAATATGAAGCTATCGTCTTATCGAAGAAAGGGGCAGTCAATAAATATTTCAAACCGCGTTATTTCGGACGGAAATCTTATCAGTTGGAAAGTCAGCCCGAGGGAGGGTCTTTACCCGCCGAGTTGTTCGACGGTTCTTATTATTGCCATGAGACGAAAGAGAAGATCAAACCTAAAAATCCGGTCGATTTTAAAGGGAAAATATATCTGTTGGTCGACGGCGGGGTTTTCTCGTCTGCCGGGATTTGGGCCGATTTCTGTAAACGTACTGGTTGGGCAACCTTAGTCGGTAAAACGACGAGCACACAAGGCATGGGCTCTGACCCGGCTATCGTCTGTTTGCCCGAGAGCGGAATTCTTGTGCGCTATCCCGTAGATAGCGGCATCAATGCCGATGGGACATTCAACGGAGAAACAGGCATTCGTCCCGATATAGAGATTTCTGGAAAAAACAGAAAAGTACGGTTACAAAATTTTCTTGATTATCTGTCGGAAAAGGAAGATCTTTAAATATCACAATGCTCTATGAAAAAGCTCGTATCTCTGTTTCTTTTGTTTTTGCCGATGTTGATGTCGGCAGAAAGTGAAGGTGTTACCGCATTGAAACCTCTTACTTCCGATCAAAAAGTTATCGATTTTGAATACCTCTATGCGGTATTGCGCGACAATTACCCTTTCTTCGGAGTAGCTGAGCGTAAATATGGTGTGGATTGGCTTGCTAAGCATGATGAGTATGTGCTGCGCTTGAAGGCGACAGCCGACGATGCCGCGTATTATCGGGAGTTAAATAGTATTTTACGAGAGCTGCATGACGGACATTTGGATTTTTCTCCTACAATAAAATATAGTAAGTTTAAACCTATTCTCGATGGGTTGGGTCCGGATTTCGAGCCATGGAGCCGGGCTATGCACCGTGATTCAGTGAGGGCGGTTTATTGGGAACAGTTGCTGGCTAAGAAGGATGTAGAGCACAAACCGGTAAAGAAAAAGAGTCTGCCGAAACAGAGAGGTAAAAAAAGTTATTATGCTGATACCTTGCTTTGTAATGGAAAAATAGCATTGATGCGTTTGTCTTCCTTACCTTATGAAAAAATTTCGGTCGATAGTCTCCGTATCGCTTCGTTTCTCTCGACGATTTCCGAAGCCGATTATTTGATTATCGATATACAAGGGAATAGCGGTGGCAGTGAACTTTATTGGAGCCGTTTGGTTGTGTCGCGGTTGATACCGAAGCCGATTACCTACTTTTCGACCCAAATTGTGCGTGGCGGGGAGATAAATCGGGAGTATTGCCCTGAATTTTTCGAAGAAGCCGAGTCGTTGACAGGGGAGGTGTGCAGCGGATTACCTGATGAATTATATGACGGTACGTTCTATTTGAGAAAATATCCGTGTGAAGTAGCTGCGAGTGATCCTATCGCTTTCCGAGGAAAAATTTATTTGTTGGTCGATCGGAAAGTTTTCTCTTCGGCCGGCGGATGGGCCGATTTCTGTAAACAGACGGGTTGGGCTACTGTTGTCGGCGAGACGACCGGTGTGCAGGGTATAGGGCGTGATCCTATTGTAATAAGCCTGCCCGAGAGTGGTTTGCTTTTGCGGTATCCCTATTGTAACGGTATCAACGCCGATGGTACGTTCAATGGCGAGGTTGGCGTCCGTCCCGATATAGAAATACATGGGAAAGACAGGAACGAACGCTTGCAGAATTTGATCGAGTACTTGTCTGCTCTTTAATGTTGTCTGAATATTCAGGCATTTGTGAAAGAACTGTTGGGAAATAAATCCCGATACAGTTCTTTTTTTATGGGGAGAAAATATAATTTTAAGTATATTATCTTGTCGATGAAACTTTCTGCTTTTTTATTCCGTCTAATGAATAGATAAACAAATTGAAACAAAGAATAAAATAGAATGATTATGAAAAGTAAAATTTTGTTGACGGTATTTTTATTGCTATCTGTGCCGTTTGTCGCTTTGGCAGATGACAGTTTGACGGAGAATCTTATTCCTTTTACTGCCATTGTAACTCCCTTTGTTGCCCTATTGTTGGCATTGTTTTTCTTTTGGCTGTATAGTTATCGTAAAGAGCAGATTCGGGCTCAGGTTATCGAGAAGGCTTTGGAAAATGGTCGGGATTTGCCTGATGATTTTTGGGCGGCTAAGAAAAAGACAAAACCCTTTAAGGAGGAAATTACTTATTTGGGCATAGGGTTAGGATTTTTGTTTATGGGATATATGTCGGGCGAATTTGTGTTTACCGGTGTCGCTATCATTTTCTTGATTATGGGTCTCGGTGGCCTGTTGGTTTATTGGCTGAGAAAGTCGTCAAAGGAAACGAACAAGGACGATTCGGACAATGAAGAGCAATAGCGAAGATACCGCTTGGATCACCCGTTGTGTTCTTTGGGACGATCGTCGGGCCTTTGCGCATTTGGTCGATAAGTATCAGGTGCGCCTCAGGCGTTTTTTGCTACATCTTACGGGTGGAGATTCCGATTTGGCCGATGACCTTGCGCAAGATACTTTTTTGAGAGCTTATGAACGGATACGAGGGTATAAAGGATTGTCTTCTTTCCCGACATGGCTTTTTCGTATCGCATGTAATCTTTTTTACGATTATAATCGACAGGAGAGCCGGGGTGAAAAACTCGATACGACAGAGGTTTCGGCGATGACCGAAAGTCCGGCTCCGATAGCTTTGCAGATCGATGTCGCCCGAGCATTGGCCTCTTTACGGCCCGATGAACGAATGGCGTTGACATTGTTTTATCTCGAAGATATGCCGATCGCTAAAATTGCTGTCGTGATGGAACGGCCCGAAGGAAGTGTAAAAACTTTACTGTTCAGAGGCAAGCAACATTTGAGTGAATATTTTAAACAAGACGGATATGGAAAATTTGAATGATGAATCTCTGCGGAAACTTTTCAAGGAGAGTGGCAGCCGTGCAATCGATAATGAGCCGGATATTTGGTTTACGCGTCGGGTGGTCTCCCGCTTGCCCCGTCGTTCTTCAATACCCGGCCGGATAGCGTGGGGAGTGTTTATTGTGGTATGTATAGTGGCTTTTGGCGTATATGTCGATTACGTCAGGCTATTTATGCAGACACGCGATTTGCATACGCTTATCGGGGCTTCCGTGTGTCTGGTTGTCGCGGCTTTCGGTATAGGGTTGCAGATGTCCCGGTTGCCACGTCGTTACAGGTAAGTGTTTTTATTGAGAAAAGCCTCTTGTATAATTGTGCAAGAGGCTTTTTTGATGGAGAAACGTACCATTCTCAACCCAGAACGACATCGAGAATCATCATCAGAGCAAATCCTATGGCAAATCCTATGGTTCCAGTATTACTGTGTTTTCCTGTGGCACTTTCGGGAATAAGTTCTTCTACAACGACATAAAGCATGGCTCCGGCCGAGAATGCCAGCAGATAAGGAAGTACCGGTGTAACGTATGCTGCCAATAATAGGGTGATAATGGCACCGATGGGTTCGACAATTCCGCTTAGCGAGCCGATGGCAAACGATTTCCATTTACTATTTCCTTCGGCGAGCATAGGCATAGATATGATAGCCCCTTCGGGTATATTTTGTATAGCGATCCCAATAGAGAGAGCTACCGCTCCCGCAAGAGAGAGGTCGGCAGTCTGGGTAAGTACTCCGGCCATAACAGCTCCTACGGCCATACCTTCGGGTAGATTATGTAATGTAACAGCCAGTGTGAGCATACTGGTACGAGACAATTTGCTGTGTGGTCCTTCCGGCTTTTTGCTGTCGAGATGCAGGTGAGGAGTGATGTGGTCGAGAAGAAGAAGGAAACCCATACCGGCCAGAAATCCGATAGTGGCCGGTATGACCGCTTTTGTGCCTTCATCGCTGCAAAGCTCGATACTGGGTATGAGCAAAGACCATACCGATGCTGCCACCATTACTCCCGAGGCAAATCCCAACAGGGCTTTTTGTACGATAGTCGGCATCGATTTTCTCAATAAAAAAACACAAGCAGCTCCCGCCGTCGTGCCGGCGAAAGGTAATAAAAGTCCTATCAGTAATCCGTCTGTCATAGGAAATTGTTTGAAAAGATGATAAGGCAAAGATAGCGATAAAAAGGAAACAAATACAGTCTCATTTCCATTTTAAACCGGAGTCGGGTCTGTTTTATTCCGGTTTTCCTATTTAGCAATAATCTTTTTAAGGAGAGAAATTTCTTTTTTTCATTCCAAATGCAATGTCATTCTGAACGGAACATTGTGGAGTGAAGAATCTCCTACCAAATATGCATATAGCATAGATTCTTTCCTTCGTTCGAGATGACAGGTATGTCATTCTGAACGTAGCGTATGTGAGGAATGACACTCTTATTCTGACGACCGCAGGAAAGACAAATCTCTTGTATAGGGGTGTTGAAGAGAGATGCTTCGCCGTCGTCCAGCATGACAGAGTATTTTTTCGGAGATTCCTCATGCTCGGTTTTCGACTTCGGTTCGGAATAACAAAAAGCTTTTGGTGTGATATTTTCATGTTGTAAGGGTCGGGTGATTTCCAGAAGAGCTGGCAACAAGAAATCTTTCGTATTTGGTCATAGAAAATACCCGATCAGAAACATATTTGTGATGACTCTTTATAAATTCTTTCCCAATACTTTTCTTATTGCTTCTTCTTTATGTCCGCCGCGTATGAGAGTCGTCCCTTCGGGATCGATGAGCATTACCGTGGGGGTAACGTAGAGATAAAGTTCTTTTTTTATGAATTCGTTTTGTTTGTCGGTCAGATATATGGTAGTATACAGGTGGGCGAGCAATCTCTGTACTTCCACGCTTTTGAGAAGTTGCGGATATTTGAGCGCAATATCGCCGTCGCGGCATAGTCCTAATATTTCGAAGCCTTTATCGTGGTATTCATTATATATATCGGAGAGGTGTGGGTCGGTCTGGAATACGCCACCACATACTCCATAATAAAATATTAGAAGGTATTTACCGCGATAGTCCGAGAGGGTAACCGTATTCCCGTTTTTATCGATGAGAGTAAAATCTTTCGGCATTTTTCCTTCGTCAATGTTGTTCAGTATCGGCAGCATCGCTTCGAGAGATTGACCGAAGTGTGTTTTCCTTGTTGTCGGAGAAAAACGTTTCAATCGTTCTTGTAATTCGTCGGAAGTTTTTCGATACATACCTCTGAGGTACATATAAGCGGCGTATTCGTTATCGGCGAAATTCATCAGGCTATCTCGTTGCTTTTTATATTCTTCGGGACGTTTTATTTTTCTATATTTCCTTATATAGAATTGGGTACTGTCATTATTCCCTGTTTCTGAGAAATGGATTATCTTACGGGTATATAAGATCTCTAAACTGTCCGATTCTTTTGTCGTGTCGAGATACCGAGCTATTGACGGATTGTCGTAAAATCCACCATCGTAAGTGCTGGTATTCAGATAATCGACGTAACCCGATATTCGGATATTATCGCCCGGACGGGCTACTATCTCGGCCGAGTTATTGGATAATTCTTTGCCATTTTGAGGAATATATTCCAAATATCCGAATGTCGTGTGTTGTGCCGGAATTGTAAACCGGAATGTATTATTATTTTCGATGATAAGTGTATCTTGACTTGTCGGAGTATAGAATGCCGGTTCGTATGCTTCAAATAAAAGTGTATCTCCTGCTTTCAATCCTTGAAGATCTCCCGATAAGGTGAACGAGTCGTTTTGCCGGCAGGAGACCGATGAAAGCATTATCATGATAAGCAGGAAATATTTGTTGGTCATAATAGGAGAAATTGGGAAGATATACTTATTAGACGCGAGATGGTTCCGAAGGTTACATACATGTACGAAAAAAGCGACCGGAGAAGGTCGCTTTTTTATGGAATGATGTTTCTTAGAATTTGTAACTGCAACCGACAAGCAGCATACCTTTACTCATATCGGTCATCCATTGACTTTTCATTTCGGCTGTGATTGAAAGGAAATCGTTGATGGCATATTCGCCGCCGATACCCAAATCGAGGAAAATACGATTGGCCGTCGATTTGTAACCGGCGTATTTTTGCCAGTAATGGTCGAAACCGAGACCCATGATGGGATAGAAAGAGAAATTACTGTTTTCGTAATTGAAAACATAGTGGGCGTCAACAGTAACATCGAAGAATTTGAGGTCATGACCGCCTCCGATATTGAATTGCGGGGCCAAGCGCCATTTGTCGGCAACTGCTACTCGGAATTCGACACCGGCCAAGCCTTGCGCTCCGGCTGTCGTGGAGATACCGGCATGTACGTTCACTGCCATACGGCCTTTTTCTTCTTGCGCAAATGCACTTGACGCAACCATGCACAACATGGCTATTGCAAATAGTACCTTTTTCATTTTGTTTAAGTATTTAAGTTCTATAAGCAAAGGTAAGGAATATATATTGGATAAAAAACGCCAATGGTGTTAAAAGTTTAATGTTAATTAATATAATCGGGCTGAGCAGGATATTTATTCAAAACCGTATCCGTACCCCAGCCGGGTGATGATGTGATTGCCGTAACAGCCTATCTTCTTGCGTAGACGTGTGATATTGACGTCGATAGTACGGTCGAGAACGATGACGTCGTTGCTCCATACCTGATTGAGAATATCGGCGCGGGAAAGAATCGTACCTTGGTGTTTGAGAAAAAGGGCGAGGATTTCAAATTCTTTTTTGGTGAGCGGTGCCTCTTCGCCGTCAATGCAGACTTTCTTCTTGATGATGTCCAGTACCAGCGTCTTGTAGACAATCTGTTCCGGTGCATGTTCCGTTTCTCCTTGTCGGGTGCGTCTAAGTACGGCTTTGACACGTGCCGCCACTTCGCGCAGCGAGAAGGGTTTGGATATGTAGTCGTCCGCTCCCAGGTTGAAACCGGTCACGGTGTCATTTTCCGTATCTTTGGCGGTAATGAAGATGATGGGTATCTGGGCTGTCTTCTTGTCCTTCTTCAGCATGCTCGCCATTTTGAAGCCGGAAATTTCTCCCATCATCACGTCCAGCAGTAGCAGGCTGTAGCTGCCAATGTCCATTCTCAGAGCTTCTTCAGCGGAGTTTGCCGTATCCACTTCGTAGCCTTCGTTTTCGAGGTTGAACTTCAGAATTTCACATAAGTCTTCTTCATCGTCCACTACTAAAATCCGGTAATCGTTCATTGCTTTGTTGTTTATGTATGACAAGGATAAAACAATTCTCTTGTCACAAAGTTAAACTTTATTTCTTTTTATCGGCAAAAATAGTGCAAACCGAATGCAGAATTTTCATGTTTGCATGAAAACTTGTGCTGAGATGCAGGCCATTTCTACTTTCTGGGTACAAAAGTGAGGCTAATTTGTTACGGAATGATGAAACAAGTGTTACATTTGGGTTACATTAAATTCTCGTTTATCTAAAAGCCCTGTCACATATAAAATATTATCTTTGCTTCGTAAATATTGAATTGTATGAAAGAACTTATGTATATCAGGAGTTTCTCTAAAAGGCGTTTGCCGGTTATTGTGGGAACTCTGCTTTTAGTGATAATCGGCTCTGTCTGGCTGAATATGGCTCCTTTCCGTTCGGGCTTTGATATCGCGGATGAGCTGGGCGGTAATATATTCCCTTCCAGTATCCTTTCAGTGGCTACCACCGATGCTCAGGTCATAGTGCCGGTAGACTCCATGTATGTAGGTAATCCGAAGTCGTGCATCGCTGTCCGTGTCCGTTCGAGGAATGCTTATAGCCGGGTGCGGGTAGAAGTTGCGGAGACTCCGTTCTTTTCCCGTTCAGTGTCGGAATTTGTGCTGGCAAAACCGCGTACGGAGTATATTATCTATCCTGATATCATATGGAATTATGAGGCTCTGAAGAATAACAACCAGGCGGAACCCATTAGTGTGGCCGTTATGGTAGAGATGAACGGTAAGGATTTGGGGCAGAGGGTGCGTACTTTTTCCGTTCGCAGCATTAATGAATGTCTGTTGGGGTATGTCACGAATGGTACAAAATTCCATGATACCGGCATCTTTTTTGCAGCATATGTAAATGAGGAGAATCCTATGATTGACAAGCTGTTGCGTGAAGCGCTGGATACGCGTATCGTCAACCGTTTTTTAGGCTATCAGGGAGGTGCCGAAGTGGTGGACAGGCAGGTTTATGCCTTGTGGAATGTACTGCAGAAGCGTAAGTTCCGTTATAGCTCGGTCTCCAATACGAGCCTTTCCAGCAATGTGGTCTTTTCACAGCGTGTGCGCACGTTCGATGACGCCTTGGAGTCCTCGCAAATCAACTGTGTGGATGGAAGTGTGCTTTTTGCTTCTCTGCTCCGTGCCATCAACATAGAACCTATATTGGTGCGCACCCCGGGGCATATGTTTGTAGGATACTACACGGATTCCAGTCATAAAGACATGAATTTCCTTGAAACGACCATGATTGGTGATGTGGATTTGGATGATTTCTTTCCGGACGAACAGTTGGATTCGACGATGGTGGGAAAGTCGCAGAACCAGATGTCGCGCATCACCTTTGACAAGTCCAAGGAGTATGCCAATAAGAAGTATGCCCAGAATAAGGAAGGCATTCATTCCGGCAAACTGAACTATATGTTTCTGGAAATATCCAAAGAGGTGAGAAGGAGAATACAGCCGATAGGGAAATGAGGCGTAGAATGCAAACAGCCGATTTTCACGAACCGGCCGTTCCAATCATCATCTATGAATGAAGACCGTTGAGAGGCTTCAATGAATTAAATCTCACACTCATGCTACGTGCTGTCATGAAATAATCTGTACCATTATATATGTCACCACTGATATGGAAATTCCACAACATGGAAAGAGACCAGTTTTTATAAGTGAAACTTGTATATATTAGTATTATGCTGAAAAATAAAATGTTAATGTAGATTATATGTGGAATTTATTATTGTTAATAGTCTAACACTATTTTTTGATGAACTTATGAATCATTTTAACTAATTTGCTTTTTAGAACCCTTATCTATACCAATATCCCCACGTAATTAAGTTCTTTTTATATAAAAAGATTTATGCATATGCTTTAATGCGTAAATCAAATAGTTCAAAACATTGCTATATATAAATGATAAATGTGATGTGTTTTTCGTTTTTTCGCATCATTGAGATATATTATATACAAGTACGGCATTAATATGATTAAGAGTTAATGCTTTGAATAATTACTAAATAGATATTTAAAACTTTGCAAAAATATAAATGCAAATGTTTTAATATTTATTTAGTAATTTTTAATTCGATTGATGATGTAATTTCTAAATTAATTCATATGTTTGCAAACAAATCCAAATAATAGAGCTTATGAAAAGAAATTATTGCTTATCATTAGTGTTGCTTGCATTGTTTGGGGTGTCTGCACCTTTTGCTGCTAATGCAGCTGTTGAAAGTGTGCTAAGTTCCCAAAGTACTCAGCAAGCCAAGAAAATCACAGGTAAAGTTTTAGATGCGGCAGGCGAACCCATCATCGGCGCCAGCGTGTTAGTAAAAGGTTCTGGTACCGGCGCTGTGACGGATATTGATGGAAATTTTTCTGTAGAGGCGCCGGTGGGTAGCACATTGGAGGTATCTTTCATTGGGTACAAAACAGTGACATTGAAGGTGACGAACGCCACTACTTATACTGTGAGTTTACAAGATGACTCGCAAGCGCTGGACGAAGTGGTTGTGACGGCAATGGGTATCAAGAAAGAGCGCAAAGCTTTGGGATATTCAATGGAGGATGTGAAGTCGGATGAATTGATGAAGATGAAAACTGCCAATCCTATTTCATCCCTTTCGGGGAAAGTGGCCGGTGTGAATGTTACTCAGTCATCCGGTGCCGCTGGTGCGGGCGCTCAGATTATATTGCGTGGAGGAACGTCGGGTGCTGAAGGCAAAGACAATCAGCCGCTCTTTGTGGTGGATGGTGTTATTTTTGATAACTCTTCATCAGTGGTGGGCAATTCGGCTTTCGATGGTTCCATGCGTTCTGCCTCTACTACTTCCAATCGTTTGATGGATATAAACCCCGAAGATATAGAAAGTATGTCGGTGCTCAAAGGCCCTGCAGCTGCCGCTTTATACGGTTCACGTGCAGCCAACGGAGTTATTCTTATCACTACCAAGAAAGGTAAAGAGGGCGTGGTTGAAGTGAATATCAATTCTAAGTTTACTGCTTCATGGGTAAAGAGCCTGCCGCAAACGCAACGCCAATATGCCCGTGGATATATGGAAGACCAATATGATTCAAAGAAGAACTATACTGGTACTGTGTTTAATGACTTTGCTTATACTTCGTGGGGAGAGAAGTCGAACGCAGCTACTTATGATAACATAGGTGATTTCTTTCAAGGCGGAAACATTTTCGATGAAAGTGCCAGTGTAGCCGGGGGTACCAAGAATAGTAAATTCTATCTTTCAGGGTCTTACTATGATCAGGTAGGTGTTGTGCCCGAGACCGGATACAAGAAATATGCTTTCCGTTTCAATGGTGAGCAGAAGGTGGGGATTTTTACCTTTAACGCCAGTGCCGCATATAGCGATGCTCATACGGACCGTACTTTGACGGGTGCCGGGCTTTATAATTCGAGTGGTAATGGTGCTCTTTATGGTGTGTACAACTGGTCTCCTTTCGACCGAATGACCCACTATCAGAACGAGGATGGTACCCGTTATCGTTTGTTTGGCGATCGTCTTGATCCATGGGACGAACGCGACAACCCCTATTGGATTGTCAATCGTAACCACATGTATGACGACATCGACCGTTTCAATGGGATGCTCAGTATAAAAGCCGATATTGCCAAATGGTGGTTTGTTTCTTATAAAATAGGTATTGACCGTTATACCCAAACTGCTTCCAACCGTTTGGCTGCCAATGGCGTGCTTAAACAAGTGTGGCAAAAAGGTATGATGAGTGACAACACCCAGCAGTTCCGCTATATGAGCCATGACTTTATGTCGAACATGAGCCATAAGTTCGGTGATTTCGATTTGAATCTTTTGTTGGGTGCCACAATGGACGAAACCAAGACAGACCGTAGCTCGATGATGGCTTGGAACTTTTCCGTTCCTGATTTCTTCTCATACGCCAATGCCAGTAAAGACAATAAGCAATTCACACATGCAGCTACTAAGAAACGTTTGGTAGGAGCTTTTGGAGAATTCCGTGCATCATGGAAAAATATGCTCTATCTCACTGTGAGCGGTCGTAATGACTGGACTTCTACTCTTCCTCTTGAAAACCGTTCGTACTTCTATCCTTCGGTAAGCGGTTCATTCGTATTTACTGAAGCCTTGCAGCGACTCGGTTGGCTGGATGACAGTGTGCTCAACTTTGGTAAATTGCGTGCATCGTGGGCCAAGGTAGGTAAAGATACCGGTGTGTACGAATTGGAAACTGCCTTATGGCCTACGGGTACCTATCTTGACGGTACGGTAGGTGTGGGAAATACTTGGACACGCGGTAATGACAAACTGAAACCGGAAATGACCAAGTCTACCGAAATAGGCGTGGAATTGAGTTTCTTCAAAAACCGCCTGCACATAGACTATGCTTACTATACCAACGATTCATATAATCAGATTCTTGCTCCTCGCGGTCCGCAATCTACCGGTTACATCTTTTGGAGTATCAATGCGGGCAATGTGTATAACAAAGGTATGGAACTCTCTATTTCGGGAACTCCCATACAGACTAAGGACTGGACATGGGACATTGGCTTGAACATGGCAGGTAATCGTGGTACTTTGGACGGGCTTCCCGAAGGTATGGGCGTGATGTATGTTACCGATGTGCAATATGCCGGTATGCAGGCAGCCTCGTTCAGCGGTGGAGATTTTATGGGTATTGCCGGTACCAAATGGAAACGTAATGACGCCGGTGAGGTGATACTCGACAAAAACGGTATGCCTACTTATGACAAAACCCTTGTAGCAGTAGGTAATCGTGAGTCATCGTTTACCGGTGGATTGAACAATACCCTTACTTGGAAGAATTTTACTTTCAATATGCTATGGGAATTCCGTGTAGGTGGCGATGTGGTCAACGGTACTCAATATGCTATGGATAACAGCGGTGTGAGCCAGTTCTCTGCCGATGTACGCAATCGTTCTCTCACTGTAACGGGTGTCAATGCCAATGGTGACCCAGTGACCAATACTTGGGAGGCCGATAAAACCTATACTTTTAATGGAGTACAAATGAGTGGTTACAACATCATTAAGGATTACTATCAGAACTATTATTCTAAGGAGTCAGCCAACTATATTACCGATGTCAACTCTTTGCGTTTGCGTTCTGTTTCATTGAGCTATGAGTTTCCTAAAACGTGGCTTTCCAAGATTGGATTTGTAAAGCGTGCTTCGGTATCGGTAGCTGCTACCAATCTATTGCTCATCACCAATTACGACGGTGATCCTGAAGTGGCTGCCGCTGGTGCGGGTGTAGGTGGCTCATCATCAGTAGGATTTGACTACTGCGGTGTACCTGCCACTTCTACCATGTCATTTGGCTTGAATCTTACTTTCTAACTCTTAAAAAACAGAAGCAATATGAAATTATTCAAATCTATGATATTATGTAGTGTGGGTGCCCTTATGACTTTGTTCTCGGGGTGTAGTGACTGGCTCGATGTAAATGTCGATCCCGAAAATCCCACAGCCGGAAATGCGACCTATGATTCACGATTGGCACATATTGAATTTTATACCAACAGTGCCACTCAGTTTGCTGCTTGGCGTTCCAGTATGTCTATGGGCGATTGGACACGCTATTATGACGGCGGTACTTATTGGAGCATGTCTTATTGGAGTCCTCAGACCGGTGCCGTTACCACTCCCTACCAATGGTGGTTCTGTGGAGCTGCTGTAAATATTCCATTTTTGATTGACAAGGCTACGGCAGCCGAGGCTTGGCATTATGTGGGTGCAGCTCGCGTAATTCGTGCCTATGGTTTTATGCTTATGACAGACCTTTATGGAGAAATGCCTTACAAGTCGAGTGAGGCTGAAGCCGGTGTTACTCCTACCTATAATGACGGAAAAACAATCTATTTGGGCTGTTTGGCCGATCTTGACACCGCTATCGAGATGTTCCAAAAAGAGCAAGGGTCTGCGACAGCTTCGTTGGCTGTAGGCGATATTTGGAACGGTGGTAGTGTAGACAAGTGGCTTAAATTGGCATACTTACTTAAAGCACGTTACATTAACAAGCTTATTAAAAAGGGTGAAGGCAGTTATCTTGAAGGGAAATACGATGCCGCAGAAATCTTGGCTTGTCTTGACAAGGCTCAGCAAAGCAATGCCGACAATACCGTATTCAATCATATTGATGCCAATAATTCGCATGATGTATTGGGATGGGACGAACCGGTTGATTATTCACCGCTCTTTTCTGTATGTGGCATGAATGCCGGCTATATGCCTACCAAGATGCTTTACGATAATCTGACAAATTTTGCCGGAAGTGGAATAGAAGATCCGCGTGCCGATAAGATTTTACCTTGGGCATATTCGAAGCAATCAAGTAATTCACCCGCAGAGGTGAAGTTCAAAAACGGTTGGCGTCGTTCTATGGGTGTAGACATGATTGGCAATGATAGTCCCAGCCTTACCGGCGGACCGTTGCGCTCGAACTTCTCGGCAGCCAAAGGTTGGTGGATTGACAGTGAATCTTCTACCCGTAAGGGGGACACTATTTATGTAGAGTGTACCAGTCAGTGCAAAGCTTATCAAGGACGTCCTGATTTACTTTATCGTCGCGATGGCACTGATGCCTCTCGCGAATCGGGAACTTTCTATACTCGCGTGTCTTCTCCCACCTATATTGGAACCTATGCCGAAGCTTGTTTCATACGTGCTGAAGTACTCTTTAACCAAGGTAATAAAGGAGCGGCTTTTAATGCTTATAAGAAAGGTATTGCAGCCAGTATCGACGGTATGAACGATAAGTTGAAAGTGTGGTGCCGTGAAGATGCCAATTTGGAAGCATGCCCCTCGTTCTCTCCTATGACGCAAACCGATATTGACAACTATTTGAACAATGGTATCGGCACTGAAGAGAATATTACTTTGGGCAAGATTCTTACTCAAAAGCGTTTGGCATTGCATTTTTCCATGGAAATTTGGAACGATATGCGTCGCTACGATTTTAATCCGGAGCTTTTCTTAGGCTGGGGTATTCCTGCACGCTATGGCGTTGATGCTACTGCCCAAAAGAATATTCCGCAAGGTAAACAGTTCCGTCGTTGGCAGCAATGCAGTCATGAACTCAACTACAATACGGCCAATCTGCAAGCTATCGGTGCCACTGTTCCGGGAGCTGATACTTCAATTGCACTTTGGAATGCTGCCGAGGACGTATGGACTTTACCCGTATGGTGGGACAGTGCCCAAAACTAATTTTTCATTGCATTTTATTTTGTGATACAAATTCATTATCTTTACGCCCAAAATGTGGATTTTAAGATATAGTTAAGATATTGAAGGCTCTAATGGTCTTCATTCATAGATGATGATTGGAACAGCCGGTTCGTGAGAATCGGCTGTTTTTTTGTTTCGTTTGTTTGCATATCAACGGCGGTAATATGTTACTTTTGCCCTAAAACCGAAGATAGGCTGCACCTCAGCATAAAAAATGGACAAGTTCATTTTATTTTGCATTCGGTTTGTACTATCTTTGCGAGAAATAGCTGAGATGGTGTGAACTGTCTTTGCAAAGATTAGTCTATATATGGAACAAAGCAAGAAATTTATCTCTCCGGGGGCATGGTTCTCCATGACTTATCCGGTAGACTGGAATGAATTCGAGGACGGGGAAGGCTCTTTCCTTTTTTATAACCCCAATGAGTGGACCGGTAATTTTCGCATTTCGGCTTTCAAAGGGAATGCTACATATGGCAAGGACTCCGTGAAGCAAGAGTTACGGGAAAACTCCTCTGCCATTCCGGTTAGGATAGGCCGGATGGAATGTGCATATAGTAAGGAGATGTTCGAGGAAGAAGGTGCGTACTATACTTCCCATTTATGGATAACGGGCGCGGATGAAGTTGCCTTTGAATGTTCGTTTACGGTGAAGAAAGGAGAGCCGGTTGCAGAAGCGGAGAAGATTATCGCTTCGCTGGAAACGCGGAAGGATGGAGTGAAGTATCCAGCGGAGATAATTCCGGTGCGCCTTTCGGAAATCTACCAGATTAATGAAGCATACGAGTGGGTGGATACTACTATAAAGGAATTGTTGAAGAAGGATTTCCAGGGAGCCGAGGAAGACATTGCCAAGATGCAGCAGATGATGGAAGAAAGCAACATCGGTCCTAAGAAGAAGGATGCATGGCTGGCTTTTGGCATCGCGCTTTGTGTTATTTTCGCCAATGAAGTGGACGGTATGGAATGGCGTACCTTGGTGGACGGAAACCGGGAAGCGCCCATATTGCTGAACACGTCTACCGGTGAATGGATAGACCCCATGAAGCTGGTTTGGAGCAAAGTAAAGGCAGGAGGTAAAGTGAATCTGCCGGAGATATACAGCTCCTTGTTCTAAGGTCCGGTCATCTCGGTACTGTGATTTTCAACTTTCAATTTTCATTTTTCAACTATTAAAGCATTGGCAGCAGTAAATTCAATTCTTCAGGTGGAAAACTTGACCAAGTCGTTCGGTGACTTGGTACTATTCGAAAATATTTCTTTGGGCTTGTCCGAGGGACAGCGTGTCGGGTTGATAGCCAAGAACGGCAGTGGCAAGACGACATTGCTCAATATCCTTTCCGGCAAGGAAGGGTATGACAATGGCACCATTTCCTTCCGTCGTGATTTGCGTGTGGGTTATCTGGAACAAGACCCGCAATATCCCGAAGAGCTGACCGTGCTCGAAGCGTGCTTCCATCATGGCAACAGTACTGTCGAGTTAATCAAGGAATATGAACGTTGCATGGAAACGGAGGGGCATCCCGGCTTGGACGAAATTCTGGTGCGTATGGACCATGAAAAAGCTTGGGAGTACGAGCAGAAGGCGAAACAGATTCTGTCTCAACTTAAAATACGTGATTTCAGTCAGCACGTAAAGTATCTGTCCGGCGGACAGTTGAAGCGTGTGGCACTTGCCAATACCCTTATCACTGAGCCCGATTTGCTGATATTGGACGAGCCTACCAACCACCTCGACCTCGATATGACGGAATGGCTGGAGGAATATCTCCGCCGGAACAACCTCAGCTTGTTGATGGTGACACACGACCGTTATTTTCTGGATCGGGTTTGTTCCGTCATATTGGAACTGGACGACTGTACCGTATATACTTACAAAGGGAACTATAGCTATTATTTGCAGAAACGTCAGGAACGTATCGACGCATCGAATGCCGAGGTGGCGCGTGCCAACAACCTTTATCGTACGGAATTGGACTGGATGCGCCGCATGCCTTGCGCCCGAGGGCATAAGGCGCGTTATCGTGAGGAAGCG
>ENA-ORNF01001878-ORNF01001878.1-human-gut-metagenome-genome-assembly--contig:-NODE-1878-length-16908-cov-3.158251_pt1 | contig 16908 bp, 10 predicted proteins | sample MGYA00242110_ERZ509012 | MGnify/ENA primary metagenome ERZ509012 (study PRJEB26280, sample SAMEA2338714) | human gut metagenome | biome: human gut; feature: human-associated habitat; material: faeces...
CAGAAAACACGGAGGTGGCAGAAAACACGGAGGTGGCAGAAAACACGGAGGTGGCGGAAAACACGGAGGTGGCAGAAAACACTGAGGTGATTGAAACAGAGCAGCCGGATACAGAGGTGACAGAAGAGGAACTTCAAATGGCAGCGTCAAGTAGTGAAAATACAGTAGAGATTTCTGTTACGGACGCATCCGGGGCTGCAGTGTATACGCAGACTGTTTCAATGGGAAGTGCATCAAAAGGGTTGCAGAGGCTGTTTGATTACTGTAGAGATTATGCAACTGCGCAAAATCCGATGAAGATTATGGTTCCGGCAGGAACCTATCAGATTTCATCGACCTTATGTGTTTACAGTAATACGACACTGGAACTGGCAAAGGGAGCCACATTAAAAAGAGCAAAGAAAACAGTATTGCTTCGGTTTGGGCGAAGCGGAGAAGAAACTTATGGTTATGACGGATATCAGAATATATCGATCATAGGACCAGATGGAAGTTATGGGGGCTTTGACGGAAATGGTACCGGAACTTCAATGGTCAGATTTGCACATGCAAAGAACATTACATTTAAAAATATCAGGTTTACTAATGTAGATAAAACACATCATATGGAATTTGCCGGTTGTGAAAATGTGACAATTGATAGTTGCAAGTTTGATGGTTTTGTGTCATCTGACTATATCGGAAGAAGCAATTATGAGGCGTTGCAGTTAGATATTTTGTGGCCGGGGCATTTTGGAAATTATGGGGCTTATGATGAAACAATAAACAGAAATATCACGATTTCCAATAATATTTTTGAAAAGGTAAGCCGTGGAATTGGAACACACAGTGCTGAAACCGGGAAATATATGACTGGGATCGTAATAAAAAACAACCAGTTTAAAAATATTATGGGATATGCGATTGCAAGTGTTAATTTTGCAGAGACACAGATTTTGGACAATCAGATCGAAAACTGCGGAAGTGGTATTCTGTTCCGTCATATGATCTGGGATCCGGGGATCAACTATTATCCGGGTGATGTTAATGCCATCCGGACAGACTTACAGAGTGTGATATCAGGCAATCAGATTACCATCAGTTATACGGGAACACAGCTTGATACCTACGGAATTTATGCATATGGAGAGATGGTAAGCAGTGAGAAAAGCTGGGAATCCGGCGAAGAAGCAGGAATAGTTCCAAAGGGAGACTATCAGGTAAAGGGGCTTACAATAAGCGGAAATAAACTGAACTTATATCACAGTGTTCCAGGCATTCGTTTAAGTGGTACGACACAGAGTATCGTGGAGAAGAATGAAATTCATGTATTGCAAAATGACACACGTGGACTTTCTGCCGGCATTTTTATGGAAAAATCTTCCGGAAATACAATTTCCGAAAATTACATTGTAAATGAAGCAGGTGCAAGCAGCTTTTTATTAAATGCGGTTGAAATATGTGCTGCCAGCAATCAGAATGAGATAAAAAAGAATACCATAAAAGGAACCAGAAATTATGGAATCGATATTCAGAATTCCACAGGAAATGTGATTACTGGGAATAAGGTAGAAGATACTGCAGTGGCAGGAATAACGGTGCAAAATGGTTCTTATCCGAATAACAGCACGCAGATTGTTGGAAATACCTTGAATAATACCGGAAAGAATGGCATTTATGGTCTGGATGATACGAACATGACGGTAACTGGAAATACCATAAAGAAATGTTCGCAGTTTGGTATTTATTTTGGACAGAGAGCCAAGGGAACAGCAAAAGATAATGTGTTCAAGAGCTGTAAGTCAAAGGTATGTATTTTTAAGGATCAACACAGGGTGGTAAGTCCGGCACAGGGCAAAATCGCCAAAATATCTTCGAAGAATAAAAAGGTTACACTTTCCTGGAAAAAGATAAAAAATGTCAAGAAATATACGATATACCGTAGTACGAAGAAAACAGGAAAATATCAGAAGATTGCGCGTGTATCCAAGACAAAATATGTTGACAAAAAAGTGAAAAAGGGTAAAAAATATTATTATAAAATTGTGCCTGAAACCAAGATTGGCAATGTAACTGTTTATGGAAAGGAATCTTCTGTAAAGTCAGTCAAGGTAAAAAAATAGAAGGGAGATTTGTATGAAAGGAAGAAGTAAAAAATTAGCAGCGATGGCGCTTTGTGCAACGTTGGTGGTTGGAAATGTTTCAACAGCGTTTGCAGCAGAGGCAGCAGCAACGGGGTTAGAGCAGAGTACGGAAAGCAGTGAGGCAGCTGGAAGTACGGCGACAACAAAAGACACCGAGGCAACGGAAAGTACGGAAAGCAGTGAGGCAGCTGAAAGTACAGAGAAGACAGAGGAAAGTGAGGTAACCGAAAGTACAGAGAAAGTCAGGGACACTGAGACAACCGAGGCAACCGAGAGCACGGAAAACACCGAGGCAACCGAAAGCATCGAAAACACAGAGGTAACGGAAAGTACCGGGGAAGTAGAAAAGACACAGGCTGCTTCCGAAGAAGAAGTAACCGAAGAAACCGAGGTAAAAGAAGCAGGAAGTGTAGAGGTAACTGTTACCGATGCTTCCGGCAAGACCGTATCCACACAGTCTGTTTCCACCAGTGCAGCAGGAAGCGGATTACAGAAGATTTTTGACTATATCCGCGATAATGCTTCTGCAGATAATATCATGACAGTAAAACTGCCGGCAGGAACTTATACCGTAGAGAAGACAGTTGATATTTACAGCAATACAACGCTGGATCTGTCCGCAGGGGTTACCTTAAAGAGAGCCGGAACCTCTTCCCTGATCCGTTTCGGACGTTCGGATGAGATGACAAGCGGTTATGACGGATTTAAAAATATTTCCATCGTAGGTTCTGCTTCCTCATATGCAACGCTGGATGGAAATGCAGTGTCAACTTCTATCGTCAGATTTGCGCACGCAGACAATGTAAAGCTGCAGTACATTAAATTTACCAATGTTACAGCAGCACATCATATGGAGTTCGCAGGCAGTAAGGATGTTGTCATCGATCATTGTAAATTTGACGGATTTAAAGCAAAGAGCTCAGATGATACTACAAACTATGAAGCAATCCAGCTTGATATCTTAAATGAGACTCACTTTGGAAACTATGGAAATTATGATAATACCGTATGCAAAGATATCACGATCAGTAATAATACATTTGAAAATGTAAACCGTGGAGTGGGAAGCCACAGTGGAGAAATCGGAAGATATTTTACCGGTGTTACCATTAGCGGAAATACATTTAAAAATGTAACCGGTTATGCGATCGTAACCACCAACTACATAGGAGCCAAGATCACAGATAACACCATTGAAAACTGTGGCGCAGGTATCTTTTTCCGTCATATCACACCGACGAAACATTACTTCCCGGGAGATGTATCCAATGTCACGACCGATTGTGCATCTGAGATTACCGGCAATATAATTTCCATCAAAAAGACCGGATTTGATAATGCACCATATGGGATCAAGGTATTTGGTAAAGTATTAGAGAGTGATGTAACCAACTCATTCAAAGACGAATCAACGGGTAAAAGCTTAAAGGTTACGATCCCAAAGGGAGATTACCGTGTAAAGAACGTAACAGTAAGCGGAAATAAAGTAACCGTAAATTCTGTATTAGGATATGGATTATGGTTCCAGGGTACTTATGAGAGTACACTGAGCGGAAACAGCGTAACCTATGCAGGTTCTGCAGTAAATGGTGATGAGAGTGATGGAATCAAACTGGAAGCGAGTGCCTCCAATACGGTTTCCCGGAATACGGTAACGGATGAGAGCAAGGGCATCATGCGAAATGGTATCTATGTAAAGGGTGCCTGTGATGCAACAACATTGTCTCAGAATACGATCAGCAATACGAAAAACAATGGTATCTATGTATTCGATTCTGTTGGATGCAGTGTAGAGGGCAATAACATTTCCAATACCGGAAAACATGGTATCTATGCCGATTCCAAGGCTGGATCTGCAAAGAAAATGACAGCAATTTCCGGAAATATCATTAAAAAGGCGACAAACCGTGGTATCTGTGTGAATGATAATTCTTATGCAGAAGTATCAGAAAACCAGATCAGCAACACAGGAGACGATGGTATCTATGCAGGTTCCAAAGCACAGGTTTCACTGAAATCAAACAGCATTGCATCTGCAAAGAATCAGGGAATTTACATCAATTCCGGTGCAAAAGCGACAGAGATCAGTGGCAATACGATTACAGGAAGCAGCCAGAATGGTATTTATGTGAACCAGAAATCGGCAGGTGGTGTGATCAGCCAGAATAAGATCACAGATTCCGGAAAACACGGTATTTATGTCAATGTTTCCACTGCCGATCAGATCAATGGTAATACGATTACCAAGGCATCTGCGAAAAACGGAAGTGTGCGTGGTATCTGCATCAATGGTTCCGGAACTTCTGTTGCAGAGGTTTCAGATAATAATATTTCCAAATGCAGCGAGCATGGTATTATGGTAAGCGACAAAGCGGCCGTAAAAGTGATCCAGCGCAATGTGATCAAGACGGTAGGCAAATATGGTATTTATGTCAATCAGAAGACTAAGGTAACAACCGTTGCATCCAATAAGATCACCAGTGCAAAGCGCGTTGGTATCTGTGTCAATGTGGATAAGACGAACTTAAAAGAAAATGTCATCAAGAAATGTAAGACAGTGATCCATGTACAGGCAACGAAGAAGTTTAATCCGGGCAAGGTTAAGATTAAATCCATCTCTGCCTCCAAAGGAAAACTGACTTTAAAATGGGCAAAGGTAAAGGGAGCTTCCAAGTACACGGTATACCGCAGTGAAGCGAAAGATGGAACCTATAAGAAGGTTGGAACCACCAAGAATTTAAGTTACGCAGATAAGAAAGTCAAAAAAGGAAAGACCTATTTCTACAAAGTACTGCCGACTGCAAACTATAAAAAAGTAGTGGTAGAAGGAACTGGTACCGTGAAAAAGGCAAAGGCAACAAAATAAAAAGAAAAAATGGATGCGCCGTCTGGTGCATCCATTTTTTACCGGATCGATATTTTATTATGCTTTGCTCTTCTGATATTCTAACATATCATCGTAAATTCTCTGACAGCTGTTTAAATCATTATATGCGAAGAAGTCATCTTCTCTTGCGAGGTAGAATGGTTTCATCTGGCATTGATTTCTCATATAATCACATAAGACGTCTACAATCTCATTATGTCCGGTACAGATTTCACCGAAGCCCATCGTATCATAGAAGAAACCGCCTTCTTTGTAATGTGGTGGCAGCTTTGGCGGATGATAATAGACAACCGGTTTCCGCATATAAGCAAAATCAAACTGTACGCCGGAATAGTCCGTTACCATCAGACTCGATTCGGTCAGTATCTTTTCGTAGTTTACCGTCAGGGAAGGAATGATCTTTACGGTATCATGTTTTGGGTAATCATCAATCTGTGCACTGATGACCGGATGAAGCAGGTAGATCAGTGTATAGCCACATTCCTTTGCGGTCTGAATGAGTTTCTCATCCGAGAGCAGTTCATTATATATTTTAAAGTAATCGGTTTTCTTAAAGCCGGCAAAGTAAGGTTTTGCCTCGTTTTTGGCAACAGCAGGCATCGCAATGTAGTTACGCCAGGTTGGAGTGATCAAAATCTGATGTTTGTCCTGGTTGACCAGTCCGTCGTAACGGGGGATACCGGTCAGTTTTAAAATGGACTTGTCTTCATATCCATAAATCGGACGGCTCAGATTTTCAATTTCGTATTTCGATGCACAATAATAACGTTTCATGTTGTTGAACAGACGATTGGAATTGTGCGCCAGCTGCTGAACGGTCAGACCGTGCTGGATACAGGCAACATCATGGTGTAACAGGTTCTGGACATATGGTACAGAACGTTTTCCGAGACCATTGAAATTATAAACACCACCATGTGTGGTAAATACAACGGAAGCGTTCAGATAATACATGTAATGTTTGACACTCTTATATTTTAACGGGGTGTAGCCTTCTTTTTGTAATCTGCTATAGTCAGCACAGTTTCCGTTGATGACATAAGCTGGTGTGATTCCGGTTTCCTTTTCTCTTGTGCAGCAGTACTTGTAGAGATACTCGCCACAGTCGCCGCCTTTATACAGTTTGTCGTAGGTCAGCCAGATCGTTTTATGCTTCATAAAAGGATGTGTGAGCCAGTAGAGGGTACGGAGACCAAATCCAAGAATAGCAAGCTTACAGTTTAAGTTGCTGAACACAAAACCGATTTCCTGAAAGAAAGGACGGATACCGGCATTGCCAAGTACCAGAGCAGTCCTGTTATGGTTCATCGTCAGCATGTAGCGGTCAAAATGCCAGTAGGAACAGTTCATCGTGGAACAAACTCTGGTGAGATATGTTTTGGCATTTAATGGAAGGATAATGGTTCTTCCCTGCCTGGTCAGCGAAAATGTGACCGGCATGGTTTTTCCGGTAAAGTCATCTTTTAAGGAGATAACGGTACGGAAAGTAGATGCCTTCTGTACTGAAACACCGAAATATTTTGTGTGGGCGTAACGGTAAGTTTCTTCCACAGGGAGTTCCCTCCCGCCCAGACGAACCTGTAAGGAGAACTGGGAGAGGTCAACAAAATTATCAATATGGTATTCTAAGATCAGTGTCTGCTGTTTTGCATCGTAATCCACCAGATCAAGATTACATTTTAACTTACTGATATCCTGCAAAAAAACACCCTGTGCCAGAACCTGGATGTTGTCAGGGGTTTCGGCAGGAAGTTCATAGGTCAGTCTGTAATCATCACCATATTTTAACTGCATCATACTCACAAAAAAGTGAAGTGGCATGACATAGTGTGGATGCCTGCCGGAACGTTTTAGCTTATAGAAGGTACGGCTGAAGAACGTCAGGTTCGGGGAAGGCTGCATCATATCAGAGAAATTGGCATCTTCGATACAGAACAGAAACTCTTTTACGGTATGTTCAAAGTCAGCATATTCGGCATCGATCACATGTTTATTTCCGTTGTTCATATTGGAACGGAACCGGAAATAAAGCAGGGTGCAGAGCGCGTACTGCAGGTAGTCCGGCAGAAACGTATCCATTTCTTTATGTCTTATGATCTCGGGCTGTAACAGGTAAGAAACAAAATCCAGATACCAGTTTTTTTTCATTGCATCCGGACAGGTGTTGCTGTCTTCCACGATCGTTGAGGTAAGAAGAGACATATCATCCAGGTAATAGATGGTATCCTGTGTCATCAGGTGCGCATATACTTCGTGGAGCAGGGAAAATCTGGAATTTGATGCTGCATTCTGGAAAATATCTCTGCGGAAAATATAATTGTAGAGCCAGAGCGGTACTAATTCAGGTTCCTCATGCAAAGAAACCGCACCAGTCGGATGATACTTTGGCTTTGGCTTTTCACGGTAGAGATAGCGCATCCCAACAATACTGTATTGGTGGGAAGAAAGGACACTGGATAAGTTTTTTGGATTGTTGACTGTTAACGTGTCACCCTCTTTTAGAAAGCATACATAATCATCGGAAACAGAAGAGAGAAGGGAAACAAGCTCCTTTTTATTCTCTTTCGTGATGAGTATGGTATGAATGTCAAGGGTGGGGTAGCGTTTTAAAGAGTCAAGTGTGGCATTGAGTGCCGCATCATGCTTTTGACTGCTTTCAATAAGGACTGTCAGCATAATATAAATCTCCTTGAACTGATAAAGTAAATAACTTTTAAACTGTTAAAATATAGCATAAAAACAATGATATTGCAATTCCTGCAAATGGATAATATAATAAAGACAGCGAAAAATGAGAGAAAAGGGATTGCAATATGCGTTTACTGGTAGTGGAGGATGAACAGGATTTAAATGATATTCTGGTAAAACGGTTAAAAGAAGAAGGCTATAACGTCGAATCCTGCATGGATGGGAAGACTGCGGCAGAATATCTGCTTGCAGAAGAATACGATGGAGCGATCTTAGATGTGATGCTGCCCGGAATGGATGGTTTCGAAGTGCTGAAAAAGATCAGAGCGGCAAGGGTGGAGACACCGGTTCTTTTTCTGACCGCCAGAGACCATACGGAAGATGTGGTGAATGGATTAAATCTTGGTGCAGATGATTATATGTTAAAGCCGTTTGTATTTGCAGAGCTTCTGGCACGCATCCGTGTTATGACACGTAGAAAACCGGAGGTGCCGGACAATATCTACCGATGCGGAGATCTGACTTTGGACTGCAATACCCACGAGGCAGTGCGAGGGGGAAAACAGATTACATTGTCTGCCAAAGAATTTGCCGTATTACAATATCTGATGCGTAATAAAAATATCATTGTGACAAGAGAACAGATCGCCACAAATATCTGGGATCTGGAATATAGTGGCAATTCAAATGTCGTAGATGTGTATATCCGGTATCTGAGAAAAAAGATCGATGACGAATTTGAAAAGAAGATGATCATAACGATAAGAGGCATGGGGTATCAGTTAAAATGCGAGGAGTAAAGCCAGTATCCATTCGGAAATATATTACAACAAGCATTGTGGCGCTGGCATTTGCCATGCTGGTCGTGATGCTTATTTTCATTAATATTCTTGCCAGTATGGCAATTAATTATGATATACGAAAAAGTATGTCACGTGAGATCCGCAAAAATGGACAGTATGTGGAATATATCAATGGAAGGCTGATTCCAACGGAGCGTTACCAGACACAGGATGAGGGAATGTATTTTCTTGTGATCACAGAGCGGGAGGGGATCTGTCTGGGCAGCTATCCAAAAGGATTTGAGATGAAGGATAACAGACAAAGACTGGGACTTTCCCTGGTCAAACAAAATCACAGATCCTATTATGTATTAGACCGGGTCAATGCAAGGCTGACCAAGATATCCGGGCAGACCATTTTTGTGCGGTGCGTGGTGCAGAAATCAGACATTGACAGTGAGTACATTAAGAATATGGCATATATCAGTATCCCGGTGTTTCTGGCCGTTGTTTTGCTGGCAGGATTTTTTATTGCAGAAAGGATATCTGCTCCGATCCGCCAGATGTGTGAACTGGCAGAAACGATCGGAAAAGACGAAGATCTGTCACAACGTATGGAATATACTGGTGGATTTCAGGAGATCCGTATCTTAACCGAGACAAATAATCATATGCTGGACCGCCTGGAACAGATGTATGAAGCGCAGAAACGGTTCAATTCCAATGTGGCACATGAGCTGCGTACACCGTTGACTGTGCTGTCGGTACAATGTGAATATGCAAAAGAGCAGTGTGAAAAGCCGGAAGAAATGAAGCAGTCGTTAGAGGTGATCGGCAGACAGGTAAAAAAATGCAATGGTATTGTAGCACAGCTGCTGCGGCTGAATAAACTGGAACAGGGTCAGGTAAAACCGGATCTGGAACATGCAGATCTGGATGAGATCGTGAGATCGATCTGCGAGGAGGAAGAAATCAAATTTGACGGAAAGATTGAGTTCCGGCTGGCACTTGGAGAAGTGTGGGCAGATGTCGATGTCATTCTGATCACATCGCTGATCCAGAATCTGGTGAACAATGCGATCAAGTACAGTACAAAACCGGCAGTGGTAGAGATCACGACAAGAAAAATCGAAGCCAATGTGGCAGTCTGTGTGCAGGATCATGGCTGTGGCATTGCAAAAGAGGAAATTAAAAAGATCTTCACACCATTTTACCGGGCAGATAAAGCCAGAAATTCAGAAGGGTATGGACTGGGGCTTGCACTGGCAGAGAAGATCGCACAGCTGCATGGCGGTTCTATCCGGGTGGAGAGTGAGCCGGGAGAAGGAAGCAGTTTTATCCTGATTCTTCCGGAAAAGAGATAAGCTTTAATATTATTTTAATCTTGTGCAGATATTATGAAAAATAGAAATTTATAATAACTTAGGAGAATATTGGAATGAAAGCAGCTGAAAAACAGACAAATCTGACATGGCAGAACATGGAAGTGACAAGGGAAAACCGTGAAGAGAGGCTTGGACAGAAAGCGGTAACCATCTGGCTGACAGGACTTTCCGGAGCCGGTAAGTCAACACTTGCCAATGAAGTAGAAAAACGTCTTTTTGCAATGGGAAAATACACCATGCTTCTGGATGGAGACAATGTGCGGATGGGACTGAATCAAAACCTTGGTTTTTCAGAGGAAGACCGGGTAGAAAATATCAGACGGATCGCGGAAGTATCAAAGCTGATGAATGATGCAGGTCTGATCGTTCTGACTTCTTTTATTTCACCGTTTCGTCAGGACAGAAGAAACGCAAAGAATATCATAGGGGAACGCTTCGTTGAAGTGTATATCAGCACGCCGCTGGAGGAATGTGAAAAAAGGGATGTAAAAGGGCTGTACAAAAAAGCGAGAAATGGAGAGATCAGCAATTTTACCGGGATCACAAGTCCTTATGAAGCACCGGAGCATCCGGATATTACCGTTGATACGAGTAAGTATTCGCTGGAAGAGTGTGTGGATATCATTTTAAAAGGATTGGAGCAGTTCATTGAAAGGTGATTACAGACGATTTTTATATTCTCTTTTAAAAATTGGGAGCATCGGGTTTGGTGGAGGAAGTGCTCTTATTCCGGTCATTGAACAGGAAATTGTAACAAAGCATGGACTTGATACAAAGAAAAACATCGATAAAGATGTGATCGTGGCAAGTATCACACCGGGGGCACTTCCAGTGGAAATTGTTGCTTCGATCGGCAGGAGAAAGTTTGGAAACCGGGGAATGATCGCTGCTGCGGTTATGATGGCACTGCCGGGGGCGCTGATCACGATCCTTATGATGACGCTTTTGTCTGTTTTTCAGGAAAAGCTGTTACCGGTCATTGAGATCGCATCGGTCGGGATATCCCTGTTTATCATCTATCTGTTAGTAAATTATATAGTATCAACCATAAAAGTATGCTATAAAGAAAGCAGGGGCAGAGGGAGAAAAGCCGTTTTTATTATCGCCGTGGTATTCCTTCTTGTGTGTGGCAAAAACATTTACAAGCTATTTGGAATATCCCGTGTCCCGGTTTTTGGTTTATCAACGGTTCAGATACTGGCACTGGCATTTTTCTGCATGTTTTATTCCAGAAGTAATTATAATGTCAGAAATGTGATGGTAATGCTTGGACTGGGTGGTTTGTATCTGTTGGGAAGCGGAAGAGCGCAGGTGCTGTCTGTTCCGGGATTACTGCCGGCAGTAAAGATTGCAATGTTTGTGCTTGCAGTCTGGGGTGTGCGCCAGAATATCAAAGAAAAAAAATGGAGATACGAGGGCGAAGTGCGGAAAATCTTTTCCGAGTTTTGGATCTGGCTGCTGCTTATACTCGCAACTGGTGTGATCCTTGTAGCGATTAATCCGGGAGCACTTGTTTTCCTGGGAAAAGGTTCTTTGTCTGCACTTTTGTCGTTCGGAGGCGGCGATGCGTATCTGACGATCGCAGACGGGCTGTTTGTGGAGAGTGGAATGATCACGGAGCAGCAGTATTATGGACAGATCGTACCGATAGTAAATATACTCCCGGGATCCATCCTGTGTAAGACTCTGGTAGCGGTTGGATACGAGATCGGATTTAATGAAGCAGGAAGTGTAGCAATGGGACTTACATTTGCGGTTGCAGGTTTCATCAGCAGTATTGCAGTGTCCTGTGGTTTTTTTATGCTGATCTACCGTCTGTACGATAGCTTACAGACATTATGGGCGTTTCGTATGGTAAGCCGCTGGATCAGGCCTATTTTATCCGGGCTGCTTTTGAATATTATCTTATCTCTGGTAAATCAGGGAATCCGTGTTGTGACAACGTTTATATAAAGGAATTTAAGGAAGGAAACAAAGACTATGGCAACTGTATATATCAGCATTGGAATGATGAAGACAGGAACGACTGCATTACAGTCTTTTCTGCGCGAAAATGAGAGGGCACTGGGGATGCAGGGTTATTGCTATCCCTATATGGATCTTGGGATCCATAAAAAGTATAATGACAGAAATGCCCATTTTTTAGTGTACCGCTCCACGGAGTCTGATCCGGGGAAAAAGAAGGAAGAAGAAAAGGCAGTCAGACAGCATGCCTATGCGATTTTGGAAGAACAGGCAAAGCAGCATCCAAATATCATATTGTCCGATGAACTGATCTGGCACAGAAGTATAAAAAACGAGAATTTCTGGAAACGGTTAGGTCCTAATTTTGAAAAGATCGGCTGTAAGGTAAAAGTCGTAGTCTATGTAAGAAGACAGGATCTGCTGATACAGTCTTTGTATAACCAGTCAGTAAAATCACTGCCAAGAACAGAACTTTCGTTTGAGGAATGTATGAACAGTTCCTTCTGGGATTATTATCCGCTTGATTATGCAGCACAGCTTGACCGGATCGCAGAAGGCATTGGAAAAGAAAATCTGATTCTCCGTGTCTATGAAAAAGGACAGTTTGCAGGAGAAGAGCACAGTATCTTCTCTGATTTTGCAGAGGCAGTCGGACTTGATCTGACAGGTGATTTTACCAGGGATACGGTGCAGAACAACATAGGACTGAATGGAAACTATCTGGAGATCAAGCGGATCCTAAACGGACTTCCGGAATATGCGGCATCGGAAGTGGATATTATGAGAAGAGCGGTCTATCTGGCAAATCAGAGTCAGGTGGCCGGTTATCAGAATGCGAAGACCAGCATGTTCTCTTATGAAGATCAGATTGCCTATGTCAAAAAATTTGCAGACAGCAATGCGAGAGTGGCAAGAGAATATCTGGGCAGGGAAGATGGCATTCTGTTTTATGAACCGGTGAAAGAGCTTCCAAGGTGGCAGACAGATCAGAATACCATGTATCAGAACCTGATCCTTGTCATGGGTGAGATGTTTTTGGAACAGGATGAAAAGATACGGAAACTGCAGGAGGAATGTGCAGTGTTAAAAGCACAGAATAAAACGGTTTTAAACAGTGCGATCTTCCGTGGCTACAATAAAATAAAGAAGCTTGTAAAAGGAGAGGAAAAATAAAAAGTGGCGTAAGTGCAGAACCTGTGTTATAATGAACGTTAGCTTTTGGAAAAATAAGAAAAACAGGGGTTTCTGTAATTATGAAAAGACTGATAGAAGACATTAAGAAGTATTATAAATATGCAATATATTCCGGCAGATCAGAGTTAAAGACGGAGATTGCCAATTCCCATTTAAGCTGGCTCTGGTGGATCCTTGATCCGTTACTGTTTATGCTGGTTTATACATTTGTTGCGCTGGTGGTATTTGGAAAGGGAGAAAAATATTTCCCGATCTATGTATTCATCGGCCTTTCTGCGTGGAAGTTTTTCGAAAAGACAGTAAAGCAGAGTGTGACACTGGTATCGGGAAACCGCGGTATCGTGCTTAAGGTATATCTGCCAAAATACCAGCTGATCCTGGTAAAGATGTATGCGAATGGATTTAAAATGATGGTTTCTTTTGCACTGGTGGCAGTGATGCTGCTCATATACCGGGTACCGCTCAGTTACCGTGTGATCTATTTTATCCCACTGCTTGTGGTATTGGCATTGTTTACGTTTGGGGCGAGCTGTATCCTGCTTCACTTTGGTGTGTTTGTGGAAGATTTATCCAATGTCATCAATGTACTGCTGAAACTGGTATTTTACATGACTGGTATCTTTTACTCTCTGGCAAAAAGAGTACCGTCACCCTATAATATGGTTTTATTAAAATGCAATCCGATCGCTTTTATCATTGATGAGATGAGAAACTGCATTTTATATGAAACAACACCGGATTTTATGATCCTGGGGATCTGGTTTGTGATCTCACTGATCTTATCAGCAATTGGTATTAAATTAATCTATCAATACGAAAACAGTTACGTAAAGATCATCTAATGCAGGGGAATGGAGCAGCAAATGGAAAAGAAATATGCAATCGAAGTAAAAGATTTAAAGATAAGATATCGTTGTTTGAAAAAACTCTCGATCAGAAAGAGTTTATTTTCCTTAAAGAAAAGTAAGACAGAAGTGTTTGAAGCTGTAAGAGGGGTATCCTTTAATGTGCCGGAAGGCGAGATCATGGGTATCGTTGGGAAAAACGGAAGTGGAAAGTCAACGATGCTGCGTGCAATTGCAGGTATTTTTTCACCGGATGAGGGAAGTGTGGATCTGCATGGACATACGATCTCTCTGTTATCCATCGGTGTCGGTTTCCAGAAGAAGCTGACTGGACGTGAAAACATCTATCTTTCCGGTATGCTTCTTGGATTTTCAGAAGAGCAGGTAAAAGAAAAGATGGACGAGATCATTGAGTTCTCGGAACTGGGTGATTTTATCGATAAACCGGTCAAGACGTATTCCAGCGGAATGTATTCCAAGCTTGCATTTTCCATTGCTGTGATCTTAGAGACGGAGATCATTCTGGTAGATGAGGTTCTAAGTGTTGGAGATGCAAAGTTCCGAAAGAAGAGCTTCAGGAAAATGGAGAGTCTGATCGCGGATGAAAACCGGACGGTTGTTATTGTCTCGCATAATTCAGCAAATATACGTAAATTATGTACCAGTGTGTTATGGCTTCATGAAGGAAAAGTAAAAATGATTGGCACACCGGAGGAGGTAATGCCGTTGTATGATGAATTTATGTCATAGTATGAAAAAAGAAAACTTAATAACAGGATGGGCGGCATGGCTGTTAGTGGGGATTATTTTCAGTCTTTCTGTTGCGGCGATGCTCCGGTCAGGCAGTTTTGACCTGGACTGCTTTTATAATGTCGGAGAAGTGTATGACATTGCAGGAAAGCAGCAGAGAGAAGTGTATGACGCATCCTATGATATCAGTGAAAATATCTGTCGGGCAGAGTCGGAACATGCAGGCAGATATTTTCTGGTTTATGATGAAGAAACGAAGTGGCGTTCCCTGTATTTCAAAGCGAAATTGCCGGATGCCGAATCAATCCAGGTCACTTTGGAGTGTCTGGATGATACCGGGACACAGGTGTTTTGGGTGCAGCAGGAGATCGTGCGCGGGGAAAATCAGATCCCGTTGCCGGAACTTAACTTTTCGCAGGGGATTCTGTGGATTGACGGGCAGCAGGGACAGCAGTTTTTGTTTTATGATATGCATTTATTTGAACGGCAGGCAATTAAATTCGCACGCAGGGGATATTTTTATGCCGGAGTGGTATTTCTGTTTTATGCGATCACATCTGTGCTGTGTGTGAAACTTTTTGGACAGCGCGTAAAAAAATGGAACTGGTATCTGCCAGTGGATAAGATGCAGGAAGCCTACATTCTGGTCGGCGATCACTTTGGAGCAAAGATCCGTCTTGCAGAAGAAACGAAATATAAAATACGTACCGGATTGTTTGTAATTTTATTTGCATACAGCTATATTGCATGGGAAAGTGGAAATTATAATCCGGGTTACCGCTATCATGTGCTGGCAGGCTGTATTTTGCTCCTTGCGACAGGTCTGTTTTCCTATGAGCAGCCATTGCATAAAGTGGACTGGAAGAATCCTCTGGTGTTATCATTCTTTTTATTTGGGATCGGGACGATACTATCCGATGCTATCGTTCCGAAAAAAACTTATGCTTATGTTGGATGGGTATTGATCCTGGTATTCAGTTTTGTGTTTTTTCTATGGAATAACAGCAAAAAGCAGCACCAGATCATTCAAAACATATTGGATGCTCTGGAAATTGTATTCTGGATCAATGCGGTCGTGTGCCTTTTGTTCCGTCCAATCCAGGAAGGAATGCGCTACAGTGGAACAGCAACCAATCCGGGGATGTACGCCATGTATATGGCAGTGATGCTGGTCATGTTTTTTGCCAAAATTGAGGAAGAGTGGCAGCAGGAAAAATTCCGGATCCGCTTCCTGCGTTATGTGGCAGGATTTGCGGCTGCCTGGTGTATGCTCTGGAAAACTCAGTCGATGACTGCGATCGGAACAATGCTTCTGGCAGGATTTGCATTGGTACTTCGTATGGGATTGCAGCGCAGGGAAATTTTGCAAAAAGGAAAGAAAAGAAGGATTTTTGCCGGGATTGCCGTGCTGGTGGGAAGTTCCCTGTTTTTTTCATGGGGACTGACACACATTTGTACCGGACTTGGATGGACGGAAGTATTTCCTTACAAGGCGTTATATATTTCAATGGAGTGGAAAAATCCGTTTGTGGAACAGGTCTATGCGGCATCCGAAAACCGTGTCGTGCGGAAACTGATGAGCCTTACCGATATTGAAACACTCACATCATTGCGCAATCTCTACTGGGCGGCATATGCAAGAGCAATGAATCTGTTTGGACACACTTACAAGCATATTTTCTGGGGAGAAACACATTGGGCGCATAATGGGATTCTGTGGATTGCCTATTATTATGGCGTATTTTGTGCAGTGCCGTATATCCTGATGTTTGGATGTGCACTGGTAAAGGCTGCAAAAAGAGTTCATATCAAGGTAACGGCAGGAGCATATGAGATTGTGCCATTTGGAATGCTTGTTGTCCTTTTTATGATTTCAATGGCAGATAATGTGGAACAGCCATTTGGACTGATCGTCTGGTATCTGTTCTATCTGATGCCGGGACTCCTGTTTGAAACTCAAAAGGAGACGGAATAGAGGAGCGAGAGAAATGCGGGAAAACGGAACAAGCATAGTGAGAAGATATCTGTGGCTGATGACAGGGATCGTGATTGCGATCGCAGGCTCCCTGATGTGGATGAGCCACTCGACGGACACTGGGAATTTAATGGATCAGCAGCACATCTATGATTTTTCGAAGGAACAGATACAGGAAGCTTCCTCCATCCAGAAACTTTCCTCCAAAAAGGGATGGAAGTATCTGCGTATTGAGGCAGAGACGCCCACAGACTGCAGGATCACTTTGTATGATAAACATCAGAATGTCTTATGGGAACAGCAGAATACGGCGG
>ENA-ORNF01001880-ORNF01001880.1-human-gut-metagenome-genome-assembly--contig:-NODE-1880-length-16897-cov-3.374599_pt1 | contig 16897 bp, 13 predicted proteins | sample MGYA00242110_ERZ509012 | MGnify/ENA primary metagenome ERZ509012 (study PRJEB26280, sample SAMEA2338714) | human gut metagenome | biome: human gut; feature: human-associated habitat; material: faeces...
CATGCTGCAACCGGATAGCATCAAGGATACGTTACATGCCTATCAGATGGCCAAGCGTTGTAACGTGAAACGTGTAATGGCCGAAGCTGTGAAATGGGGCGGGTGCGGGGCAAGAATCAACTCCATTTCACCGGGTATCATCGTAACTCCTTTGGCTATTGACGAGTTCAACGGGCCGCGAGGTGATTTTTACAAAAACATGTTCACCAAATGTCCGGCAGGACGTCCCGGAACCGCGGACGAGGTTGCCAATGTTGCCGAACTGTTGATGAGCGACAGAGGAGCATTTATCACAGGAGCGGACTTTCTGATCGATGGCGGTGCTACGGCATCGTACTTTTATGGCCCGTTGAAACCGTAATGTGTTGTACTGTAGTCTGTAAGGTAACAGCTGCCATACGAGGTCAAGCGTACAAAAATATTTTATCCGTTATGCAAATTTGAGCTTTACAACAAATACTTTATGGTTGGAATGCGTTATTTTTGCGAAAATTAAAGACTGACAATATGGAACGATTAGATGTATTCGATTGCTCGAACGTGCTTATAGCGAGTTATTTCACCGATGACCGGGGATGTGCCCATGAAAACAGGGAGCATACGCTTATTTATTTGTGCTCCGGTGAGCTGGAGATAGAGGAACGTGGTAAGAAAACCGTGTTGCATCCGGGGGATTGTGCTTTCATGCGGCGCGATAACCGGATGTGGTTGCAGAAAAAGGTAGAAGACGGAAAGCCTTACCGTTCTGTCGTACTGAAGTTCTCAAGACCGTTTCTAAGAGAATTTTACCAGACGCTTAACCGGCAACAGATTCCGAACGACTCCGAACGTGAGAAGGTAAGCCTGCGTGTGTTGCCCAGTAACAGGCTTGATATCCGTTCGCTGTTCGAATCGGTCATACCCTATTTCGATGCAGGCGAAAAACCGTCCGAAGACGTACTGAAGCTGAAAATGGTAGAAGGGATATATGTACTGCTTAATACAGACCGGAATCTCTATGCCTCGCTGTTCGACTTCGTGGAGCCGTGGAAAATCGACATTCTCGACTATCTGAACGAGAACTACATGTGTGATCTCTCTCTGGAGGAGATCGCCAGTTACACGGGACGCAGCCTGGCTACCTTCAAGCGGGACTTTGCCAAAGTCAGCAACCTGACACCGCAAAAGTGGATTATCAAACGTCGTCTGGAAGCCGCGCACGGCCTGATAAAATCAGGCAAGAAGAAAGTGACGGAAGCCTGCTTCGATGTGGGTTTCAAGAACCTGTCGCATTTCTCCAAGATATACAAGGAGGCTTATGGTGTCGCTCCTTCATGGTAAGATGAACTTCAGAACAAAACAGTTTGAGCCTTGCAGCAAAGCTGTTGTGGAATAATGCCCGTACTTTTGTATCGGAAACAGGAAAGACCTGTCGGTTGTCTTGGAAATGTCGAACTAAAAATCATATCGTATGAAAACAAAAGTAGCATCATTAGCTTTATTATTGACTTTAATTTTTCCGATCATGGCAAAATCACAAGTAAAAATCCAACAGACTGCCGGACGCGACGCGCTCGGAGAATTTGCCCCCGAATTTGCACGTTTGAACGATGATATTCTTTTCGGGGAAGTGTGGAGCCGGAACAATCTGCTTTCGCTCCGCGACCGTTCCATCGTAACCGTAGTGGCCCTGATGTCGCAGGGACTGACCGATTCCTCGTTCAAGTACCATCTCGAATCGGCGAAGAAGAACGGAGTGACCCGAACCGAGATAGCCGAAATACTCACCCATGCCGCATTCTACGCGGGCTGGCCGAAAGCGTGGGCGGCTTTCCGTATGGCAAAAGAGGTTTGGACCGGCGGTAATGCAGACAGCGTGGCGGCAGGTTCGCTCGAAGCCTACGCGCAAACTATCATTTTCCCCGTGGGGAAACCCAACGATGCCTATGCCAAGTATTTCATCGGTCAAAGTTACACGGCTCCCGTGATAACGGACGGAGTCCCCGTGGTAAATGTGACCTTCGAGCCGGGCTGCCGCAACAACTGGCATGTGCACAAGGCAACAAAAGGCGGCGGTCAGACACTCGTATGCGTGGGCGGTCGCGGCTACTATCAGGAATGGGGCAAAGAGCCGGTGGAACTACGTTTCGGGGATGCTATCAATATTCCCGCAGGCGTGAAACATTGGCACGGGGCGGCTCCCGACAGCTGGTTCTCGCATTTAGCCATCGAAGTGCCCGGTGAGAACAACAGTACCGAATGGCTGGAACCTGTCGGTGATGAAGAATATTCTAAATTAAAATGACATGAAACAGATAGTATTGATACTTATGAGCCTACTTACTTTCAGTAACCCGTCGAAAGCACCAAAACAGACTGTGGAACCGGCAGTGTCGTCACGCACGATGTGGAGCCGAATACCCTTGTCGCGGGCAATCCCGCCAAACTCATTCGACGAATATAGTTTCTGAAACATTATGCTGGAAGATATCATCCGATTACTGCATGAAGGGAAACATTCTTTAGTCGTTTCCAACGGAGAAGTTAGAACTTTCGACAGACGCGGTGTGGCCGACCTGTATGCCCTGCTGCAGGAAGATTCCGATTTCCTGAAAGGAGCTTCCGTTGCGGACAAAGTCGTAGGCAAGGCGGCTGCGGCGCTGATGATTTTGGGAGAGGTCGGAGAGCTCCATGCGGACGTGGTCAGCCGTCCGGCCCTCGACTTGTTTGCCGATAGCGGGGTACGCGTCAGTTACGGTACGGCAGTCCCGCACATTATCAACCGTACAAAGACGGGATGGTGCCCGCTGGAAACTTGTTGCCGGTATTGCCTTACTCCACAGGATTGTCTCGTCCGAATTGAAGAGTTTATAACATTACAATCTAAAAGAATGAATTCAGATAAATGAAGAAACAACATTTACTATTTGCAACATTCATATTGGCCGGAAGCCTGACCGTTTCGGGCCAAACACCTGATACGGCAGACAGCTTGTCAGCCCAAAGAACATTGACTATCGACGAAGTGGTCGTTACCGGAACCCGTCATCAGACGGATATACGCCACTTGTCGCAGACTGTTTCAGTAGTGAACAGGAAAAGAATCGAGCAGTCGATGCAGCCTTCCCTGCTCCCTGTGCTCACGGAACAGGTTCCGGGTCTGTTCACTACTTCGCGCGGCGTGATGGGCTACGGGGTCTCCAACGGGGCGGCAGGCGGTATTTCGTTACGCGGGTTAAGTGGCGGCAATGCCCGCCTGATGGTGCTTATTGATGGGCATCCACAATATGCCGGCATCTTCGGACATCCGATTGCCGATGCCTACCAGACGCTCCTGGCCGACCGGGTGGAGGTACTGCGTGGCCCGGCATCCGTACTCTACGGTTCGAATGCCATGGGTGGCGTAGTAAATATTGTGACCCGCAAAATGCACGAGGATGGGATTCGCACCCACCTGCACACAGGGTACGGTTCCTACAACACGTTGGAAACCGAACTGACGAACCGCATCCGCAAAGGGCATTTTTCGAGCGTCATCAGCGGCTCGTACAACCGCACGGACGGGCATCGTGCCGACATGGGATTCGAGCAGTACGGCGGTTACGGCCGGATCGGTTACGAGGTGACGGACCACTGGAATCTGCGTGCCGACGTGAACGTGACCCACTTCAACGCCTCTTATCCCGGCCCGGTATCGGCTCCGCTGCTGGACGGTGACCAGCGCATTACACGGGGCATGACCTCTTTTGCCGTCGAAAATGAATACGGGAAGACTTCCGGTGCGTTGAGTTTCTTCTACAACTGGGGCGACCATTGGATTAACGACGGCTATACGCCTTCCGCAGGGGAAGGTCCGCAGGATGACCGCTTCAACTCGTATGACGACATGATGGGTATCTCATGGTATCAGAGCGCCCGGTTCTTCAAGGATAACCGCATCACCGTAGGCTTCGACTGGTTCCGTTACGGTGGCGAGGCATGGAGCGAATATGTGAGCGGAGAAGACGCGGGAACACGCAGCGATTTGGTGGATAAGCATGAAAACGAGGTGGCAGGCTATGTGGACTTCCGGCAGGATGTCGGGAAGTGGCTCACGTTCAACGCAGGATTGCGCGTTGATCATCATTCCCGTGTCGGAACAGAATGGGTGCCGCAGGCTGGATTGGCATTCCACCTGCCTCATACCATCGAACTGAAGGCTTCTGCCTCCAAAGGTTTCCGTTACCCGATTCTCCGTGAGATGTACATGTTCCCGCCGCAGAATCCCGACTTGAAGCCGGAATCTATGTGGAACTACGAGATAGCCTTCTCGCAAAGACTGTTGGGTGGAAGCCTGTCGTATGGTATCAATCTCTTCTATATCGATGGCAAGAACCTGATTATGACCCTGCCCAATCCGAGCGGAAGCGGTATGCTGAACCAGAATTCGGGAGAGATAGACAATGCAGGCGTCGAAGCACAGGTCGCTTACCGTTTCAATAAGAGTTGGTCGGTGGATGCCAATTACAGCTACCTGCACATGGAGAATCCCGTGATTGCCGCTCCCGAACATAAGCTCTATGCCGGAGCAAACTTCACGCAAGGACGCTGGTCGGTATCGACGGGCATACAGTACATCGCCGGACTTTACACCTCGACAGATCCGGCTACAACCGAGGATTTTGTCTTATGGAATCTGCGCGGACAATTCCGTGCCACCCCATGGCTCGACATCTGGGCACGCGGAGAAAACCTGCTGGCACAGCGTTACGAAATCAATGCCGGATACCCGATGCCGAGAGCTACGGTGATGGCAGGTATAAATCTGAACTTTTAATTGATAAATTACAGTATATATGAAAAAGATAATGAGCATGATAATGGCTGCAATGGTATTTTTGACCATAGGAACAGGATATGTACAGGCACAGGACAAGACATCGGATAGCGCATCTGAACTCCCAAAGGTCTATCTTATCAAGGAAATTACCCCGGAAAATCTTGTGAAGATCTACGAGGCTCTCGGTCGTAAAGCCGAAGGAAAGGTTGCGGTAAAACTCTCCACCGGCGAACCGGGCGGACATAATTTTCTCCAGCCGACACTCATTGCACCACTTGTACGGAAAATGAACGGCACAATCGTGGAGTGCAATACGGCCTATGGTGGCGGACGTGCCAATACGGAGGCACACCTCAAGGCTGCTGCCGACCACGGTTTTACGGCGATTGCGAAAGTGGACATCATGGATGCCGACGGCGCCGCGATGTCCCTGCCGGTAAAAGGCGGCAAGCACCTGAAAGAGGATTTCGTGGGCAAGAACTACTTGAATTACGATTTTACGGTTGTGCTGTCGCATTTCAAAGGTCATGCGATGGGTGGTTTCGGCGGCGCAATCAAGAATATCTCCATCGGCATCGCCTCGTCGGGCGGCAAGGCGTGGATTCATTCGGCAGGCACGACCAAGGACGTAAGCAAAGTCTGGGGTAACCTTCCCGAACAGGATAACTTTTTGGAGTCGATGGCCGAGGCCGCCAAAGCCGTCACGGACCATTGCGGCGATAAGATTCTCTACATCAGTGTGGCCAACAATCTTTCGGTGGACTGCGACTGTGACTCCTCGCCTGAAGATCCGCGGATGGGCGACATCGGTATCCTTGCCTCGCTTGACCCGGTAGCGCTTGACCGGGCCTGCACCGATCTGGTACGCTCCTCCGAAGACCACGGTAAAATTCACCTGATCGAACGTATCGACTCGCGCCACGGGATGCATACACTCGACTATGCCGAACAGCTCGGTATGGGAAGTCAGAAGTACGAACTTGTCGAACTGAAATAGACTGTTCGGGATGCTTGCTATGGCTGTACTGCCCCGCCATCTTTCTCAAATCCGTTCTGTTGGCTGTGGTTGCCGGGTATGCGGCTTCGCATTTCAGGAAAGCTTCGCCCGGACTGCTCCTTGGGGTCGTCTTGGCCTATCAGCTTGTCGGGATGCTGGAAGAATGGGCGACGAAAGGAGATTCCTGGCTTGCCGCACAGGATTTCCGGATTGGTATTCCGGGCATGCTGCTTCAGATATTCGGGAGCTGGCTATTCATTAACCGCATCATTCGTAAGTAATACCATTCCTATTGATTTTTGAATGAAAATAATAAACAAGGAGAGGAAAAGGTCTTTTCCCGTTCCTTTGCAACCTCAAATCGGCAATGGATAAGTAGCCATTATTCTCTTAACTCCTGCTGAACAGGTCAAACCCCCTCAATGGATGAATATAGAGTAAACCTGCATATCTCCCTTTATTTCCAACAGTTTGCATTATTCCTGCGAAATCCATCCGTATGTGAGCGAGTTTTGTTATATTTGTCCGATAAATAAAAAAACAGCTCATGATTTCAAACAAAATTTTACTAATATGCCTGGCCTTCATCGCATTGACTGCATGCAGCGCCGGCTCGAAAAAACAAACGAATCATCATATGGAAAATGAAAAGCGTACCCTAGTGAAACTGGAAACCACCATGGGGAATATCACAGTGGCCCTGTATAATGAAACACCGAAACATCGTGATAACTTTATCAAACTGGTAAAAGAAGGAGTATATGACAGTACATTGTTCCACCGGGTTATCAAACAATTCATGATCCAGGCCGGCGATCCGGACAGCAAAAACGCATCGGATACCGCCATGCTGGGCAGCGGTGATGTGGGTTACACCATTCCCGCCGAATTCAATCCGAAATTCTTCCACAAGAAAGGAGTATTGGCGGCAGCACGCCAGGGTGATGATGTGAACCCCGAAAAGGCTTCATCGGGTTGCCAGTTCTATATTGTTACCGGACGCAAGTTCACCGAACCGCAATTGCTGGGCATGGAGAACAAAATAAACGAACAGCGCGAAGAGGCCCTGTTCGACAGTCTAGCACGCCAGCACATGAAGGAAATATACAAGATGCGCAAGGCGGGCGACAATGCCGGATTACTGGAATTGCAGGACACACTGGAAGCCCAAGCCCGTGAACTGGCGGACAAAGAAGAGAAATTCCGCTTCACCCCCGAACAGATCAAAGCATACAGCACCGTAGGCGGCGCTCCCCACCTGGACGGTTCTTATACCGTATTCGGTGAAGTAACCGAAGGCATGGAAGTAGTGGAGAATATTGAAATAGCAAAAACGAACCGCGCAGACCGCCCTGTAGAGAATATCCGGATTCTCAAGGCCAGTATTCAGTAATTTGCGACTCAGATGATTAACATTAACCGATACACCTTGTCTAACGGGCTGCGTGTGATACACAATGAGGACAATACAACCCAGATGGTGGCACTGAACCTGCTGTACGATGTGGGCGCACGCGATGAAGATCCTGACCATACCGGATTCGCCCATCTGTTTGAACACCTGATGTTCGGAGGCTCTGTCCATGTGCCCGACTATGACACTCCGGTACAAAATGCCGGAGGCGAGAATAACGCATGGACAAATAATGACATAACCAATTATTACATCACCCTCCCCCGTCAGAATGTGGAAACCGGATTCTGGCTGGAGAGTGACCGTATGTTGTCTCTCGACTTTAACCCGCGCAGTCTGGAAGTGCAACGGCAAGTAGTAATCGAAGAGTTCAAACAGCGAAACCTGAACCAGCCATACGGAGACGCCTCGCATCTGCTACGTGCCCTGGCTTATAAGGTGCATCCGTACCAGTGGCCTACCATCGGCAAAGAAATCAGCCACATAGCCAATGCCACCCTTGAAGAGGTGAAAGCCTTTTTCTTTAAATATTATGCACCGGACAATGCCATTCTGGCTGTAACGGGACATATTACTTTTGAAGAGACAGTGGCACTGGCCGAAAAGTGGTTCGGCCCTATCCCGCGCCGCAACGTCCCCCCCCGCTCACTGCCGGCAGAACCCCGGCAAACGGAGGAACGCCGGCTGACAGTGGAGCGGAACGTGCCTGTAGACGCGCTCTTTATGGCATTCCATATCTGTGAACGACGCCATCCCGACTATTATGCTTTTGATATGCTGAGCGACTTGCTAAGTAGCGGACGTTCCTGCCGCCTGGTGCAGCATCTGGTGCAAAAGAAACAGGTATTCAACAGCATCGACGCCTATATCTCGGGCAGCATTGACGAGGGATTGTTCCATATCACCGGCAAACCCGCCCCAGGCGTCACGCTGGAAGCTGCCGAAACAGCCGTATGGCAGGAACTGAAGGCATTGACGGAAGAAAGTGTGGACGAGGACGAGCTGGAAAAAGTAAAGAACCGCTATGAAAGCGAACAGATATTCAATAACCTGAATTACCTGAATGTGGCTACCAATCTGGCTTATTTTGAACTGACCGGCAAAGCGGAGGATATTAACAATGAAGTAAACAAGTATCGCTCGGTCACTGCCGGACAGATAAAAGAAGCGGCACAAAAAACATTTGTGCGGGAAAATTGTTCCACACTCTACTATAAAAGTAATTTGCCGACCTGATAATATGCTAATTTGCCAATGCGCCATGCGGAACACAGCGCAGCTAGTTGGCAAATTAGCATATTGGCACATTAGCAATTTATTAACCATGCAACATTACAAAGCACTTTTCACTTTAGGTATCCCTATCGTTATCGGCCAGATAGGTGTCATCATTCTGGGTTTTGCCGATACATTAATGATAGGCCATCACAGCACGAATGAATTAGCCGCCGCCAGTTTTGTCAACAATATGTTTACTTTGGCCATTATTTTCGCTACCGGATTCTCATACGGGCTGACTCCTATCGTAGGGAGTCTGTTCGGACGGGGAGAAACCCATGTAGTGGGACGGATGCTGAAGAACAGCCTGTTTGCCAATACACTGCTGGCAGTATTGCTCACACTCATCATGTGGATACTCTATCTGAATATCCACCGGCTGGGGCAACCCGAAGAACTGCTGCCTTTAATGCGTCCCTACTTCATCGTTTTGCTGATATCCTTGTTGTTTGTACTGCTTTTCAACGGTTTCAAGCAATTTGCCGATGGCATAACCGACACCCGCGTTTCCATGTGGATCTTATTGACAGGAAATGTAATGAACATTATCGGCAACTACATTCTGATTTACGGTAAACTGGGAATGCCCGAAATGGGATTGCTGGGAGCGGGAATTTCCACATTGGCCTCCCGTATCATGATGGTGGTCGTGTTCGCCGTCATTTTTTTCTGTACCCGGCGTTATCATATTTATAAAGAAGGATTTCTACACAATGCGCTCAACCGGGCAGACTTCCTGCACCTGAACAAACTGGGATGGCCCATTGCCATGCAGATGGGGATGGAAACCGCTTCGTTCAGCCTCAGCGCCATTATGGTGGGATGGATCGGGACTACCGCTCTGGCAGCCCACCAAGTGATGCTCGCCATTTCCCAAATCTGCTTTATGATGTATTATGGCATGGGAGCAGCCGTTGCTGTGCGGGTTAGCAACTTCCGCGGACAGAATGACCGGATAAACGTCCGGCGCTCGGCATACGCCGGATTCCATATCATGCTGTTCATCGCACTAATAGGAGCCCTGCCCATCTTCCTGCTGCGTAACGAACTGGGAGGATGGTTCAGTGACAGTCCGGCGGTCAGCGTGATGGTAGCACAACTTATCATTCCGTTCATCATCTACCAGTTTGGTGACGGATTACAGATAAATTTCGCCAATGCCCTTCGTGGAATCGCAGATGTGAAACCCATGATGTATATCGCATTCATCGCTTATTTCCTTATCTCCCTGCCGGCCGGCTATTTCTTCGGTTTCATCATGGACTGGGGAATTATAGGAATATGGATGGCATTTCCTTTCGGACTGACTACAGCCGGAATACTCTATTACCTACGCTTTAACCGTGATACGAAATTAAAATAAAACCACCATGAGCCTGCCCAACCGTTCCACCAAGCTGAAAGTTGCATTCGGCTATATCCTGCTGACTGCACTGCTCTTTATATCCATCGGATATATTTATCAGGAGATGAAGTCACTGACCGGAACCAGCGATGATGAAGCCATCCTGAGCCAACGGCGCCATGTCACCAATCAGATTATCGGCCAGCTTTATCAGGCGGAAGTTATCGGACAATCACTCAGTACAGGACAACTAGGACAGTACTACCGATACAAACGTGCCATGAAACAGGCCAACACAGCGCTGGACTCCCTGCGCACACTGCTGACCGACAGCATACAACTGGCACGGCTGGATACGGTGGGAATGCTTTTCATGGATAAAGAACGGAATATGCGCAACCTGCTAAAAGCAATTCAGGACGGCGGAACAGATAAAATTTACAAACAGCATATCGACGAACTGATTGCCGAGCAAGACTCTTTACTCAGCCTTCCCCACGTGCGCAAAAAAGTAATCACACACACCAATTCATACGTTATCCGCAAAAAGCCCAAAAGCTTCTTCAAACGACTGGGAGAAGTGTTCGCACCCGGGAAAGCGGATTCCACACAAGTCAGCAATGTGATTCAGGAAGAATATACCGATACGCTGACCGAAGCATACAGCCCGGCAGACACGGTGGTCACCATGCTGAAAGACATACAGAGCCGGGTGACCGACACCCATCAGGAACGGATGGAAATGGTGAATCGCCGCACCCAGTCCCTGCGCCTCAGCGGCTTGAAACTAAGTCAGAAAGTCAATCAGCTATTAAGTACCATAGAGGAAGAAGAGCAGGCTCTGGCACAAAACAAACATATACAAGAGGAATACATCCGCCAAAGCTCTATCCGCACAGTGGCAGGAATCGCCATTGTCGCCGTGGTTCTGGCTATTTTCTTCCTGGTCCTGATATGGAGGGACATCACTCGCAGCAACCACTACCGCCGAGAACTGGAAAAAGCCAAACGCCGTGCCGAAGACTTGCTGGTGGCGCGTGAAAAACTGATGCTGACCATCACACACGATATCAAGGCCCCCGTGGGTTCCATCTTGGGCTATACCGACCTGCTGGAACGGATCACTACCGAAGAACGCCAGCGTTTCTATCTGAACAATATGCAAAGTTCAGCCAATCACCTGCTCAGCCTGGTCAAATCCCTGCTGGATTACCACCGGCTGGACGCACATAAAATGGACATCAACCGGGTATCATTCAACCCCCACCAACTGTTCGACACCATTTATATCAGCTTCAAACCGATGGCGGACTCCAAACAGCTGGAACTGAACTATCATTGCAACGAATCATTGAACCGCGTATACATAGGAGACCCGTTCCGTATCCGCCAGATAGCAGAGAATCTGCTATCCAATGCACTGAAATTCACCAAAGAAGGAAGCATCACTCTGCAAGCAGCGTTGGAAAACGGCCAACTGCATTTCAGTATCAGTGACACAGGATGTGGTATCAGCCAAGAAGAGCAACAACGTATCTTTCAGGAATTCACCCGGCTCCATAATGCACAAGGACAAGAAGGATTCGGCTTGGGACTGGCCATCACCCGTAAACTGGTGCTTCTGCTCGAAGGAGATATCAAGATAGAAAGCGAACAAGGGAAAGGCAGCCGATTCCATGTATATCTGCCTTTGCCTGAGGGGCCTTCCCATCCGGATGAAAACCCCTCCGGACCGGAAGCGGAACATACTCCTGCTTCCCCTGACTCAACCGGAATCCGGCAAATAGACACTCCCCGCAAAGACAGTGAGCCGATCCACCTGATTTTAATTGACGATGACCGCATACAGTTACAGCTTACCACCGCCATGCTGGAACGCCCCGGAGTGACTGTGACCTGCTGCCATCATCCCGAAGAGCTTCTCAACAAATTGAAAGACAAGCGCTTCGACGCCCTGCTCACCGACATACAGATGCCTGCCATGAACGGATTCGATTTATTGAAAGCCATCCGCACGCTGGACACATCATGGGTGCAAACCCTGCCGGTGATCGCGCTGACCGCCCGTAGCGATATGGACGAAAATTATTTCCGTTCACATGGCTTTGCCGGTTGCCTGCACAAACCTTTCACCATAAACGAATTGTTTACAGCCATCTTCCAGGCCACAGGAAAGGACGTATCCGCCGCAGGAAATCCGGCTCCTCACACAGCACCGGCCAAAGAAAACCATCCCCAACAAGAAACGTTGGATTTCTCTGCCCTGACCGCCTTCTCGGAAGATGATCCGGAAGCAGCCGCAGAAATACTCCGCACCTTCATCAGCGAAACAAAAAAGAACCGAGAGTATATGGAAGAAGCGTTGGCGAAAAGGAATATGGAAGGCATCACGGCAATAGCTCATAAACTGTTGCCGCTGTTCACCATGCTGGGAGCCACCCGTTGCATTCCTGCACTGACATGGATGGAACAAAGACGAGGGACGGCTGAAATCAGTGAAGAAGCGGTAGAGAAAACAAACTTTATAGTAAAAGAAATAGAAAAAATAATTGACGAAGCACAAAAACAGATTGAAATTCCGGATGAAGAATGAAGAATTAAACCCTGTTAAGTTAAAAGGTATTAGAAATAGAGTCCGTGTTTCGGCACACCGTGAAAAAAGTTTATTTTTGTACGAATAAAAAACACATAAAGATGCCACATTCCATTCTGATAGTAGAAGATGACTTGACTTTTGCCACCATGTTGAAAACCTGGCTGGGTAAAAAAGGATTTTCGGTTGATACAGCAAGCAGTAATGCGCGCGCACGCAAACAACTGGACGCACAACCATACGATCTTGTCCTGTCTGATCTGCGCCTGCCCGATCAAGATGGTATCTTCTTGCTTTCATGGATGAAAGAACAGAAATATAACATCCCACTCATCATCATGACAGGCTATGCTGACATCCAAAGCGCTGTACAGGCCATAAAACATGGAGCCAGTGATTACATTTCAAAACCGGTACAACCGGATGAGTTGCTGAAGAAAATTAATGAGGCATTGCAAAACAAAGCTTTACCTACACCGGCAGGAATAGAAAAGAACACAGTCACGCCCAAAGCATCCAAGAGCAAAGCCGTTCCCCATAGTGCAACCGTTCCTCCCTCTAATTTTCTGGAGGGGGAAAGCGAGGCGGCGCGCCAACTCTACAATTATGTAGGTCTGGTAGCTCCCACCCCCATGTCCGTACTGATAAACGGTGCCAGCGGAACAGGTAAAGAGTATGTGGCGCACCGTATTCATCAGCTAAGCAAACGGGCCGACAAACCGTTCATTGCCATAGACTGCGGTTCTATCCCCAAAGAACTGGCGGCTTCCGAATTCTTCGGTCATGTAAAAGGCTCCTTCACAGGGGCGTTAAACGACAAAACAGGAGCATTCGTAGAAGCCAACGGAGGTACTTTGTTTCTGGATGAAATAGGCAACTTAAGTTATGAAGTACAAATACAGTTGCTCCGTGCTTTGCAGGAAAGACGCATCCGTCCGGTCGGCTCCAATAAAGAAATAGAGGTAGATGTGCGGCTGGTCAGCGCTACCAACGAGAACCTGCAACAAGCCATTGAAAAAGGAAACTTCCGCGAAGATCTTTACCACCGTATCAATGAATTTACCCTTCGTATGCCGGCATTAAAAGAACGGCAAGAAGATATCCTGCTATTCGCCAATTTCTTTTTGGACCAGGCAAACAGGGAACTGGACCGCCAGCTGATAGGGTTTGACGCCGCTGCCAGCCAAGCTTTACAAACGTATTCATGGCCCGGAAATCTCCGGCAACTGAAGAATATAGTAAAACGTGCCACCCTGTTGGCACAGAGCAACTTTATCACCCTTGCCGAATTAGGTTATGAGTTGCAGGAACCTGTAATGTCCGCCAGTCCGCAGACGTTCAGCCTGCATGATGAAGCGGCGGAAAAGAAACGTATCCTTGAGGCATTGAAGCAGACAGGAAACAATAAAAGTAAAGCCGCCATCTTATTAGGCATAGACCGGAAGACTTTATATAACAAATTGAAACTGTACGATATTCAATAACTTTACCAACAAGAAGCTACTGTACCGTAAGGCTGTTGCCCCTACTGCTCCTATCGGGCACAGCCTTACAGCATATAAACTCATCTTCCCGCCGGATATGTGGAATAATTCCACAAAGCATTCCCCATGTTCCACACTTATCCCCATGTTCCTTTCATCCCCCACTAAGAGTAATCCACTAATTATCAATATTTTAAAGATTCAATCTATTTTCTGGCACAGATATTGTCATTCTGTTATCAGAGAAAACAAAACAACATAGTATTAACAGTAAAAACCTACAATTATGAAAAAGTTATTTGTTGCAGTAGCATTGGTAATGGGATTAGGAACATCAGTAGCATTCGCCGACAACTTTATGGTGGACTCTGTGACCATAACTATGATAAATGATTTTACCCCTATTGAAGTGAAAGACCTTCCGGCTGCCGTGCAGGAAGCTATCACAAAGAACTATGCAGAATCTACTATCAAAGAAGCTGCCGTAGAAGCAAACGAAGATGGAACTAAAACTTACAAGGTTGTTTTAACTGATAAAGAGGGAACTGAAAGCACTGTACTTTTCAGCGAAAGCGGAGAAGTTTTGAAGTAAATGAAAGATGCCTAAAAGTAAGAAAAGGGAATGCTGTGAAGCATTCCCTTTTTGTTTTCTATCTTTAGTCTATCTCAAAACCGTTCCACAAGTTACCTTCGGGTACCGGCGCAGTCAACCGGATCATTTCCTTCGACACAGGGTGAACGAACTGTACCGTCCGGGCATGCAGACAGATACTGCCATCCGGGTTGGAACGTGGAGAGCCATATTTCAAATCACCTTTAATGGGACATCCCATCTTGGCCAACTGGCAACGAATCTGATGATGCCTTCCGGTTTTCAGATCCACCTCCAATAAATAGTAATTCTGAGAATGGCCGATAAGTTTATAATGAAGTACAGCTTTCTTGGAATTCTTTACTTCCTTATCGTATGCATAAGACTTATTCTGTTTCTCGTTACGCACCAAATAGTGAACCAGCTCGCCCTCCGTTTCCTTGGGGCATTCTTTCACTATGGCCCAATAGGTCTTTTTCACCTCACCATTACGGAACATCTCATTCAGTCTGGGCAATGCCTTGCTCGTTTTGGCGAACACCACCAACCCGCTGACGGGACGGTCCAAGCGGTGGGTCACTCCAATGAAAACATTTCCCGGCTTATTATATTTCTCTTTCAGGTATTGTTTCACCATCTCCGACAAGGGAGTATCACCGGTCTTGTCTCCCTGAACGATCTCGGAAGAAGTCTTATTGACTACAACAATATGATTATCCTCGTAAACAACTGTCATATTACATGTTCATACCGCCGTCAACCTGGATAACCTGTCCTGATACATACGAAGACATATCAGAAGCCAGGAAAGTAGCTACATCCGCCACATCTTCAGGAGTACCTCCACGACGCAAAGGAATCTTCTTGGCCCACTCAGCTTTTACTTCGTCAGACAATTTGGCTGTCATATCCGTGATGATGAATCCCGGAGCGATGGCATTGGCACGGATACCGCGAGAGCCCAATTCCTGAGCGATGGATTTAGCTAGACCGATCATACCGGCTTTTGAAGCAGAATAGTTACATTGACCGGCATTTCCGTGAACACCCACTACAGAAGCCATGTTAATAATGCTCCCACTCTTCTGACGCATCATGATCGGAGTACATGCGTGGATAAAGTTAAAGGCAGACTTCAAGTTCACAGCGATTACCGCATCCCACTGCGCCTCACTCATACGCATCATCAATCCATCTTTCGTGATACCTGCATTGTTCACCAGAATATCAACAGAACCGAAATCATCCTTAATCTGATTAACCACTTTCTCAGTATCCTCAAAATTCGCAGCATTAGAAGCATAACCTTTCACCTTTACACCCAACGCAGCAATTTCTTTTTCTGTATTCTGACCGTTTTCATCAATTACCAAGTCTGTAAAAGCGATATTTGCTCCTTCGGCAGCAAACTTCAATGCAATCGCCTTACCAATACCACGAGCGGCACCTGTCACAATCGCAGTCTTTCCTGTTAATAATCCCATAATTTTTGATTTTATAATTATAAAGTTAATTTTATTCCTTATTCTGTTCTTTACGCCCCAATGCGCCATACACAATTTTTGCCACGTATGCCCATCCTGTCTCATCGTCCAGTTCCTCACCTATCTGGCCACGTATATAAGGCGCTTCAATGCCCTTCACGCAATAGTGCACAATATCCGCCACGATATTCACATTGTCTATATCAAAGATTCCCTTTTCCTTTCCTTCCGTCAACACCTGCCTGAACAGCTTTGTTTCCGTCCGGTCAAAATTCTTCCGCACCGCCTCCACTCTCCATATATCACGGAAAAAGCCGGCACGCAAAGTCCCGTTCCTGAACACCACCATCTTGATAGAGTCCAGATGTGTTTCTATCAGCCGCAGTATTTTCGTATCAGGAGCGATATCCTGTTCAGCCACTTTCTCCATAGCCCCCGACAGCATCTCTAACTCCGACTCCACCACTGCCATATAAATGTCTTCTTTGCTCTTGAAATACGTATAGAGCGTGCGTCTTCCCTTCTTGGAAGCCACCGCTATATCATTCATTGTCGTATCATCCACCCCATTCTTCGCAAAAAGCTGACGGGCGACGTCTACCAATTTAGCCCTAGTCTTTGATACTGCCATATAAGTTCAATTGCACATTACATATATATGTGAGCAAAATTACATTTTTTCTTTGTACCACACAAACAAATAAAGTATAATCTTGAAGCAAACGTTAATTAACATATCGTATACGCTCTATATATCAACATATTAGCTAAAAAGATTATTTTATTTGAGAAAAAGATACAGAAATAGTTTGGAGATTAGAAAAAAAGCCGTACCTTTGCACCCGTAATCAAAACACAACATCGCGGAGTGGAGCAGTTGGTAGCTCGTTGGGCTCATAACCCAAAGGTCGT
>ENA-ORNF01001886-ORNF01001886.1-human-gut-metagenome-genome-assembly--contig:-NODE-1886-length-16863-cov-5.408853_pt1 | contig 16863 bp, 16 predicted proteins | sample MGYA00242110_ERZ509012 | MGnify/ENA primary metagenome ERZ509012 (study PRJEB26280, sample SAMEA2338714) | human gut metagenome | biome: human gut; feature: human-associated habitat; material: faeces...
GTTCCATATATCCTAAATCTTCTTCTACTTTCATATTATTCCTATATACAAGATTCTTATATACAATTCTAGCTGTTTTCAGCATCTTCTCTTGTACAAGTTTTATTTTAATCTTTTTGATTTTACGTCAAAGATACATCCAATTATTAATGGCAAAGCTATAAATAGAATTGCCCATATTTGATCAACTTTAATTGTTTTATCATTGGTAAATCCATATATGGCGATACATCCACAAACAAGAATAGGAAAACTCCAATTTATCCACGCAATTAAAGTATAGATTTTTTTCTTTTTTTCTATTAAAGTTGTATCCTTTAATTTTGGATGATTTTTGATTTTTTCATCAATTTTTTTAATTAATTTTTCTAAGTCAAAATCATTTGGATATTCATAGTCAATAAAAAGTTTTTCTAAATCCTCTGCATTTATTCCAGCATGATATACTACAACATTATATTTGTCTTCAAAAAAATCTATAATGACATAAATGTTATGATAATTATAATTCAATTGAATTGTTTTACCTAATTTATTGATAGTAGGATAGACTCCTACTCCCACATATTTAGATAATAACTTTTTAATGTCTCCACTCAAATATAATTCAAAGATTCTATCTAAATTACTATATTCATTTTCATCTTTAGAATTTAAATATTTTTCAATTTTTCTTTTCATATTGATAGATTGTCCTTTCATATTTTAATCCCAATAACCAGAAATTGCTCGAATCACATGTTCAAAGCCAATACTTAAAATTACAACACCACCAACTACGACAATGCCTGGTAAGGCAACACCAGCCATCGCTAAACCGGCTGTAGCCAAAGATGCCGTTCCCATAGCAAGTCCGTATGCTCCCATACCAATAGCTGTATCGATTCCAGTATCGATCCACATGGCTTTATCTGTTAAATCAAACCCGTTTTCGTGTAAATTAAACAAAAGATTTGTTCCAAATGTGAAAACTTCAACTCCTGCAATATTGCCAATAACATGATGAGAATGCATCAATAATACTCCTGCTTTTTTTATCTTGAGCATATTCTTCTTCGCGGAGTAACAAATTATATGTTCCCATAATCATTCCTGCATATGTGAATAAATATGTGGCTACACTGCAACATAATAGCAAAATACAAACAGCTATTATTACATATAAATCTTCGAGAGCAACAGAAAAGGAAACTAAAAAGATAACTCCTATGAAACATAGAATAATTCCCAAAACAATATGCATATTATATTTGTTTTTAAAATTCTTCTTTTTTTCGGAAACAATTCCTTTTACACCATATTCTAAATCAAAGTCTTCTTTCTTTAGCTCTTCATATTCACTAATTTGTAATCTTGAATATACAAATATCGTTACGGCAATAGCAATAAGCACAAATAAGAAAATAATACCGAATAAGGCTGCTAATGATTCTTTAACATATCCTGAATCACTTAAACCAGCAAGTAAAATCAAGACTATTGGTGAGCATACGCATAAAGCTACGCCTATAGCTATTTGTTGTGCTGCTTTTTGCCTTTTAGTAATACATTCATTAGCCTTGGAAATAGAAACTTTCTTCTTTTCCTCTTCAAGAGGTACAGAATCTTCTATCTCAATTTCATCCTTTAATAAATAATCGATTGAGACACCAAACAAACCACTCAAGGCAATTACCTTATCAATATCAGGTATTGATTGAGCACTTTCCCATTTGGAAACTGCTTGTCTAGATACACCTACCTTATCAGCTAGTTCTTCTTGGCTTAATCCGTTCTTTTTACGTAATTGAATTAATTTGTCTGCAAATATCATAATATAAAATCTCCTTTATTTAATATGCCTAAATTATATTATTTTTACTACTTACATACAACCAAGTTAACCTTGAAATTTGTAAACTAGCAGTTGCATTTTCAAAAACTTGCATTTAATCGATTATAATTGGGTCATCATCATCATCTTTTTCTATTTTTTTCTTCTTTTTAAAATCTTTAGGGAAGAAAATATAGAAAACTGGAATAGTTAGAAATAAAACCCAACCTGGATGCCACCAATGGCATACAAATCCTAAAATTAAATAAACAATAACCACTAACATTGTATATGAAATAGTTATCTTCTTTAATCCTGTAATAAATGGAGCAAGAGGAACTAGTAAAAATACTAGCCATGCGTAATTCTTATGCTCTGGCAAATAATAATGTAGGAGCACAAAAGCTATTAGAGCAATAAGAAAACTTGCGGCAACAAATTTTTCACGAAATTTAAATTCTTTTTTCATCATTGAATAATCTCCTTATAATACTTTATAATAATATCATTTTAATTTACAAATGTAAAGTCTTAGCAAAAAAATAAAATAAAATATGGAGTCAAAGCTCCATATTATTTAATTTCAATATAACGTTTTTCTGGTTTCTTTTCTTCTTGTTTCTTAACATTAAGTGTTAATACTCCATTTTCTAGTTTAGCTTCAATATCTTTTTCTGTAACATTGTCACCAACATAGAAACTTCTTGATGTTGAACCATAATATCTTTCACGTCTTATATACTTACCATTACTATTCTTTTCATTTTCACTATTATTATACTCAGCATATATTGTCATATATCCATCTTCAACTGATACTTTGACATTTTCTTTCTTTACTTGAGGAAGTTCTACTTCGAATGAATAATGATCACCTTCATCTTTGATGTTTGTTTTCATTAATTCATTATTTGTTCTCTTATATTCTTTTCCAAAAAAGTCTTCAAAGAATGGATCAAAGAATCCTAATCTATTTGTCATTTCATTTTTCATAATCATTCACTCCTTTTAATTATTTAATACTTTATTAGCACTCTTCTATCTCAAGTGCTAATAATATTATACCACAATTTTTAGCAGTGTCAATAGGTAAGCGCTAAAAAAGTTAAATTTTTTTTTAAAAAATATCTATGTTAAGAACATAGATATCATTTTTGTTTATTTATAAGATTCTTATCAATAGGAAAAGTAAAATATGTATCTGGATAAGGTTCATCTATCAAATTAAAATGCCACCATTCCGAGTTTATTCCTTTAAAGCCATTTTCAGTCATTATCTTGTGTAATAATTTTCGATTATTAATTTGCTCTTCTGTTAAGCCTTCAGTATAGCTTGAATGAGATACATCACCGAAGTTATCAAATACTCCACCCATGTCAACTTCTTTTCCTGTTTTTAAATTAAATAATGTTAAATCTATAGAACTTCCTCGAGTGTGCCCTGACTTGCAAGCAATAAAACCTTTTTCGAATAGTTCTTCTTTTTTTGTTTCTGGGTAAAAGATTTCTTTCATTCTCGTATCATTTATATCTTTTGCCCATCTCACAAAATGATCAACAGCAGTTTGTGGGCGATACGCATCATATACTTTAAACGCATATCCTAGTTTTTTTGCTTCTTCATTAGCTTTTTGTAAAGCAAGGGCCGCTTCTAAAACAACAAGAATAATAGGATCATCATAACCATCTATTTTATCACCAATAAAATTATATGTTGTATGGTATCTAACTTCTTCAATTATATCAGGAACATATTCCGATAGAATAACAAATCCACTTGCATCATTACTATATTTCATTTGCTTCCTCCTCGTATAATTATTTATGTTTATTATACTATATTAAGCTTATTTTGTAAATATTACATAATAAAAACTCTATAGTTTTCACTACAGAGCTTATTACCTTAAATAGAAACTATTTTAATTCAGCAAAGTATTTAATAGTTCTAACCATTTGTGAAGTATATGAATTTTCATTATCATACCAAGCAACAACTTGAACTTGATATAATCCTTCACTAACTTTGATAACCATTGTTTGAGTTGCATCAAATAATGAACCATATCTGATTCCGATAATGTCACTTGATACTAATGGTTCTTCAGTATATCCAAATGATTCAGAAGCTTGTGCTTTCATTGCTGCGTTAACAGCTTCAACTGTAACTTCTTTATCAGATTTTACAACTGCTACTAAAATTGTTGTAGATCCTGTTGGAACTGGAACACGTTGAGCAGATCCGATTAATTTTCCATTTAATTCAGGAATAACTAAACCGATAGCTTTTGCTGCACCTGTTGAATTAGGAACGATGTTAACAGCTGCTGCTCTTGCTCTTCTTAAATCGCCTTTTCTATGTGGGCCATCAAGAACCATTTGATCACCAGTATAAGCATGAACAGTTGTCATAATACCAGTTTGAATTGGGAATGCATCATTTAATGCCTTAGTCATAGGAGCTAAACAGTTTGTTGTACATGAAGCTGCAGAGATAATTTGATCTTCAGCAGTTAAAGTTTCATGGTTAACATTGTAAACGATAGTCTTTAAATCTTTTCCAGCAGGAGCAGAAATAACAACTTTCTTAGCGCCAGCATTGATATGAGCCATTGATTTTTCTTTAGAAGTATAGAAACCAGTACATTCTAATACTACATCAACGCCTAATTCTTTCCATGGGCAGTTAGCTGCATCTTTTTCAGCATAAATAGTAATTTCTTTTCCGTCAACAACGATTGAAGATTCTTTAGCAACAACTTTGTCACCTAATTCATATCTTCCTTGTGCAGAATCGTATTTTAATAAGTGTGCTAACATCTCTGGAGATGTTAAATCATTGATGGCAACGATTTCGTATCTGTCATCATTAAACATTTGTCTAAAAGCTAAACGGCCAATACGGCCAAAGCCATTAATAGCTACTTTTACAGCCATAATTCATTTCTCCTTTTTGGTTTATTACCTTATATTTGGTTTTCTTTACCTTCTATAGTATACCACAGTTCCCAAATAATTACAATTATTTTTTAAAACTTGATAACTTTTTTAAGCGTTTTCGTTATTTTTAAGCATATTTTCTAATTTTTATATTTTTTTATTACAAACAAAAGATTAATTTTATACTCAATAATTAATTTTAATAGGACTTTTACCACACGCTTTAAACTCACCATTTAAAAATCTACTAATAGCGTAGCAACTTGCTTTTTGGTATCCATATACATTTATATAAATAGATATATTGTCATAGCACATAATATCATAAGGTGAATCAAGCCCTATAACTATAAATTCTTTATTATTTTTTGTTATCGTATTAACTAAATTTATAATCTGAGTCTCATTTTTAGTTTGTACGTTCGAAAATGCTAAAACAATAGCATCATATTTTTTAACTAAAGTATTTAATTCACTAATAACATTCTGATTTACTTTATTTATATCAAACGTATCAACCATATAACCTTTTTCAGCAAAATAATCTTTACAAAACGAACCTAAGGTATTAGTACTAGATGTAGACAAATCAAAATTACAATTGCTAGAAACAATTAGTGTTTTCTTTGTTTTATCTAAGCCCTTAAAATCACCTTTAAGCAAGGTTAAACTTTCCATCGCCAGTTCATTATTAAACATTTCATTTTCTAAAAGTTCTTCTTGTGTAAGAGGAGAATATTCTTTTTCCTCAAGTAAACCTTGTTTGATTTTTTTAAGAAGAATTCTTCGAACTGATTCATCAATTCTTTCAGTACTGATTACACCATCTATAACAGCATTATATAACCCTTGATAAGCCTTCTTGGCATTACCTAGTCCTGTATAAGTCAAAATATCAGCCCCAGCTAGAACAGCTTTAACACTAGTTTCATCATATGAACCAAAATATTTTGCTATCGCATTCATCTCCATAGAATCAGTTATGATTAGACCTTCAAATCCTAATTTTTCACGTAAAATATTTTGTAATATTTCTTGTGATAGTGTCGCAGGGTACTCACTATCAATTTTACTAAAAATTATATGTGTTGTCATAATTGAATCAATCCCTGCATTTATCGCACTAATAAATGGAGCTAGTTCCATTTGCAATAACTCTTCATAGGTCGATTCAATCATTGGCAAACCATAATGAGAGTCAACCGATGTATTGCCATGGCCTGGAAAATGTTTACTAGCCGCTAAGACGTTAGCTTCTTTTAAGCCTTTAATCATATTAGTGCCATATAAAGCAACTTCTATTGGATTATCAGAATAACTTCTAACCCCGATTACGGGATTTAAATAGTTATTATTAACATCAAGCACAGGAGCAAAATCAGTATTAATCCCATAGCTTAAAAGCTCCTTGCCCATAATTAGACCAACATTATAGGAATTCTTATAATTTCCTGTAGCTCCTAAAGCCATATTGGAAATAAAATGTGTAGCTCCATTAGTTAGGCGAGCAACTCTTCCGCCTTCTTGATCAGTAGCAATAAAGGCTCTAATTAGATTATTTTGAATCATACACTCTTGTATTATTTGTGACATACCAAGAATTGTTTCTGGATTATTTACATTATAGCCCATGTAAATAATATTGCCAAAATTATACTCATTAATTGCACTAATTAACTCATCTGAGCAGTATGTTCCTGTAAACCCAGTAACAAACATTTGTCCTAATTTCTGATTTAAAGTCATTTTGCTAAGTAGTTCATTAGCTTTAGCTATACTTTTTTCATCTATAACATTTTCTTTTTCGGAAATGTTTATCTTTATTTCCGAAAATATTTCTTGGTTATCTTTTAATGTGGCTTTTACTGTAACCTCCCCACAAGCAAGAGCTAAGATATAACCATTATTTATAATAGCTTTTGTTTTGTCACTAACTTCCCATTCAAGATCCTTTCTAATGTTACTATTATATTTAACCTCTATAAAACCAATTTCACCTGTTTTAAGTTCTTCTTTACCTGAAAGTGTAAAATCTCTATCACTATTAGGCAAACACGTTATTTGAATTTCCTCAAATATATCTTTTTCAGCTTCAAGATAGACTTTTATAGTAGTTATTCCTTCTTTTAAACCAACAATAAATCCTTCTTTAATAGTTATTATAGATTCATCACTTATTTCAATTATAGTATTTAAATTTTGAGGAATTGTTTCTATTTCAAAAGGAATAGATTTTCCCACTTCAACACTATTTAAAGTCTTTATTTTTACAGCCTTTTTCACATTTTCTTTTACTATTACTTCATATTCACTATTATTAGTTCCTATATACGCAATTACTTTGGCTGTTCCTACTTTTTTCGCCTTCGCTACACCTTCACTAGAAACCTCGAGAATAGATTCATCAGATGATTTAAACAAAACATCCCCATCAGGTTTAGATGTAGCTGAAAAAGTATACGTTTCCCCAACAAGCATACTACTTATACCTTTAATCGATATTTCATACTTTTTCTCGATTACCTCAACTTTATGTTTTGCCTCTAAGTCTTTATATTTACAAGTAATTATCGCATTTCCCTCACTAATTCCCTTAAGAGTATTTTGAACAACCTCACACACACTATCATCACTAGATTCCCAGGTAACATTTTCATAATTAGCATTTAAATTTATGATTTCCCCTACTTCGATTTTCTCTTTAATATCTATAAGTAATTCTTTCTTCTGGCAGCTAACTAGTAAACATAGTAATAATAGATTTAAAACAATCAGTAACTTTTTCATAACATATTCCATCCTTTAAGCATAATTTTATCATACATTCTAGATTATATCAAGACTTGTAAATTTAAGCTGTCTTGATTTTTTCTTGCAAACGATTAATTATACATTTTCATTAATTTAACTCATTACATAGAAAATTTTTGCATAAATAGAAAGATATAAAAGCTAATTTATTATTTTTATTTGTTTTATAAACTAATGTATGCTATAATATAGGTGCTTTGGTTTATATAAAACTTAAAGTATAAAAATGTTAATAAAAGGATATAATAAATTAAAAGATATATTAAAAATATGATAAGATATATTAAAAATATGATAAGATATAATAAAAATATGATAATTAGAAAGGAGACTAATTATAATGTTTACAAGAATAAAAAAATCAATTTGGTTTAAGTTATTATTAATTTTTATACCTATCTTCATAGCTATTTGTGTTGTCTTAGGATTAATTGTTGTTTTGCTAATTGCTATTGCTGATGGCTTTGGAGGTATTTCAAAAGAATTTGATATTGAATTACAAAACCCTTTCTCACAAATTGCCATCAAAGAGAATACTACTATAACACTAGATAGACTTGATGATGAAAAAAGTCATATTTATGTTATCTACGAAACAGATGCGGATTTAGCTGGCGAAGTGTATTTCTATACAAATTCAAGTATGTACAAAATTAATTACCTTGAAGTAGATGGAATCAAACAAACAACTGATTCAGGTTCGTATGTCATTAATGCTACGGGAAAACACGATATAAAACTAGAATTAATCTATGAAATTAAAATCGATAAATATAGAAGGTACGAAGGATTCTTTGTTATAAATAACATTCCTTCTTCTACTCTTAAATTATCTGACAACTTCAAAATCAAAAATGCTGAAGATCTAGTTAAACAAGACGAAAAAATAAACATCGTCACTAAAACTTCTTCTCTTAAATACTATACACCTAGTGAAAGAATTCCATTCTACCAATTTTATACTGTATTCTTCTATTTCACAATCGTTTATACAGTTGGAGGAATTACCTTTGCAATAATTGTATTTGTGAAAAGCCATAAGGAAAAGAAAGCTATAGAAAAAATTGAATAAATAAAGGTGGCAACAAAGTCACCTTTTTATTATAATAAAAGTCTTATATATGAAAAATATGAAAGGTAAGGAAAAATATGTATCTATTTACAAAAATCAGAAAATCAACCACGTTTAAAGTTTTATTTTATTTAACTTTTTTTGACATTTTGTTATCCATTTTGGCTCTCGGTGTTGTATTCTTTTTATTATTGGTGGTCATTGCAGGTTCCATGTGGAGCCCAAAGGATTATACAACCCTTGTTCTACCTATTGACAGTATTTATTATGATTCTTTCGAAAATGTACAAATCAATATCACAGAAGCAAATCTTGATAAAAAAGAGCTACTTGTAGAGTACACAGGTGATATCACTTTAAATAAAGCAATCAACCTTTATCAATACGATAGTCGTAATGATGATTCTTACAAAATAACTAATATCTATATAAATGGTATTGAAGTGCCTATTACTGAAAAAACTACTTCATCAAGCTATTTTTCATTAAATAGTTTAGATAAATTAAATTTAAAAATTAAAATGCACTACTACAACGTCACCTTTGAAGAGTTTGATGACTTCCAAGGTTTCATAGTAATTAATTCTATTCCCAATTCGACACTTTCGATACCTGAAGGATATAAACTTGCTAGCCACCAAAAAATCACTGAAGATCTTCAAGTAAAGGGGAAAAAAATAATTATCTCTTTTCCTGGTTTTTCTCAAAAATATAAACCAATTATCGAAAGAATTCCTCTTTTTAAAGTTGTTGAAGTTATTTTGATAATTAGTGCAGTATATGTTCCTCTAATGATTATTTTCTCAATAGTTGTCTTTACAGGATCATTTATCGAAAAGAAAAAAGCTAAGAAATACTTAGCTAGATAGGTTATGTGTAAACATAGCCTTTTTATTTACCATCAATATAATCTAAAAGTGCTTTGCAGCCTTCATATATTTCTTGATAACATTTATCAAAATCTCTTGTATACCAAGGATCATCAACATCTTTATCACTATTAATAAAGTATAATAGTTTTTTTATTTTATTTTCATTATCAGTACTCATTACTCTTCTAACATTGTATAAATTTTCTTCATCCATTACAATAATAAAATCAAATTTATCATAATCTTCTTTAGTAATTCTTCTTGCTTTATGAGTACCATAAGGTATTTTGTGTTTATCAAGAACTTCCTTAGCAAGATAGTACATAGAGTTTCCGACTTCTTCAAACGAAGTTGCTTTTGATTCAATCAAAAAATCATCACGATTTTTTGTTAGGTATTTCATAATATATTCTGCCATAGGGGAACGGCATATATTTCCATGGCATACAAATAAAATTTTATGCATTATTTTACTCCTTAATTTTTATTAATTAAGCTCCATCCCAGTGATTATCGCAAACGTTAGTTTCTTTATTTATAACTCTTTCAGTGTTTTTAGTTTTCTTCGAAAGTATTTTATTATATCTTTCATTTGATAACAAATATATACATTTGTTATCATTTTTAAAATATTCAAACCCTAAGTCTAGAGCTATTTGTTTATCATAATCACTATTCATTTTCATATATATTATGTTAGTCTTATTAAATAGAAAATCACATATTTTCTTTAAACTTTCTTTAGAATATTTGTTATTAATGTTTTTAATAGTAACCATTAGCCCATCATTAAATTCATTAACATATATTTCCTTTAAAGTTTCATTATCATTAGAAATGATTTGCAAATGATAGTTATCTTGGAAATCATTAGTATTTAGTCTAACATTTTCATTCATAATAAAACACCATACGAAGGTAAATTAAATAACTTTCGTACATAATCTCGATAAAAGATACCCCATTCCTTCAAATTATCATCATCTACAGAAATATAATCATTAGAATTATATTTGAATATTGAAGCACTTCCTTTGCTTGATGAGATATTCCACGCAATATAACTTATGTTAAGTTTATTTAAATCTTCATACCATTTATTTATATAATCATAATATATCATTCCATCACCAGTATTTTCCATTCCTCCATGTTCAGAGACAAAAACTGGAAAACCTTTTTCGTATGCTTTTATTATGGAGCTAGCATTAGTTTTATCACCCGCATAAAAATGGTAACTATACATAATATTATTAAATCCTTCTAAGGGACTGGCCATAACACTTTCTAAATCAGCTGACCATTTAGGGTTGCCAACAATTACAATACCATCGGAATTTTTCCTAATCTCTGTTATGACATTTTCCGCATACTTCTTGCAATCATCCCAACTTACTGGTCCTGATGGTTCATTCATAATGTCAAAAAGAATGTTTTCATTTTGACTATATTTACTAGTTATTCTCTTAAAGAATTCTAAAGCTTCTTGCATATAGTAAAGAGGATTGCGATCGTTAGGATCTTCTGCACCTAACATATGCCAATCTACTACAACATACATATCAAGTTTAGTAGCAAAATCTATTCCTCGACAAACTAGTTCAAATAGTTCTTCTTTTCTAGCTTTGCTTACGACACAATACCCATCTTCGCTCGTATATAGAGATAAACGAATTACATTAATTCCAAATCCATTACGTAATGACTCAAAGGTTTCATAGTTTACATATTTTCCAAACCATTGTAATCCATGAGTTGATAAACCAACAAGCTGAAACTTATCACCATTCTTATCAACTAAATCTGCACCTTTAACGCTCAATTTCCCATGTGAAGAAAATCCATTTAAAACATAAGCAACTTTATTTTCACTTTTATGACAATTCATACATTCTTTATGTCTTACTCCATAACTAGACTTACTAGCTTCTTTATCTATAACATATTCATATTTATGTCCTAAAGCTAATAAAACTTTTTGTTTATAATATCCACAGTCATCGCATTTAGTGTATATTTTTCCATGTTCTGTACACGTTGGTTCAATTGTTTCCTCATACATATTATGAGGCTTTTCAATTTCCTTTTCTTCTAACACCACATGACAGCGTTCACACTTAATCATAGCCATAACTGGAATTAAACACTCAGCATCATCAGGAAAAATAGTTTTCTCGATATGCCCTAAAGCCTCACCTTCTTCGTATCCACACTCACACCTTTTAGGAAGGATACAAGTAGGTTCTAAGAACTTATGTTCATGCTTCTTTATAGGCTCACCACTAGTTATACCACATCTTTTACAAGTCATTGGTTTGTCAGTTGTTGCCTCAAGAAAATCATGTCCTAAAGGAAACCCTTGTTCTAAGCCACATTTGATGCACTTTTCTTTGTTGACGCAAGTTGCTTCTAAAAACTCGTGCTTGCATTCTTTATTACAGCCAAAGATAGGGATTAATATTAATAATGAGAATAACAAAAATAGTTTTTTAGTCATAATGGCAAACTCCTAGATATAACGATATTATTATAAACTATTTTCGAAAAATATGCAAACAAAAAGGATAACCTTTTTAAAGCTATTATTTTCCTGTTTTAAATTAAAACTAATTTTTTGGGGTTTTATTCTATAGATTTGTGATTTTTACGCAAATATTGCATTTAAAACAGTTATTTTTGCTTTTTATTCTTACTACTATTATATATTAATCTATTTAAAGCATATACAAAAAAACTAGCCATTACAGCTAGTTTAGTTATTATAAAAATTATATAGTTTAGTTTAATCTTTATAATTATATTTATCTTGTATTAATTAAATTTTTTAGTATGAAGTTAAAGCACCATCTAGGGCGATTGCTTGTCCGCTTATATAACTAGATTTTTCACTAGCTAAGAATAAAACTAAACTTGCAACATCAGTAACATATCCACTAGGAATCTTAAAAGCAGTAGCTAACATTGCGTTTGCTAAACCTCTTTGTGAAGCATTTGCAAATGCACTTGGTTCAGTCATTTCTGTATGAATTCCACCAGGACATACACAATTACATCTAATACCATTTTCACGATAGATAAATCCTGTATTCTTTGTTAATCCAACAACAGCATGTTTTGCCATTGTGTAAGCAGTACCTGCTTTTCCACCGCATAATCCAGCGATTGAAGCAATATTAATAATATTACCTTTAATATTATGTTCCATAAACATATTAACAGCTTTTCTTATTGAATAGAATGGAGCCATCATATCAACTGCTACAACTTTATTAATGCATTCATCTGTTACTTCGCCAACAGGAGCAAAATTATCTAATACGCCAGCATTGTTAACTAAAATATCTAATGTATTATATTTTTCAAATGCGAATTCAATAATCTTTTCATTAGTTTCTTTTTTTGATAAATCACCAACGTAAGGTATGATTTCACCTTTGTAGCCTTCACTTTTAGCTAAATCTCTGATTTCATTTAATCTTTCTTCTCTTCTAGCTACAGCAATAACTTTTGCACCTTCTTTTGCAAATTGTAATGAGATCTCACGACCCATACCACTACTTGCACCAGTAACAACAATAACTTTATTTAGAAATTCCATTTTTGTACCTCCATATTTATTATTACACATTTATTATAATATAAACATAAGCAAAAAACGAATATCTAAATTGTATCAATTGATTTCTAAGAACTTTTCAATTTCTTCTTCTGTTATCTTTTCCTTAACAAAAATATCAATTAATGTTTTATAATCATCTCTTATTTTTTCTAAATCTTTACTATTTATTTTAGATTCAATGATTAAATCTTTATTTTCGCCTTTAACATCATTTGCTAAAGAATCATAAAACTCATCTTGAACAAATAACATTGGAACTAAACATTCATTAATTATATATTTTTGATTTTCTTCATCATATTCATATAAATATTGTTTTCTAAATTCAATATCATATCTACGTGATAATGTTTTTGTACTAAGTCCACCAACTTTTTTTGAAGCAAAAGCATATGCTAAGCCATTAACAAAAAGTTCTTCTTTTTCTGTTTCTGGGTTAATAATACTTTGTATTTTATTTATTCCACTTATATTAGATAAATTAAACCATAAAGTATTATATGTGATTTTAGAAAGTACTTCTTTGATTTCATATCCAATAAATGTTCCAGTTTCTAGCTCATATAATTCATTTATATAACCAGTAAAGCCAATCATCGAGCTTGCTTTGTTGCCTACACAAGATACATACCCATCTTTAACATAAAAATCAGCAGCACTTTTGATTCCTTTTCCGCTTATAGTTAAATACTCACTAATATGACCTTCTACTTCACCATCATCGTTACGACTCACACTAAAGTATGCTCTACGAACACCTAAATATTTTATAGCAAATGTATAAGAATCATTTTTAATTACATAATGAAGTTTGTTTCCACTTCCTATTTGAAGGTAAACATCTCTTTCACCTGTTGCGATATCCATACTCATTGATATTGCAACTGTTTGAACTCCAAACACAGGAATTTCTTTCGTATAATCAAGTTTATAACTTATTATCTTTCCATCAAAGTTGATTTTCACATTGTATATACCACTAGCAAATTCATAGCTTGCTGTATCACTTGGATTACTATCTAAATAGTTATTAAAACTAGCTACAGATGTTGTTGCTAAATTTTCAATAACTTGCAATGAATTAAAGAAAATAATTGATTCATTGATATTTGTTATAATCATATTCCATTGTTCGCCAAAACCATTATAGTTAATTTTATTAATGTCTACACCTTGTGTATAATCAAAATCATTTTTACCTAAATGCTTTTCAGGTAACATTGAATTAGGAATATAACTATAAGGGTTTAGTTTATAACCACTTAATAGTGTTTTTAAATATTCACCAGTTTTTACTTTTTCATTAAAAGAAGCATATAAAGTTATATTTTCAGTTACTTCAAATGGTAAAACAGCCTTTGAAGTAAGTTCTTTATCTGTACACCAACAAATAAAACGAAAACCTTCTTTTTGAGTAGGTTCTAATTCTGTAACCATTTCCCCATATTCTTTAGTTATTGTTGCTATATCACTTCCACCCATGCACTCAAAAGTAATTGTATATGTTTGTTTTTCTTTCTTTATAATAGCAAAATAACTTTGTTTTTGTGTGGCTGTTAATGTATCAACAACTTCACCATTCTTTGTTAAGCTCCAGCCTAAAAAAGTATATTTCCATTCAGGAGTAGATTCTTTCGCATAATCGTAAGTTACTTCTGCTCCTTTCTCGTATTCTTGTGTTTTTAATAGATTTCCTTCTTCATCTAAAAAAGTAATTTCTACCTTTTCCTTAGGATTTTCAATTACATTTTCTTCTTTACAACTTACAAATAAAACGCTCAATAAAATAAGTAATAATAATTTATATAAAACTTTCATTCTTTTACCTCGATTTACTGGAATAATCATTGATACCTAGAATTATCAATGATTTTTCTAATTTGTTCAGGTTTACTAACACCTTTAAAATTAATATTATTTCTATTAGCACCTTGAATAATTACATCACCATAGCCAAAAAGTCCACCCCAAAATGAAGACTCAACTGTAATGTTTTCAATTTTATTCAAACTCATCTCATCACAGTGAACACTAATCCATCCATACTTTTCAATTACCTTTCTATTAGTAATCACCATTTCTGTAGTATTATAATAAATAGTTAGTTTAATCGCTTTAATTAAAGGAATTAATAATAACCAAAAGCCAAGTACTCCCCATATCCATGCCATTACTAATTTTAATGGATGGAAACTAACCCTTTCAATAATTACTTCTTCATTTGATAAAACATTGTTCTCTATATAACTCATATAAAAACCTCCTTATGTATGAGTAAATATATTATACCCCCCCCCAGACTCATTTTGTCAACATAAATTAGTATCTTTGTCATTGACATTATTTTTTTCAAGCATCAATACCAATTACTATAAGCACTAAAGTTTTCCCCATTATTAAAATAAAATCTCCTAAGGTATAATAAACTTAGGAGGTTTTTAATATGTATGAAAATAATTACACAGCTAAATATAAAAACAATGCAAAGTGTTTAGCTTTACATTGCGGTTCTATTATATGTTTATAATAATATTTCTTTTCATTTTATATGACATAGAAATTAATCAAATACATTAATTGTTAAATAACCAAAAATTATAACTGATCCTATTGGTATTAAATTCATTACTAAAACCATTACAAAATCTGTAAATCCGCCATCACAAACAGAAAAATAACCTGCTATTATTAGTATTGTTCTAGTTATGCCCCATACAATCAAATACGCTATATGAATTTTATGAGGAAATTCATATAATTCATTTTTTATTAAACTTCGGCATATTGCATATATTATTCCATTAACTATAAATGCTTCTATTGGAAGATAAAGTATTTGAAAACCTGTATCTTCACTCTTTCTAAATAGAAAGGTTAATACTATATCTATTATTAAGAGAGCAAAAAAGAGAATTAATTGTATAGCTATACTATTTCTTCTTTTTCTATTTTGTTTAGTTTCATTTGCATAATCAATTTTGGATTGTTCAATTTGAGTTTTAGAATCTTTGTAATCTCCTAATTCACTTAGAATTTTTATCTTTTCATTTAATTGATTTTCTGAAAACACTCTAATATTCATAGCAGCTACATATTTCTTTTCCTTTTTCAAATCATCAACTTGCTTTAAACATATCTTTAATCTTTCTTTGCTATCTTTATAGTCATTAAGCGTTTGAAAACACTTTGATAATATCTTCAAATCATCATAGAATTTTTTATAATTCTTATCATTAATTGTAGTTTTAGCTATATCATTTTGGATGTCTTGAAAAACATTATATGCACCATTATATATGTTTTCAATTTGGTAGTGTTTCAAGATTTCTTTTTGTTCATCTGAAGAGTATTCTAAAGCTCTTTCATAATCATTTGTTGCACTATAATCAGGGCAAATTCCCAAAGCTAAGTCTTCATCTTTCGTCAACTTGTTATTGATCAGTAAATTTAAAATATAAATCTTTGGATTTTGAGGATTAATTTCTATTAATTTTTCAACACATTTCTTAGCATTATCATAATCTTTATTTTTAAGATGAGTATATGCATAATCAGTAATAGTATTGATATTTATTTGCGAAGAGTTATCTTTTATAATATGTCCATTTATATTTATATTTCTATTACATTCATCTAACAATTCTTTTGTATACTTTATTTCATTTACTTGTAATAGCTTTATTCTTGCTTCTTCATACATGTTATTTCCTATTAAGCCTATAGCACTATTTATAAT
>ENA-ORNF01001888-ORNF01001888.1-human-gut-metagenome-genome-assembly--contig:-NODE-1888-length-16847-cov-6.348678_pt1 | contig 16847 bp, 20 predicted proteins | sample MGYA00242110_ERZ509012 | MGnify/ENA primary metagenome ERZ509012 (study PRJEB26280, sample SAMEA2338714) | human gut metagenome | biome: human gut; feature: human-associated habitat; material: faeces...
GGCTCCTTGATGCCATCCACGAGGCCGATCTTGTTGCACAGCCGGATGCAGTGAGTGTCGGTGACGATGGCGGGCTTGCCGAACACATCGCCCATGATGAGGTTGGCGCTCTTGCGGCCCACGCCGGGCAGGGCCAGCAGCTCGTCGAAGGTGGTGGGCACCTTGCAGTCGTAGTCGTCCCGGAGCCTGCGCATACAGGCCGAGATGTCCCGGGCCTTGCTGCGGCCCAGACCGCAGGGCTTGACGATGGCCTCGATGTCCTCCGGCTCGGCTTCGGCCAGCGCGGCCACCGACGGATATTTTTCAAACAGGTCCTGCACCACCACGTTCACCCGGGCATCGGTGCACTGGGCCGCCAGCCGGACGCTTACCAGAAGCTGCCACGCATGGTCGTAGTCCAGCGTACAGCCTGCGTCGGGGTATTCGGCCTTGAGCCGCCGGATGACCTCCAGCGCCAGTTCCTTCTTGGCCGTCAGGTCTTCGGCGGCAGCGGTCTTTCCACGCATACGCTCTCCCTCGATTCTTGACTGGAATGGTACAAGCATATCACGTTTTGCGAAATTTGTAAATCCTTTGCGAATTATCTGAGAATCATTTTTATTATTTCTCTTGCCCCGGCGTGTAAAATGCGCTATACTAGAAAAAAGAACGAACCGCATCCTATGCTTGGAGGGAAGACCCATGAACGAACCGCTGGCGCAGCATCTGCTGGCACCGGGGCGGGTGTTCCGCCGCACCATCGAGAGCGGCCGCATCCCCAACATGATCTTCTACGGCCCTTCCGGCACGGGCAAGACCACCGTGGCCCGCATCATCGCCGAGAACAGCGGGATGACCCTCCATAAGCTCAACGGCACCTCCTGCGGCACCGGCGACATCAAGGCCGTGCTGAAGGACATCGGCACACTGGCCGGGGCAGGGGGCATCCTGCTCTACCTCGACGAGATCCAGTACCTGAACAAAAAGCAGCAGCAGAGCCTGTTGGAGTGCATCGAGGACGGCAGCGTCACCCTCATCGCCTCCACCACCGAAAACCCCTACTTTTACATCTATAATGCGCTGCTGTCCCGCTGCACCGTATTCGAGTTCAAGCCTCTCTCTGCCGCCGATGTGGAGCGGGGCATTCGCAACGCCCTGAAAAAGCTCTCGGCGTCCGAGCCGCAGCCCGTGACGATGGACGAGGACGCCTGTGCCTACCTCGCCGAGAGCGCGGGGGGCGATCTGCGCAAGGCGCTGGGCTGCCTCGATTTCGTGGTGACGGCGGCCCCTGTGGACGAGGGGGAAAAGCACGTCACCCTCGGGATGGTGCAGCAGGTCACCCGCCGCACCGCCATGCGGTACGACCGGGACGGCGACGACCACTACGACATCGTCTCAGCCTACCAGAAGTCCATGCGCGGCTCTGACCCCAACGCCGCCCTCCACTATCTGGCCCGTCTGCTGGAAGCAGGCGACCTGCCCTCGGCCTGCCGACGCCTCATGGTCTGCGCCTGTGAGGATGTGGGCCTCGCATACCCGCAGATCATCCCCATCGTCAAGGCGGCGGTGGATGCGGCCAACATGGTGGGTCTGCCGGAAGCACGCCTGCCGCTGGCCGACGCGGTGATCCTGGTGGCCACCCGCCCCAAATCCAACAGCGCCCACAACGCTATCATCGCCGCTATGGAGGATATTCAGCGCGGCGCGGTGGGTGACATCCCCCGGCACCTGAAAAACGTCCACGCTGACAGTGCCGGCGCGGACAAAGCCCCCGCCTATAAGTACCCCCACAATTACCCGGACCACTATGTGCAGCAGCGCTATCTGCCGGAGTCTTTGGGGGATACGCATTACTATGCGTACGGCGAAAACAAGACCGAGCAGGCCGCCAAGCGGTACTGGGACGACATTAAGAGGAAGAACGGAAATGGACCTGCGGTTACATGATGTTTTAGAGCTGAAAAAGGAGCACCCCTGCGGCAGTAAACGCTGGCAGGTGCTCCGCGTGGGCATGGATATCAAGCTCCGGTGCCTCGGCTGCGGCCACGAGGTCATGCAGCCCCGGCGTAAGATCGAAAAAATGATACGGCGCATCGTGCCGAAGGAGGAATTGCAATGAGACCGAAATGGACAAGATACTTCGCCATGGGCATCGCCCTGCTGCTGGCCATCGTTATGGCCGTAACGCTGGTCCTGCCATATCTGGGACTGTGAGGCTGCCATGAAGCACTGTATTCTGGCAAAATTCACTCCGGAGGCCAAGGCGCAGCGCGCCGCGCTGCTGCCGCGTATCCGGGAGATATTCTCCGCCGCGGCGGATATTCCCGGCGTTCACGGCGCGGAGGTCATTCCCAACTGCGTGGACCGGGACAACCGTTACGACGTGCTCATTCGTCTGGATATGGACCGCGAGGCCCTGCCCCTGTACGATGTGTCCGCTATGCACCACCGGTGGAAGGATGAGTTCACGCCCCTGCTGGAGAAGAAGGCTATCTTTGATCATGAATCATAACCACCAGTTTACTGGTGGTTATGGTTTTCTATTAGCGGGAGAGCCGCCATACAGACAGCTGGTATGCTGCATGGTTTCTGTGCTGTTCTCCGCGCTGGCCCATACCATTCTTTACAGCCCGTGGGTCATCTATTTCCTCTGTATTGCTTTGGACAAAAGCTTTGAAGAATTATTCTATTTTTGGGAGGCCGCTATGGATAATGTATTGCTTTTGATTTTTGGTATATTTTTGTCGGTGCTCGGCATCTTGAATATCAAAGGGAATATCAGCACCATACATTCCTATAACCGCAGAAAAGTGAAAGAAGAGGACATCCCCAAATACGGTAAGGCGGTGGGGACGGGAACGGTCATTATGGGGGCGTCCCTGATCTTGGCGTATTTCGCCACATTCTGGAATGAGGCGGCAATAGATTATATCATCTTTCCGGCGATAACTATTGGCCTGGCCTTTATCCTATATGGGCAGATCAAATACAATCACGGTATTTTTTGACCCGTAAAAAACGCACCCTCGTGAGGTTGATCCTCATGAGGTATAGAAAAGGTGCCAATAAGGTGTCAACAATAGCCATAAAAGAGCAACAAAAGCTATAGCAAAATGTATACCAAAATGTATACCAAAATGACGCGGAATGTCAATGAAAAGCGGTGCCGGATGGATTATAAAGCGGTAACGAACCGGTTACAAATGCTGCGGTGCCCGCCTGGTTGCGACGTTTTTTTTCGTCCCGCCGCTCTATAATAGTGGCAGCGAGGTGAGGCAATGACTGTGGTGTATCTGGACCGCGTTTTCCTGCTCAACAGCGTGGTAGACTATCTGCTTTTCCTATGTGCCGCAAGGCTTTGCGGCTTTCCGCTGCATCGAAGGCGGCTGGTTTTTTGCGCGGTGCTGGGAGGCGTTTACGCGGCTGCGGTCTTTATTTCCGAGCTTGCATTTTTGGCTCACCCGGCGATCCGATTGGCTGTTGGAGCCTTACTGGCGCTTGCCGCGTTTCGCCGTTTCCGCCCGGTCCTCACATTTTTTTTGCTTTCGGCCGCCCTCGCCGGCACCCTGCTGGCGCTCGGCCTGGCCTTTGGCTCGGTGGCGGGACTGGCACAGCGGTTGTATTACGCCGATGTTAGCTGGCAAGCACTTATACTGGTCAGTATATTGTTTTACGTGCTTCTCCGGCTTTTTGCCGGTCAGGCAGCACGTCATGGAGGGGGAGAATTGTTGCAGATCAAAGTATCTGTCGGCGGAAGGATACAAACCGTTACCGCCCTGCACGACACGGGTAATACACTGAGGGATCCGGTTACCGGGTGTCCGGCGCTGGTAATGGAGCGCCGTTCCGCAGACGCATTATGGACACCGGCGGTGGCCGATGTTTTGGCAGAGCAGCTGTCTCCGGAAGAGAAAATGGCAAAGCTGCACCGAATAGGTTGTCCGGTACGGTTTACACTGCTGCCTTTTCGCGCGGTGGGGACGGCTGCAGGCCTGCTGTTGGCAGCCTGTAGCGATTACATAGAAGTGAATGGCAAACGCTATCCACGGACACCCGTCGCGCTGTCGGAGCAAGCTGTCAGTGATGGCGGCGGGTATCACGCCCTGTGGGGGGCAATGGAAGGGGGAATAGGGCATGGCAAAGCTTCTGATTTGGCTGAAACGCCTGTGGCACAGCGTATACAGGCCGGATAAGGTCATGTACATCGGCGGGAGCGATACGCTGCCGCCGCCCTTACCGAGAGATGAGGAGTCTGTTCTGCTGGAAAAGCTGAATACCGGCGATTTTCAGGTGCGGCAGACGCTGATCGAACACAACCTGCGGTTGGTGGTTTACATAGCCAGACGTTTTGAAAATACCGGTATCCATATAGAGGACCTGATCTCCATTGGCACTATCGGATTGATCAAGGCGGTCAATACGTTCCGGACAGATAAGAATATCAAGCTGGCTACCTACGCCTCGCGGTGTATTGAGAATGAAATTCTCATGTACTTGCGGAAGAACGGCGCACAACGGACAGAGGTCAGCTTCGATGAGCCGCTGAATACCGACTGGGACGGAAAAGAACTGCTGCTCAGCGACGTACTGGGGACTGACAGCGATGTGGTCATGCGGCCTATTGAAGCGGATGTGGACCGGCAGCTGCTGCAAACGGCGGTATCGCACCTCAGTCCGAGAGAGAGGGATATCATCACCATGCGGTTTGGCCTGGGCGGTATCAAGGAGCTCACCCAAAAGGAGGTGGCGGATCGATTGGGGATTTCGCAGAGCTACATATCACGGCTGGAGAAGCGTATCATCCTGCGACTGCGGCGAGAATTGCAGAAAATGAACTAAAGGCTGTGAAGGAGTATACCTTCACAGCCTTTGCGCGGTCAAATATTATTGCAAGGATAGGGCGGCCGGACGGTTGACCACCATCATATTGTAGTAACGCAGCAAATGATAATCATCCTTATCCAGTTTGATGGTGCCCAGCAGGCGGTCGTTTTCCTCCAGCGGCTCTTTAGAGATCAGCGCCTTCAATGCAATGGGTGCAAAGAATGGGGAGGAGCCGATACCGGATACCAGCCCCACGGCGGGCATACGGTTCTGCATGGGATTGAGCATACAGATATACATCTTTTCCGCCTCGTTGATCTGATTGGTCAACACCATGTGGGTGATGGTGTCGTAAGCCTTCATCTCTCCGGTGAACAGATGCTGGCAACGGTCCGGGTCGGAGAAGGACGCCACGCCCATATACAACGTGACCTCGACACTCTCGTGGTCCACTGACTGAGAAAACCGAAGAAGTGAGCGTACCATCTGGCGAATACGGCCATCATAGTAGTACATATAGGCCAATGTCTGATTGAAGTAGCTATTCTTAGGTAGCGCCGGCTCCGCATGAAACATGGGGGGCTGATAATCGATGAAGCATTTTAGATCAATATCCAGTGCCTGCGCAATCTCGTACAGTGTTTCGATGTCGATGGTAATGGCACCGTTTTCGTACTTGGATAGCGTCGCTTTGCTCTTATTGATCATGGCGGAGAATTGCTCGATGGTATAGCCGCGGCTCTTGCGGTATTTTTTGATGCGCTGTCCCACAAAATAAGAAAAAGAGCTCAAAAGCGACACCTCCTTATAATGGAGTAATGATACCAAACGTTTGGTAGGAAGTCAATAGTTTTTTTCTGTGAAGGAAACCTTTTTCACGGGCCTTTTCTTTTTAATAAACCATTCGGTGAAAATAGTAGCAAACAAAAGAAAGCCCCCGGCAACCATACGGATGTCGGGGGCCAAAATGATGTAAGAATGTATGAACGACTTACTTAGCGGCTTCCATGCCGGCCAGCAGAGCCTTCTTGTTGCCCTCCAGGAAGCGGGCCTTCTTCTCACCCAGCTCGATGCGGATAGCTTCCATCATGCTTTCCACGGAGGTGACGGGAGCCTTGGCCAGGGTCGCGCCCAGGATGGCCACGTTGGCACCCTTGGGGTTGCCGATGGATTCGGCAATGCCGTTGGCATCGCAGTACACCACAGTGATGTCGTCACGGACGGCCTTGCGGTCGATGATGGAGCTGTTGATGACCAGAACGCCGCCGGGCTTCACGTGTGCTTCAAACTTGTCCAGAGAAGGACGGTTCATCGCCACGATCACGTCGGCCTTGTCCACCAGAGGGGAGGCAACGGGGTCATCGGAGACGATGACGGAGCAGTTGGCGGTACCGCCGCGCATCTCGGGGCCATAAGAGGGCAGCCAGGAAACGTGCTTACCGTCCAGCATACAAGCCATGGCGACGAACTTACCGATCAGCAGCATACCCTGACCGCCGAAACCGGCGAAAATAAAGGTTTTTTCCATGTTACTTCGCCTCCTTGTCTTTGTAAACGCCCAGAGGATAGTAGGGGATCATGTTCTGCTCCAGCCAGTTCATAGCTTCCACCGGAGACAGGCCCCAGTTGGTGGGGCAGGTGGACAGTACCTCAATCATGGTGAAGCCCTTACCCTCCATCTGCAGACGGAAGGCCTTGGCAATGGCCTTCTTGGCCTTGGCGATGTTGGCGGTATTGTTGACCGCCACGCGCTCAATGTAGTAAGAACTGGGAACAGCGGCCAGCATCTCGCACATCTTGATAGGCAGACCACTCCACTCCTCGCTGCGGCCAGCAGGGCAGGTAGTTGCCTTTTGGCCGATCAGGGTGGTGGGGGCCATCTGACCGCCGGTCATGCCATAGATCGCGTTGTTGACAAAGATGGTGGTGATCTTCTCGCCGCGGTGGGCGGCGTGAACGATCTCCGCGGTACCGATAGACGCCAGGTCACCGTCGCCCTGATAGGTGAATACCAGAGTGTCCTTGCCGACGGAGCGCTTGATACCGGTGGCAACAGCGGGTGCGCGGCCGTGGGCAGCCTCGTACATATCGCAGTTGAAATAGTCGTAGGCAAACACGGAGCAGCCGACAGGGGCCACACCGATCACCTTGCCGTCTAATTTCATCTCGTCGATGACCTCGGCTACCAGACGGTGGATGATGCCGTGGTTGCAGCCGGGGCAATAGTGGAACTGCTTGTCAGTCAGCAGCTTAGTCTTTTCGAACAGTACAGCCATCTTATTTACCCTCCTTCATGCTCAGGATCTTGGTGACGATCTCGTCGGTAGAGGGCATCTGGCTGCCGCAATGACCGAAGAAGTCAACGTGCTTGGCGCCATTGATGGCCAGCTTCACGTCCTCCAGCATCTGGCCTTCGTTCAGTTCAACGTCCAGAACGGCCTTCACGCCGGGCTGGCAGCAGGCCTCACGCACAGCGTCATAGGGGAAGGGCCACACAGTGATGGGGCGGACCAGGCCGACGTTAATGCCTTTTTCCTTCAGCTCGGCGATAGCGCTCTTGGCGATACGCGCCACGGTGCCGAAGGCAGTAATGATGTACTCAGCGCCTTCGCAGTTGTAGCTTTCCCACATCTGCTCGTTGGCAACGACTTCCTTGTACATGGCCTGCAGCTCGTCATTGTGGACAGCCAGGCTCTCGGTATCGATGTAGATAGAATTGATAATGCCGCGCTTAGCGGGATCATCGCCGGGCTTCCAGCCGGTGCAGGCCCAGGGCTTCTTCTCCGGGTCTACCTTGTAATCCACCATCTCGGGCAGCTCCACGGGCTCCATCATCTGAGCGATGATGCCGTCCGCCAGGAACAGCACGGGGATACGGTACTTTTCGGCCTTGTCATAGGCGATCATCATCAGGTCGATGGCCTCCTGTACAGAAGCGGGGGCGAAGGTCAGCAGGTGATAGTCGCCGTTGCCGCCGCCCTTGACACCCTGGAAATAGTCGCCCTGGGATGCCTGGATATTACCCAGACCGGGGCCGCCGCGCATCACGTTGATGATGACAGCGGGGACCATGGCGCCTGCGCAGTAGGAGATACCTTCCTGCTTCAGGGAAATACCGGGGCTGGAGGAAGAGGTGATGACACGTGCGCCGGTGCCTGCTGCACCGTAGACCATGTTGATTGCTGCGACTTCGGATTCAGCCTGCAGGAAGCAGCCGCCGATCTCGGGCATACGGGCGGACATATATTCGGGGATCTCCGTTTGCGGAGTGATGGGGTAACCGAAGAAAAAGCGAGCGCCGGCACGAATAGCGGCTTCTGCAATCGCTTCGCTGCCCTTCATAAGAGTCAAAGCCATATTCTTTCTGCCTCCTTAGTCTTTTTCGATTCGGATCACCACATCAGGACAGGTGCGGGCGCAGGACGTGCAGCCGATGCACGCCTCCATGTTCGTCACTTCTGCCGGATGGTAGCCCTTTGCATTGATGCGGGTCTTGGACAACTCGATGATGTGCTTGGGACAAGCTCTTGCACACAGACCGCAGCCCTTGCAAAGATTTTCGTCGATGGTAACTCTTACCACTCTCTTTACACCTCTTTTCTTAATTCCTTTTCCGATGCTGTGTTTGCTGTTTTGCTGTGTTATTACAATCCCTTCGCGTAGAGGGAAGTAACCGGGTTTAATACATATCCTTGTGAGGGTTTTTGGTGTTCAGCCCGTACTCGATATAGGAGTCCCAGTCGCGGTGCATATACACGTCGATGGGAATGGGCTGTCCCACATATTTTGGATCGGGGTTTCGGGCCAGAAAGGCGTCCAGAAACTCCTTTTTGCCGGTGGTGTAGGAAACCGGGATGCCCGTGAGGTCACTGACCTCACGGAGCATCTGGTAGCCATCCCACAGGTCTTGCTCGGTGGTAGCAGTGGCGAGGTTCGTGTTGTTGATCATACCGGTGATCTGCAGCCGCGCGTGGGTCTGCATACCCTCCTGTAAACGGAGAAGCTTCTCCACCGTGCCGGCCAAAGGCCGCCGGATATTTACCACGTTCAGCACCTCCAGTGCACCGGGCGCCAGGTCCACAAAGTCCTGGTGATACCGGCCCAGTGCTGTGGCGCCCACGTCGTCGCCGCCTACATCGAATATGACGGTGTCCCAATCCAGCACAAAGGCGGACGACACCTCGGCAGGGAGAGAGAGCGTCTCGATACCGGAGCAGGCAAAGTTGGGGGAGACCAAACGGATCTCCTTCTGCTCCACCAGCTTGCCGCGCTCTGTCAGACGGAAGTAGGTGTTGACCATATCCAGGTCTAGCAGTTCCGTCCGGTCGCCGCGGGCGGCCGCCTGCATAGCAAAATTCAGAGCCAATTCGCTCTTGCCGCTGCCATAGTTGCCGATGAGGACTTTTACGTGCTTCATGGGATGCGTCGTCTCCTTATATCTTGACTGTTAGCGAAGATTTTCGCGGATGGTCTGGCACAGCGCTGTGATACCCTTGACGATCTTATCCTCGGGCATGCAGCTGTAGTTCAGCCGCAGAGTGTTGTCGTGGCCGCCGTTGGGGAAGAAGGAGCCGCCGGGAACGAAGGCCACCTTCTTGGCAAGGCACTTCATCCGCAGATCCTTGGCGTCCATGTACTCGGGCAGAACGACCCAAGCAAACAGACCACCGTCGGGACGCGTGAAGGTGCAGGGCTCGGGCAGCTCCTTGGCCAGCGTCTCCAGCATGACGGCGCGGCGCTTGCGATAGCACTCGCGGATGGTGTTGACGTGGGCGTCCAGATCGAACATATCGATCCACTTGGAGGTCTCCATCTGGCCGATGGTAGATGCCTGCAGAGAGGCGGCCTGCTCCATGAAGTTGTACTTAGCCAGAATCTCATCCTCAGCGCAGACCCAGCCCAGACGGTATCCGGGAGCTAGGATCTTGGAGAAGGTGCCCAGATAGATCACCAGACCCTTGGTGTCCAGGCTCTTCAGAGCGGGCATGTACTCGCCCTCGAAGCGCAGCTCGCCGTAGGGGTTATCCTCGATGACGGGGATCTCATAGCGGTTGATGATCTCCATGAACTTATGACGGCGATCCAGATCCCAGGTGCGACCGGTGGGGTTCTGGAAATCGGGAATGACGTAGATCATCTTCACGCGCTCGGTGGTGGCCAGGATCTTCTCCAGCTCGTCCATGATCATGCCGCCGTCATCGGTGGGAACTTCGATGAACTTGGGCTCGCAGGCCTTGAACGCATTGACGGCGCCCAGGTAGGAGGGGCTCTCCAGCAGAACCACGTCACCGGGGTTCAGGAACACGCGGGCAGAGAAGTCCAGACCCTGCTGAGAACCGGAGGTGACGAGGATGTGATCCTTGTCGGTGTGGATATTGTTCTTGGCCAGCATACGCTCGGCGATCTGCTCGCGCAGGCGGGGGAAGCCCTCGGTGGTGGAATATTGCAGCGCCTCGCGGCCGTGCTCCTTCAGGACGGCGATGGAGGCCTCCATCATCTGCTCCACGGGAAACAGCTCGGGCGCGGGCATACCGCCGGCAAAGGAGAGTATGTCGGGCTGTGCCGTCAGCTTCAGCAGCTCGCGGATCTCGGAGCCCTTCAGCAGGTCCATTCTACTTGCAAACTGTACCATGTACTTTTCCTCCTCAAATTTTGTTGAGGCGCAAATGCGCCTGAACGTACAGCCTTATTAAAGCACATTTCCCCGGTAAAGTAAATAAAGAGGAAGGGCAGAAATCGTCAGTGCGTTGATTTTTGGTGAACCCGCCAAAAATTTAAGGCGCTGTACCGTCAAAACCACAACGAAAAGTGGTCACAAAAATCGGCAGAAAATGTGAAGTTTTCGACAAACTTTGTGACATATTGAACCGTTCGGCAAAATTGACCTGCGACACATTTGCAAACGGGATCGTAATGTGCTATACTGCAAAAAACGGTAGGCATAGAAAGGAGCCGGTATATGAAAAAGAAAGAGTTTTTGGCGGGAACGGTGCTGTTGGCTGCCAGCTCGGCGCTGTGTCTGCGCCTGATGAAAAAGGTGGGAGAACGGCTGAAAAAGCAGCAGGAGAAGGCCAAGGAAACGAACAAATAAATATCCCTCGGCGAAGCCGGGTGTATATCCCAAAAAGCTCGAAACCGTGATTTTGGGTGGGATATCAAGAAGCATATGAATATGATCCGGCCACACCTCTATCGAGTGGTTTTCAATATGCAAAATACAAAAAGGCGGAGGTCAATCCTCCGCCTTTTTACTGTTATTGTCTTCAATTTTCCCTTTCATCTTTACATGTGACAAGGGATTTGCCTTTGCAGCTACACGCAGCGCCTCGTTGTCAATATGCGTATAGATCTCCGTGGTATTCAGGTGCTCGTGGCCCAGGACCTCCTGCACCGCCTTCACGTCCACGCCGTTTTGCAGCATCAGCGTGGCGGCTGTGTGGCGCAGCTTGTGGCTGGAATACTTTTCACTGTCTAACCCCGCGGCGGACAGGTGTTTTTTCACCAGCGCATGGACCATGGAACGACTGATGCGCCTATTCTGCCCGGAGAGAAACAGTGCGTTTTTATCCCGCCCGGTAATGGGCCGGCGTACCGCCATATACCGCGCAAGCGCATCCTTGCAGGCCTGATTGAGATAGACCACACGGACCTTATTGCCTTTGCCCAGCACCCGCAGGGCATCATCGTGAATATCCGTGATGTCCAGGCCGATCAGCTCAGATATCCGCAGACCGCAGTTCAAAAACAGCGTCAGAATGCAGTAGTCACGCTCACGGTTGGCGCCATCTACGCTCTCCAGCAGGGAAAGGGACTCATTCAGCGTCAGATAGCGGGGGAGGGACTTCATCTGCTTGGGCGTATCCACGTCCTTGCAGGGGTTGTCTTCCAAAAGATGCCGTTTATTGCAAATATAGTTAAAAAACGAACGAATTGTAGCCAATTTTCGGGCGCGAGAAGCAGCGTTCAGACCTTTGTTAGAAATTTCACTATTTTGGTGCTGTACACGATCACGGCTAAGATAGGTCAGATAGCTGTAAATGTCCGTCAATGTGATGCGGGAAATGAAGTCAATATCCACGTCACGGATGTCGATCTCGTCCAACGCTTTGCCGGCAAGCGCCGGATCACGCTGCTGCTTCAGATAGCGAAAGAAATTTCGCATATCCAGATAGTATTCATCCACGGTGCGCTGAGAATGCGCTTTGATGGTTTCGTGGTAGCTGAGAAAATCCAGCAGCAGCTGGGGCGAATCGGTACGGTAATCCATATGTACAATGCCTTGAAAAAACTGCGGTGTGGCGGGTATTTGGGTCAGTATTCTGTACAAGACTGTCATGCGGCAACTACAGATCGCCGGTAATGGCTTGTATAGCTTACTCAGGGCGAGATCAGTCCAAAACGGACTTACTATATGAAAAGAGCGGTTACCCTCCACTCGATTGAACAAAATTTTTATTTTGTTCAATCGCATATATCCTTTCAAAGCTCCCCCTTCCTGCGGGTATCGATGGCTTCATGGTAGCAGACAGACTTGAGGAAGTCAAGATTGAACAAAATCGTAATCAGTTTTTTTCGTCTGGGTTCTCCGCTAAGCGTGAAAGCATTTTCTCTTCCCAACGCGACTGTCTCCACCAGCCGATAAGTATCATCAAAAATCCTCCGATGAAAATTGCCGTCCGAGCTGCAGATGCCGGAGAGATTACACAGGATGCGACCAATCCTGTACCTGCGCTTGTGAAGAAGTGATTTACAGCTTTTTCCCGCTTGGCCACGCCCAATCCCCTTTCCCTATCGATGGCTTTTACCATCTTTGTGTCTTCCTTCAGCAGTGTATCGAGTGAGATACCAAATTGGTCGCTGATGGCTACGAGAAGCTGTAAGTCAGGATAACTCTTTCCGTTCTCCCAGTTCGAAACTGTCTGCCGCGTCACATGGAACAGGCTGCCGAATTGCTCTTGCGTTAATTGCCGCTCTCTGCGGATAGACATGATTTGATTTCCGATACTCATAACATCACCTCCTGCCCTCAAGTATGCGGACAGCACCGCAAAATGTAAAGCAATTCTTCTTTTACATAGGGCCTGTATGCGGCAAAAGGACGGCTTGCGCCGTCCTTTTGTGTCACATTACGTTGTCCCTCTCCCCTTTTGTGGCCATGTTACGCCTTCAGGCAGCGCAGAACGGCCATCAGAATGGAGTAATACTTGCTGTCAGGCGTATCAGCGCGGCTTGTGATGACCACTGGGCAGGACGCGCCGCAGATGGTGCTGGCCATGGTCTTGCCGGCGATGTAGGTGCAGGCCTTATACAGCACGTTGCCGATCTCGATATAGGGCACCAGCAGGATGTCCGCCTGGCCAGCCACGGGATCATGGATGGCCTTGTGCTTCACGGACTCCATGGAAATAGCACCGTCCAGTGCCAGAGGGCCGGAAATGATGCAGCCGGGCACACCGCGCTCCGCGATCTCTTTAGCGGAAACGGTGGAGGGCATCTTCTCGGTGACGTTCTCCACGGCGGACAGAACCGCCACCTTGGGGCACTCGATCCCCAGCGCGTTAGCCACAGGCAGCGCGTTTTCCACAATGCCGATCTGGGTATCCACATCGGGGGCGATGTTGATGGCGGCATCGGTGATCATCACGAAGCGGCCCTCGTACTCGAAGATGCCGCACTGGCTCACCAGGCGCTTGCCGCTAGCAGGGATCAGTCCCGTCTCTCTGTTCAGAATGGCGCGGGCAAAGTTGGAGGTTTGGAGAATACCCTTCATGGGGATATCCGCCTTGCCCTCGCGCACCAGCTGCACCGTCAGCTTTGCGGCGTCCAGCTCCTCGCCATCGAAATCCACGATCTCATAGTCCTTCTCGCTCTCGCCCATCTCATGCAGCATGGCGATGATCTCATTCTTTTTACCTACCAGCGTACCCTCGACAACGCCCTTGCGGCGGGCGTTGACCACCGCGCTCAGCGCCGGTTCATCGTGGGCATTGGCCAGCGCGATGCGCTTCTTCATGCCGCAGCCCAGCACATAGGCTTCCAATTCTTTAAAAGATGTAAACATTTCCTTTTACCTCCGTTTTTGGCTCCCATTTCCCCGGAAACCATCTTTTGACGGGCCCATTATACCCCCTGCCGGCGCAAAAAACAACCGAAAATTCCACACGGCCTTCTCCCTGTTTGTAAAACTACTTGCATTGCCGCCAATTTTACGGTATACTGAGCAAAATAGGTTTGGGAGGGCGCTGCTGACCATGTTCTGGAATTTTATTTTTTACGGGATGATCGCCGTGGGCGCGATTTTATTTGTATCTCTGACGATCTACCGCATCGACTGGGCACGCCATCCGGAAAAGTACAAGGACCTGGTGGAAGACGAAGATCCGCAGAAGACCGAGTATCGCAAGAAAAAAGAGGCAGACAAAAAAGCTGCCGCTCAAAAGGCCAAGGAGAAGGAAAAGCAGCTCAAGCGCCAGAAGCGCGTGGACAAGCTGAACCACTACCGCGCCATCAACGGCAAGGGGCCCGTGGGCATGGACGGCAAGCCCATTGACAAGAAGAAAAAATAAGCGAAAAGCATCCCCCGGCGCATGCGCCGGGGGATGCTTTTTCTTATTTCCGTTTTCCGAGTACCAGCGGCAGACCGCCGACAAGTACCGCCGCGATCAGGGAGACTGCTACCTTAAAGGGCCAGAGGATTTTCAGCGTTTCCACAAAGACCACGGCCGGCTCCGCCTCCAATTTGATGCGGAATCCGGGGATAGCAAAGCTCATGATCATGTATACCGCAACAAAAACCACAACAAATAGAACAATGAAGAGACTTTTACGTTTCATATTTGTTCCTCCTTGTATACCGATACATACCGATATTGCTGCATCTCGCTATATAGAAAGTATATCAAAATACAAAAAATGTCAATTACAAAAGGGTTACGCGGCAGTAACAGTTGTTTTCATAGAATGGACCGTCAACGGCCAAACTACGGCAAAGGAGTGATGGTATGATACCCTGCATCGACAGCTGTCGCTGGCAGCAGGACGGCGTGTGCACGCTGGATACCTGCGACAACGCGATTGGCCAACCAAGCGCTTCCCACCCTTGCCTCCATTATGTGCCTATTGTCCCCGAGCCAGCAGCTGCAACGCCCGGGAGATATTCGCCACAGGAAGAAGCTCCAAACCAACGGGTGCCTTCAGATCTTTGACCTTGTGAGCTGGCACCATACATTGCGTAAAGCCTAAACGCTTTACTTCCGACAGGCGTTGTTCCATGTGGGTGATGCTGCGTATCTCGCCGGAAAGACCCACCTCCCCTATCGCCGCCATCGTGCTGGGGACAGGTTTATCCAAATAACTGGAGGCGATGGCTACCCCCGCCGCCAGGTCGGCGGCAGGCTCATCCAAAGTCAAGCCGCCGATGATATTCAGATAGGCATCACACTGGCTGACTTTCAGGCTGCCGCGCTTTTCCAGTACCGCCAGCAGCATGGAGGCACGGTTGTAGTCAAAGCCGTTGCTGCTGCGCATGGGACGTGCCCCGGCACAGGGCGCCAGCAGGGCCTGCACCTCCGCCAGCACGGGCCGCGCGCCCTCCATCACGCAGGTAACACAGGTGCCGGAGGCGTCGGCGGGGCGGCCGGAAAGCAGCATTTCTGAGGGGTTCTCCACCTCACGGAGCCCGGCGTCCAGCATCTCGAACACGCCGATCTCGTTGGTGGCGCCGAAGCGGTTTTTTGCCGCCCGCAGGATGCGGTATGTCATGTGCCTGTCGCCCTCGAAGTACAGCACGCAGTCCACCATGTGTTCCAAGACCTTGGGTCCGGCGATAGAGCCTTCTTTGTTCACATGGCCAATGACAAATACCGTGATCACCTGCCCCTTCGCCAGCTGCATCAACGCCATGGTGCAGTCCTTCACCTGTCCCACGCCGCCGGCGGGTGCGTCCAGTTCCTCGTTATACAGGGTCTGGATCGAATCCACAATCAGGATGTCGGGCTGCTCCTGCTGTACACACTCCAACACATCACCCAGCCGCGTTTCGGACAGGACAAACAGGTTTTCGCTGTCCACACGCAGGCGCTCCGCCCGCAGCTTCAGCTGACGGGTAGACTCCTCGCCGGATACATACAGCACCTTAGCAAACTTCCCCAACTGCTGGCATATCTGCAGCATCAGGGTAGATTTGCCGATACCGGGTGCGCCGCCCACCAGCACCAGCGACCCCTTCACCGCACCGCCGCCCAGCACGCGGTCCAGTTCACCCATTCCGGTGGAGAAACGTATTTCCTCGTCCGCCTGCATATCCGTAATGCGAGATACCTTTACAGGCGCTTTTACACGGGATATTTTGCTGTTTTTGGACGGACGCTCCGCCGCCTGCTCCACCATGGAATTCCATGCGCCGCACACCGTGCAGCGTCCGGACCAGCGAGGACTCTCGCTGCCGCACTCGGTGCAGAAAAACACGGTCTTAGCCTTCATATTTCATCCCTCATTTGTACAGTATTGGCAAAAACCCGCTGCGATGGCAGCGGCCATGTGCAGTTGATAGTCTGGCTGCTGAAGCAGCACCGTCTCCTCCGGGTTTGACAGAAATCCGCATTCCACCAGCACGGCGGGACAGTCCGCATGCTTCATGATGTAAATGCTGTCGTCGATACGCTTTGCTGCTTTTTCCCGGGTATTAACAGCCATATTCAGATCGTTCTGAATGCTCAGCGCCAGCGCTTCTGCACCGTCCTGTCCGTTATGGAAGACCTGTGCACCGCTGACACCGGGATGACCCGGCAGGCTGTTCTGGTGGATACTGATGAGCCGAGCGTCAGCGCATCTGTTGATGATCTCCACACGCTTTTTCGTGTCGGATACCTTCTGCTGCCGCAGCGTAGCGGCAGGATCGTCACATAGGGCCGCCTCCCCTGTCCGGGTCAGCAGCACTTCATAGCCGCAGAAGGTCAGCACATCCGCCAGGCGCAGGGTAATGGCCAAATTCAGGCCGCTTTCGGCCACGCCGCTGTCCGACACCGCCCCGCCGTCCGCGCCGC
>ENA-ORNF01001895-ORNF01001895.1-human-gut-metagenome-genome-assembly--contig:-NODE-1895-length-16778-cov-3.741255_pt1 | contig 16778 bp, 19 predicted proteins | sample MGYA00242110_ERZ509012 | MGnify/ENA primary metagenome ERZ509012 (study PRJEB26280, sample SAMEA2338714) | human gut metagenome | biome: human gut; feature: human-associated habitat; material: faeces...
ATCATATTTCGTCTGTACCGTTTTTCTTTTCATAAACCGATAAAATCACGACTTGTGAGAGACACTTATATCTGCCCTTCAAACTCTAGAACTGCACCACAAAATCTGCTGCTCCACGGTAAGTTAAACTCTGGTTTACGAACTAAGTGGTTGGATTTTCTTTCTCGTCTTTTACTACAAGATTTACGGAATCAATTCCACTCACATTGACATTGCGATTTACTTTTGCGTCATAGGTATCCGCTTTTACGATATCTGCAAGGTCAATGCCGGTAGCTTCTTTCATACTCTCAAAAAGCTTTGCCATGACCGCCGGAACATTTCCTGCAACCTGCTCAACACCATTGTTGCCACCATCGCCACCGATAATCGTAATTTTGTCGATCTGACCCAATGGCTCTGCAATCTTTGCAGCAACATCCGGAAGCACTTTGATCATCATCTCGGCTACGGCTGCTTTGTTATATTTTGCGTAAGCTTCCGCCTTTTTCTCCATCGCTTCTGCTTCCGCAACACCTTTAGCCTGAATGGCTGCTGCTTCTGCCTCACCTACCGCACGAATACCTTCGGCCTCCTGCTCTTTTGCAAAACGGTCTGCTTCCGCCTGTGCTTTTCTCGCTTCTGCCTGACGCTGTGCCTCAAACTGTTTTGCCTCGGCTTCTTTCTGTCTCTGATAGAGAGCCGCATCGGCTTTCTGCTGTGCTGCATATTTGTCTGCTTCCGCCTGCTTCTTAACTTCTGCCTCAAGAGCCTGCTCTTTAACTGCAACCTCTTTCTGTTTTAACTCAATCTCACGTTCCTGCTTTGCAATATCTGCGTTGGCAGTTGTTACCTCAATAGTCTTACGCTGCTCCTCTTTCTGGATTTCGTAAGCGGCATCTGCCATAGCTTTTTTCGTATCTGCTTCCTGCTGTAACTCGGAACGCTTGATTGCAAGTTCATTCTGTTTCTTTGCAATCTCCGTCTGAGCCGCAACTGCTGCATCATTGGATTCTTTGTCTGCCGCTGCCTGAGCAACTTTGATATCTCTTTCACTTTCTGCTCTGGCAATTGCTGCTGCCTTTTTAATTTTTACGATATTATCAATACCAAGGTTCTCGATAACTTCATTTCCGTCTACGAAATTCTGTACGTTAAAACTGATAATATCAAGTCCCATAGCTGCAAGATCAGGTTCTGCATTCTCTTTTACAAGGGTTGCAAACTTCTGTCGGTCAGAAACCATTTCTTCCAGCTTCATCTTACCTACGATCTCACGCACATTACCTTCGAGAACTTCTCTTGCCACGCCTGCTATGTATTCTGTGTTCTTATTCAGGAAGTTTTCTGCTGCAAGTCTTAATTTTTCAGATTCATTACTGATTTTAACGTTAACCGTTGCATCTACATTAATGTTAATGTAATCTGCTGTCGGCACTGCATTGCTGGTTTTGACATCAATTGGAATCAGTCGAAGATTCAACTTATCAAGACGTTCAAAAAACGGAATACGGATGGCTGCTTTTCCGATTACGATTTTTGATTTTTTCTTAATACCGGAAATAATAAATGCCATATCCGGTGGTGCCTTCACATAGCCGACGGCTAAAAAAATGACAATGAGTGCAATCACCACAATTGCGATAATTGCAGAAGCTGGAATCAATTCTAACATCTTAATCCTCCTTGTTTGCGAAGCAAATCCGAGTTCCTCTGAACGAGGAGAGGATTTAGCCTCCTTGTTTTAACATTTGTATGATGTTTTTTATTATAAATGACTTAATGTTAGAATCCTATACCTTTAACCTTAAAGATTTCTTAATTTTTCATCCTATCACAGATACCCATATTTTTTCCGTTTTGTCCACTGATAATAAACCGACACAAAAACTGCCAGAAATTCCGCAACCGGAATTGCGAGCCAGACACCGGTAAGTCCAAGAATATTTGGCAGAATCATCAGTGACAGGATAATAAATACACACGTTCTGCCAAACGAAATAATGGCTGACGTTTTTCCATCGGATAAGGCTGTAAACAACGAAGACGAAAAAATATTAAATCCGCTGAACAAAAACGACAATGCAAAAATACGCAGCCCCTCAGATGCCATGACATAAGTTTCCCCGCGGTCTGGAACAAAAATGGATGCAATGCCATCCGAGAGAAGCCATGAGAAGAAGGCAATAACTACCGAGGATGCAATCACAAAGCAATTACATATTTTGTAAAGACTTTTCAACTGGTCACGGTTTTTCGCTCCATACTGAAAACCGATGACAGGCGCAACACCGATGGAGAATCCAAGGTAGAGCGAGTTAAACAGAAACTGAGCATACAAAATAATTGTGATGGCAGCAACTCCGTTTTCTCCTGCAATGCGCATTAAAATAATGTTGAATAAATACGTGATGATCGCATTTGCCAGATTGCTGACCATCTCTGAAGAACCATTAAAACAAGACTGTTTTAAGGTTGCCCCATGAAAATGGAACGGCACAAAATGCAATTCACCCTTGAAAAAGAAAAAGTATACGGTTCCTACAACGGCAGGAATTATCTGTCCAATTCCGGTTGCAATCGCAGCTCCTTCAATTTCCATACCGCAGACCGCAAGAAAAAAATAATCAAAAAAAGCATTCGCAAGCCCGGCGATCACAGTAAGCACCAGACCAAGACGCGGTTTTCCTGCTGTGACAAAAAAGGACTGGTACAACGACTGTAACATACATGCCGGAGCAAACAATACAAGATAGATCAGATAGGCATTACAGTAATCTAAAATACGTTCACTGGAACCTAAAAACAGACTGATCTGATTATGAAAAAGTAATGTGGCGATCATCAAAAGTACACTGAGCGCCACTCCGACTGCAGTGAGAAACGAGAAGTCCTCCATGGCCTCTTCTTTTTTCCCCTCCCCAAGTTTTTTACTGACAACGGCACTTCCTCCTGTCGCAAACATGATTCCGACTGCCAGTAAAAGATTGAAAACCGGATATACAATATTTGCCGCAGAGAGTGCCTCACTGCCAAGATATCTTGAAATAAAAATTCCATCCACAATCGTATAACACGACATAAACATCATCATAACCATGGATGGTAATGCAAATTTTAACAATGAAATCGGTGTAAATTTCTGACTGATTGACTGTGACATACAAAATCCTTTCGTAAAATTCTATTCATATTAAGTAATCTTAATCTGTATCATTATGGTACGCATCCAAATAATCATTGGCATTTCAGCGCACAAATGCTATCATAAACTATATGGCAACAATATAGTCAAGTGCAAATTTTAAAACGTTTCCATCCTCAATGACACAGTACTTTTTAAGCTTTATCATTGTTAATCTGGACATAAGGAGATACCGTATGGATCACAACAAATACATGACTACAGGCGAGTTTGCAAGGCGCATGGGTGTGACAAAAAATACCTTGTTTCATTATGATAATATCGGTTTATTTTTACCGGAAATTGTGGATACCAACGATTACCGCTATTATTCCATTTACCAGATGGAAGTATTTGACACAATTATCATTTTGAAAGAGATGGGCATGCCGTTAAATGAAATCAAAGAATTTATGGATCATCGAAGCCCGGAAAGCCTGATGGAACTTTTTGAAAAAGAGGATAAAAAAATCACAGAACAGATCAAACGATTAAAATACCAGCAACAGTTTATCCGTGGCAGAAAAGAAAAAATGAAGGGAATCTGGAGCATTGACTTTGAGCACGTTTTCCGAAATCAATTTCCGAACCGCTACTATATTTATGAGGAAATCCGAGATGAAACGGATGCAGGAATCCTGAAAAAGACGAATGAATTTATCACTGAATTCGAGCGCAGAAATTATCAGATGGATTATGAGATCGGCTATATCCAGAATGAGAACGATATTCTGTCCGGTGTTTATGACAATTACACAAATGCGGTCATCCTTCCATTTAAAAAGCCAAAAGGTATGGACTATCAGATACTCAAAGCCGGTGAATATCTGACGGGCTACCATAAAGGCCATTGGAATACGATCGGGGCCGCGTATGAACGACTGCTGGAATATGCCAGATGTAGGCAGATAAAAATAGATCACATTTTTTTAGAAACATATGCCGTCAATAATCTGATGGCAGAATCGATTGAAGATTATGTGACGGAAATTGGTGTCAGAATCATTTCTTAAATGTAAAAGCAGGGCATCCCCTGCTTTTATTAATCCTTATATAAGATCTTCTCTAATTCTGCTGTCGTCTTAACATAATAATCACAGTATTTTTGCATATACTCCCGCACGACCGGGATCTGGTTATCCGACCAGCCGGCACAGGCAAACGGAACGCCACACGCTTTTGCCATGTCATAGCCGGGTTTTAAATCATCCACCATGAGAAGTTCCTCCGGCTTTAAATTCAGAATACGCATGGTTTCCTGCAATGCATAGGGATGCGGCTTTCTTTTCCCCTCCGGACATGCCCAGTCGAAAATAAGTTCCGGCGTCGGCAGTCCTGCCGCCTCGTAATCTCTCAAAATCGTCTTTCGCATGGAATGGGAAGACACACAGATTTTGCCACCATTTTCCATGTAAGTATGCAGTATCTCCGGCAAACCCTCATAGACAGCCGGGATTGTCACTGCCGCCGCACGTTCCCACTCTGCCTCCTGATACCTGATCTCCTCCGGCGTATAGTGCAAAATGTCCGCGCACATCTCATAAAATCCCGGATCAAAATTATACTCCACAAACTGTTCATAGCTCATAGTCGTGCCACGCAGATCTTTCAGTGACCGCAAAAATGCCGGGAAATTAATCTCCGGTGTACTTTTTACAACCGTGTCATCGTGATCTAACACAAGGCATCTGACTCTTAGTTCTCGTTGCTTCTTCTCAGACATTTTTAATCGTTCCTTTTCAATGATTTCTGAGTTTTCCCGCCAGATAGAGCAGTACATCTTTACGTGTGACAATTCCAATAAAAATGCCATTGTCATCTACTACAGGAACAAAGTTCTGGTTCGTGATCTTCTCAAATAAATCTTCCATGGATTCCGAGATTTTTACTGCCTCGTTGTCTCTTCGCCTCTTTACATCTGTAATTCGGATTTTTTCCATGCGATGGACATCCGGAAAATCTTTTTCCTTCATCTCCCACAGCAGATCCCCCTCCGTGATCGTACCGATATATTTTCCATCAAGCGCCAGCAGTGGAATCGCACTGTAACCGTGATACTCTAACTTTTCTACGACCTGTCGTAAAGTATCATCCTCCTCCACATGTGCCACCTCTTCTTTTGGTGTCAGAAAAAATAATATATTCATCTTTTGCACCCTCTCCTGTTCTTCTCTCTTGCACTCATTATATCATGAAGCAAAGCTTCATGATCAACATTCGTCGCTCGCCGAACGCATGAATGCGTTCTTCTCACTTGCACTCATTGTATCATCAAGTACTTATACACACCAGTGAAAAGAATATGAATTTTTTATTCCTTGACAAATTTGTTCTTTTTGTATAATCTATTTTTAAAAGGTCTAATTTTAGACTTATTGTAAATAATAACCAAAAGTAAATCAATTTTTCGTAGGAGTGTATCAGTCTATGTTTCCTTCTGAATTATTAACTGCAAATAAAAAAATCATGCATGTATACGAATCTTTTTGCACACCTCTCTGTAAGAAGTACCAGCTGAACCAGAGCGATCTGGATTTGATTTTATTTATCGCTAACAACCCAATGTATAACACCGCAAAGGATGTCTGTGAAATCCGTGGGATCAAAAAAGGCATTATCTCGGTAACAACGGAACGGCTCGTCCAAAGCGGCTATCTGATCAGAAAAAATGACATTCATGACCGAAGGATCCAACGGTTATGCCTCACGGAAAAATGCCAGCCTATAATAGCAGATGGCAGAGAGATGCAGACGCATTTTTTTACCTCCATCACCGCCGGGCTGACAGATGAAGAATTGAAACTTTACCAGAAATTATCGGAAAAGATTCGTGATCAGGTTATCAAATTAGAAAAGGAGTTGTAAAATTATGATGACATTTATTATATGTCTGCTCGCCGGACTTGGCGCAGGACTTGGAACCGGCTTTGCCGGAATGAGCGCAGCGGCTGTGATCAGCCCGATGCTTATTGCTTTTTTACATATGGACGCCTACCAGGCAATTGGAATCGCACTTGCCAGCGATGTCCTTGCGAGCGCAGTTTCCGCTTATACCTATGGAAAAAATAAGAATCTTGATATCAAAAACGGACTTGTGATGATGTTCACCGTCATGATTTTTACCTTTATCGCAAGTTATCTGGCAAGCTTTATCCCAAGTACGACCATGGGCGGTTTTTCCACATTTATGACACTGTTACTCGGTATTAAGTTCATCGTAAAACCCGTTATGACAACCAAAGAGACGATGGCTGCCACCGATCCGAAAAAACGGATCATCCAATCCATCATCTGCGGAACTATCATCGGATGCATCTGTGGCTTTGTCGGTGCCGGAGGCGGAATGATGATGCTTCTGATCCTAACATCCGTTTTAGGCTACGAATTGAAAACGGCAGTCGGAACCAGTGTATTTATTATGGCTTTTACAGCCTTTACCGGCGCGGCATCACATTTTGCCATAGGTGGAGCGCCTGACTGGACAGTACTGATATTATGTGTACTCTTTACCCTGATATGGGCGAGGATTGCAGCAGTCTTTGCAAACAAGGCTACACCAAAGACACTGAATCGCGCGACAGGAATCATACTGGTGCTGCTTGGAATCGTAGTAATGCTGTTTTCAGTATTGGCATAAGGAGATATAGATAATGATTTATTTAATTTATGTAATGGCAGGGCTGGGGGCAGGAATTGTAACAGGTCTGGCTGGATTATCGGCGGCAGTTGTGATTACGCCGATGCTGGTCAGTCTGGGTGGCTGGGCAAGTTATGATGCAGTAACAGTGGCTCTGGCATCGGATGTTCTGGCAAGCCTGCTGTCAGCATATACTTATTATAAGAACAGAAACATTGATTTGAAGCGTGGTGGACTGGTTACGATCACTGCATTCTTTGGAACGGTGATTGGCAGCTATTGCGGTTATTTATTCAGCCAGAAAAGTCCGGATGGATTGGGGTATATTTCCATGCTGACGACAGTATTTCTGGGAATTAAGTTTTTGTTAAAGCCGGTTACTGGTGGAAATGACGCAACAACTGAAAATACATTGAATACGAGAAAAACAGGACTGGCAATGATACTTGGATGTGGCATTGGCTGGGTATGTGGATTTACCGGAAGCGGAGGGGGAATCCTGATGCTTACAGTATTTACCCTGGTACTTGGATATAATCTGAAAGTTGCAGTAGGAACCAGTACGATGATCATGTCGCTGGTAGCATTGACGGGGGCAGTAAGTCATGTGTCAATGGGAGCACAGATACATCCGGGACCAATGCTTCTGGTAATGGGCTGTTGCGTGTTAGGCGCTGTTGTATCAGCGAAATTTGCAAACAAATGTGAGATACGCAGATTGAATAAAATCGTAGGTGTTATGCTGATGCTGCTTGGCATTGTTACGATTGTGATAAAAATAGTGCCATGATTTTATTTGAAATATTCAGGGAATGATTGTTTCATCATATCTATATTTTCTGTATATCTGGTTGGGTTGGAGTAAATTTTATTCCTCTTTTCAGCATTCCCAAAACTTTTCTTACTTTTTGTTCAATTTCTTTTGCAGCATGTTCACTGGTTAAACGAAGATGATTACCTGCTATAGTGTATTCCCGTTCTATATATTTTTCTGAAATTGGAAACATATCCTGTATCAGAAAAGCGCTTTCATGACTATCATCAAGTTTCACAATGTGAATTATATCACAGGTTCTTCCTTTACTGGTTCTTTTACTTACTATTTTCTTATACTTATCAATCCGACTTGAAAGAGGAATCATCCAATATATTCCATTATAATTGCTATCTTCAAAACAATAGTAGTGTGGTCTATTTTGTTTTTTATTTCCTTTCAAATATGGATCCGATATATCCGAAAAAAAGCTATCTTTGATAATATAAAAACCATTCCTTATCATTTGTTAATCTCCACAAAAAAAGTCTCTTGCACTACGGCAAAAGACTTTTTCAACCCGACCATTTATATACCACATATCGGTCAGTGGTAAACTTTCAACCCGACCATTTATATACCACATATCGGTCAGTGGTAAACTTTCATTTATATCCTAACAATTCCAGCCAAAAAAGTCAACCTATCTTCAATTTATCTTTAATAATTTCCATTGTCACCTTACTGCAAAGTTTGCCTCCAAACTCACCGGCTTTCTTTAAAATCTCCAATTCTTCCTTCACGCAATCCTCATACACAGCCTTTGGTAGATTTTGTGCAACATGCTTCATATGTTTCAATTCAAATTTCTCCGGTAAAATTCCATTATCAACAAGCTTATGATAGCACTTCATAACCCTTGCATCTGTTACAATCATGCGTATATACTCTTCTGCCTCTGCTTTTTCGTTCAATTTATTCGGATCTTCAAGTTTCTTTTTATGATTCTTCTTCTTCTGCGTTTCCTTGAACTCCGGATTTACATATTTTAATATATGCGGACCTCTCTCCTGCTCCAGTGCAGTCTGATTCTTTATTACGATTCCCTCTTGCTGCGTGCCATATGCCGGGGCATTGGCAAAGCTGAGACAATGGTATATGGCCGCTATGAAAATGGACAACGTGAACCCTCTCAGGCATAAAATAATCTGTTGAATTACTTGCTGAATTTCACCAACTGCCACATTACTTACAGTTTCAAAATCAATCTCTTCTCAACCTTTCAACCAGGCATTATATCCTCTGCCGCCTATAACTATATCAGAATCATTAAATCTGATTTTGGCATCATCCGGAATATCAAAAAGCGTTGGTCTTGACATATAAATCTTAATATTATCCATAGTAAAAATGATTCTAAGAACATTCGGTCCACATTCCTCAACATTTACCACCTTATCGGGATGCTTCACAATATTAAGCAATGTCTTGCAGCCTGATGATAAATTTCGGATCGTACCTAAGCCATATTTTATTTCTATATGCTTGTCTGGTGTCAGCTTCGCTTCATCCACTTGTTGAATCAAATCAATTTCTTTTTGTGACATATCTTCATTTCCTGTATTCAGGTTAAAGTACAAGTCTTTGTAAAAAATCCAGTCTTTTGAATCTTTCCTCTCCGTATATATATCATTCAATGTTCTCCTTCTGCAATATATGTTTAGCATCTGATTTTCATATCTTACTTGGATAAGGCTTTGAATCAAATCTTCATATAGATATATTCCAATATACCACACATAAATAAACGGCCCCAGAAGATCTCTTAAAATCTCCTGGCGCCTTCTTCATTTACTATTGAAAAAATCCTTCTATATTTTATTTTTAAAAAAATTATTCAAACTCGGCAAATCCAAAGATATTCTTAAATATATTTGTTTAAGTTCTGTATCTTTTTTGCCGTTATTTTATTTCTGTTGCATATATTATTTTGGCTCGCTGATTTTCTGTTGCCAATTTGTTGCCACAGTTACTATAGCAAACTTTCAAAACCATTTCAACTTCGTTTCCATATTTCTAAAGCTTGAACGCTATTTTCTGACAAAATAGTGGACATTCTGTCAATCAATTGCTTTTTCTCCTCTAAAATTTCAAGCTGTCTTCCTTGTCTATGTATTTCATTCACCGTCAATATAATTCTTTTTGTTGGTATTCCAAGTATAGCATACTCATCTTGAAAACAATATAACCAATTGTCATTCACCATTTTATCTATTGTTGTCCTAATTCCATATATTTCGATTTCATTATTAAGCTCACTCCAAAAATCAGGTGCACTTGGATCATGAAAATCTAAATCCTTATAATTTACCTCTTCTCTCTTTTTCATCATCCAATGGTATACATCTGTATTGTCAATATTATTTGAAAGAAGCATATCACTATTTTTATATAGTTTTTCTAAAGTTAAAATGGTTCCTTTGTGATCTGTTGTATCAGCACATCTTCTTATCGTTTCATTTTCTTTTGCTTTTACATAAAATATTTTTCGTTCCGCACGCAAAATAGCAGTATCTTTACATGCTAAATACGCCTTAATAGCGTAAAACACAGAATAATATAATTTAACTGTCGCCCACGAAAATAATTTACTCTCCAATGCAGTAATACTTTCCATATAGCTCAACAAAGCCTTATAATAATATGGTGCTATTTCATCTGCAAGCAAATTTTTAATATCTTCAGCTTGTTGTCTTGTCAATATTGTTTGTTCATATTGTTTTTTAGGAATTTGACGAAATGGAATACCACTACTGCCAGTAAACATCCCTTCAAAATATACCTGACTTCCGCTTTTTTTAATACTCATATTCGTTTTCTTCCGGTGCTTCTGTCTTTAATCCTTCTTTCAAATTGTCGATAATCATCTTTCGTGCAGATTTTCCATCTGACCCTTTTATTTCACTACTAGTTATAAGTGTCACATCCGAAAAATCAAATAACGATATCAAATAATCCAATTTAAAACTTTTCTTTTCTATACATTTCGGGAAAATATACTCAAAGAAAAATTCTAACGCCGCTATAAAACCAGCTGCTTTGAAAAATACGTTTTGGCTTGCATTTCCCCAAAGTTCCTCTTTTTCCCAATGATATTTCAATGTATTGAAATAATTAATTACTATTTGAGATTGGAAATTTAAATCCTTAATATTATTATCTGCAAATTTTCCGTCAACATCCACATACTTCTTTAATGTCGATACAACTGTAGACAAGTCAATCTTGCCCTTTCCCCGAGGACTACCTGGATATTTTATTAAATTATAATATGGAGAATCTACATTTTCATTTAATTCTTTTGCAATATCATCTGAACGAGTAATTGCAAAATTTTTATCATCATCCGTCACTCCATACAAATCAAATATTAAACTTTTAGGTACTGGTTTCTGTTCTGAATTTATATTAATAAATATTTTAGCTGCTTCTTTGGTTCCCAAACCAATAACCATAGACACCAATATTTGTTTTTCGCCTATATTTTTTTCTAATTTCATCGCTTCTTTCAAACCTTCTAAGCGATGTTGTCCGTCAAGTAATTGTGCAACACTATCAACCAATGGAATTTTAATTTCAGCATTTTCAAATTCTGGCTTATAATTTGAATCATTCCAATTTATCACAAATGTATTCACGAACATATTACCGTCTAAAATATATTGTTTAATAGATGCTATTCTTTTTCTATTAAGAACTCTCTGAACAGCTCCCTCTTCTTCATCTCTTCCTCTTACAGCAACATAACTAATTTTTACCAAATCTTTTACCTGCAATGGAAATGTATATATCTCCACTGTTCCCATTTGCATTTGTATATATCGTTCCTGCACTTTTTTTATCTGCATCTCTATCACCCCAAACTTTAATCTTCGTACACAATATTATATACACTTTATCAGTCGTTTTATTCAGTATTCTTTTTTAAGGAATCACCAAAACTGTTTTTAATTTATCATATATCTCTATATGAATATCTTGCTTATTCATTATTAATTTCTTGCATCTGTAACAGCTAACACTTATGTATATTTATCCTGCCAAGTTGTTTAAAGCATTCAAGATATCCTCTAAATTAAATGAATATACCCATTCCGCACCAATTCCATACGCTTCATCTGGTACCTCATATGAACTATCTAATTTGACTACAACTAAGCCATTTCCTTTTTCATAATTTTTTGCAATTTCATATGCTTGCCAATTTCTATAACCGATTTCCTCACTATCCGGATGTTTGTCATTTGAATGTTTACCAACTATTGCAATCATATAGTTGGCTTGACCTATTTTGGTACTCAACACCTGCTTAATAGTCGAAACCGATTCACTTTGAATTTCACTTGGTGTACAATCGTTAATTGAAAAATCAATATCATCGTTTTCATTCCAAGCCTCTAATAAATTATAGTATATTCTATCGTGTTCATAATCAAAAGAACAACATACTTTCTTCTTTGCCATAATTTTAAACCTCCTTCAGTACTTTCCTTAAACCATTAGCAATTGAATTAATAAAAGGAAGATGACTTTTGCAAAATCCCGTTATTTTTGTATGAATTTCAAAAAAATAAAACCAATCAATAACTATAATTGCAGCACATAAAATTGTATCGCATACAAGTGCTATGATGGATTCTTGTGATAATATCCACTCCTCATGAATCCGTACTATGTTAATTAGAGCAAACAATATTGGCATCAACATTTTATAAAATAGATCAATAAAATTTAACACCATTGGATAATTTCTTTGATAATTTTCTCCCTCACGTGAGAAAATTCCTGATATAGTTAAATTAGATATTTCTTTTTCAAGTTTATTTAAATACGTATATTGTCGCTCAATATATAACATGTCTTGTATATAACGTATCATCACATATACAATCAATAACCAAATTAAAGTTTGAATAATCGTATTACTCAATTGTAAGGGTGTTTCTATATCTCTATTTATACCTTTTAAAATGAGTTCAAACGCCATTTCCGGTCTTATTAAAAGTAGAAATGAAATCGCTTCTAATACGCAAAGAATAACAAAACTTTTATTTCTTCTTCCCTGTGATTCCTTGCTTAGACTAAATGTTTCCTTATAGTGGTCATACAGCACATCCAATGTATCCATATTACCACCCTCTTATTGCACGTACAATATCATCATGATTAAAACTATAAACTCTTTTGGCACCGCAATTTTTCAATTCTTCTGGATACTCATACAAAGAGTTTAATTGCACTGCAATTATATTTTTTCCCAGTTCTTTTGCCTTTGCAACTTCAAAATTCTGCCAATTACGATAACCTATAAGTCCCCTGTCCTTATGTAATTTATTAGCTTCTTTTCCTACTATGACCACAACATGCGTTGCTTCATTAATTTTTCTGGATAATACTGCTTTAACCGTTGGTATATTCCAGCTCTGAATTTCACTCGGTGATTTATCATTACAAGTAAATTCAAAATTTGAATTTGCATTCCACATATTTAAAGTATATTTATAACTTCTGTCATTTTCAAAATCAAACGATACAAATATTTTAGGTTTTGCCATATCCATTCTCCCTTCTACCTCGGTCCCATAAACCTATCGCCATTCATATGTATCATATGCTCCGGCATTTCAGCAATCCAAACTTCTGTTTCCCATGCGAGTTCTTCAGCAAATTTCTTATACGTCTTGAAATCCAGAAATGCTGTTACAAATATTTTTCCTGCCGTAACATCTTTTGTCATCTCTGTTATTTCCAATATACGTTTCGGATCCATCGGCCCTACAGACGTTACCGACTCAATAAAATAAATCCAGTTCTTATCCTCGCGATATAGCACTACATCAGGCATCTTATCATGTAACGTAATTTCAAATCCCAGTTCTTTTAATTTTTCTACATTCTTTACCAGATCTTTTTCTATTGTATCGCCAACGTACAAGCACTCAGAATTTGGTGCAAATCTTGGTGCAAATTCCTCGATAATGGCTTTTTGCAGCTCATTATGCTTACCCGTAGAAAATTTAAAACTTTCACCATTTATATTTACCGGCATCATTGTCATCTTCTTTTTAGAAGCATACAAATCAATTAACTTTTCATGGTAACAAAGAAACCGCTTTATAGATTCTTTCCACGCTGGTGTCTCCATCGTTCTCAGTATTTTAATTGTTTCTTCCGTCAATCTGTAGCGATAGTTCGGACTGTTGGTTGCTTTTCCATTATCCTCTATCAAAGCTGCGGTACGAAATCTATGCAAAGCCTGTTTTCTAAATGTTTCTCTACTATTTTCCGCATAACTCATGCCATAAAATGTATTAACAAACTGAATAATATCATGAATACGAATCCATTCATTTGTTGCTTCACTCCATGACATATCCGGCTTTATCCCTGCCATAGCCAGTATCACATAGCAGCATATATCCGCTTGCTGTGCTTTTGGCATGCCTATTGTTTGCAGAAATTCTCTTGTTTCTTCTATTTTCTTATCCACAGTATCCCTCCAATATCAAATTACAATTTTCCTCCGAATAATCCTTACTTTTAAGCACTTTTCTGCCCATTTCCTGAATGTCCTCTAAATCTGGTACCGGCATTGCATTAATCTCTGTTGAATTAACCTGTGTAGACCCATTTAAAATACGATAATATTCATCATAAAGTGTAGAATTAAATAATACATACAATCCATACACCAGGCATTCTGACATTTCCGTTAATACACCGTCCACAAAATTAATTTTATTCTGTGTACTTATCTTTTGGTACTGAGGAAATTTTTTGGCCAAATATACTCCACACTGTAATCTTCGAGGTTCTTCCTTTGCCGTAAATCGCTTTACAAATAAATAATTTTTGTTATCTTGCATTAATCCCTTTTGTTCTGTCACCACGTATTCATGCTCTTTCTGTATAGGGAATTCTACTTTTCCCCGTTTTATATGCTGCGAATAAAATAAAGGAATTGCTCCTTCTTCTTCCTCATCTCGAAGTATTTCACGATTACGGAAATCTACGGTCAATCCAGTTTTCATTTTTACACCTATTGCTGGAAGCGTCTTATCAAACTTATGCAGCTTCTTTAATACTTCCACTTCATTTTCATCTGTTACAAGATAAACATAATAGTCTGATCCTGCTACAACCAGATCATACGGAACCGTCAATGATGTCAACTCTCCAAAATCACTATTGGATTTCGATGATGTAATCGTAACTGTTTCTGGCTTTTCACTTGTCTTTTTTACTTTAATAATAATTGTTTCCTGTAACACACTTTCTTTGTCGAAAACCTTATTTCTGCTGACAAAAAGGTGAATATGTTCCAATTTTCCTTCTGTCAGAAAATATTCCCGGAAACGTTTAAAATACGCCCCTGATGTCCATGACCTCGGAATGATATAAACCAGCTCTCCACTTTCACATAAGTTAAATAATCCCATAGACGCAAAAATGAAATATAAATTCGGTGCACCATAACATACCTCTGGCATCGCTGTTGCTTCTGGCGCATCTTTCAAAATTTTCATATACGGCGGATTTCCAATCACAAAATCATATTTCTTAGGCTCTGCATTTCCTCCCAACATATGATTAAAATCCAAATACTGGCTCAAAATATAATTATCTTCAACGATATTAACTGTAAGTTTTTTTCTTGTCTCTTCTTTACAATATTCCAGATTACGTTTCAACAATGGCAATACATTTTCATCGTTCTCATAGCAAGTAAGCTCAATCTCCTGAATAGAATCTATTGTTTCCATTCTCTCAATAAAAGCACATGATAATATACCTGAACCAGCCCCTGCATCAAGCACACTTACTCTGCCTGTTTTCTCATCCAACTTATATAATCCCGCCATAAAACGGGCAGTTTCCATACTGGTAAAGAACTGTCCGTATTTTTTACGTTCTTTTTTCGGCATATTCTCTATATATTCGTTTGTAAGTTCTATAATTTTTTCTAGCATATTCTACCTACCTACTAGCCTTCTATTTCTTATTATTATACAATAACTTACTACCTTTTTCAACGCTCTTTTACAAACGTACGTTCTGTTTTTTCTGTAAATTAAAACCATAAAGGGCAGCAAAAAAGCCGCCCTACACTCTACGCATAAACAATCTCTTTTTCCACAATCTCCTCAGCACATGCCCGGATATTATTCATTCTCCCACCCCATGCCATCTGATTCTGCATCTTCAGTTCTTCCGTCACTCCATGCGCTTCTTTCATCTGATCCACCAGTCTGTCCATCATCTGATTACATTCCTTGTCAATCTGATTCAGATGCTCATTTAACTTCCCGGCAAGTACTAGCTCCAGATATAATCCCTTCCAATGCTCCTGCAAATATGACTTTCTCAGCATTCCATACTTTCCAATTGAATACTCTGTCTCTTCCTGGAGGTACAGGTCTGGATAATACAGACCGTCCTCTCCTAAAGTATAACTGATTCCATTTTCTCCCATAATGTGTTTCTCCATGATTGTCCTCCTATCTTGCTCCCCGATCTTTGTTCTGACTACGGGTATACTGTTTATTTTTCTGTTCATTCTGTATTTCTTGTTTCTTTTCCTGCCAGTTTTGCTCTAATAACATGTGCTACTGGCTCTTTGCCAGTTTCTTTCTTCCATTTTGCTATTGCAGTTCGATACCCGCTATACTCAGTTTGAGAAGCCTTAAAATCTTTTAAAAAATCCTGTACACTTCTATAACCGATCTTCTGCACAATCCTTGGAAGGTAATCTTTCATATCTCTAATCTGGCTTTTCAGTTCATCAATTTCTTTCTGCAATTGTTTTTTCTTTCTTCCTTTAAACCATCCCGTGACCTCTGACAGTTCTTTATTCTTTGCAGAAAGCCGTTTTTGTTTCTGTTGAATTGCACCGTTTTGATCTTCCAGTTCTTTATTCACTTTAAATAGTTTCGAATACTTTGATGCAATGAAAATATCGAAGAAATCAAGCAAGACCTGCTTGATGACAATATGGTTGTCAAAAAAGGCACTGACTGCCTTACTGTAAAAAACTATATAAATTAGGAGAAAATCTATGGACATATTTATTAATTATCTTATCAAGAATAAAGAATGGATTTTTCTGCTATTTTTTTCCACTTTCAATAATCACTTCTTCAGGTGACATTGTATCCTTTAATTCA
>ENA-ORNF01001898-ORNF01001898.1-human-gut-metagenome-genome-assembly--contig:-NODE-1898-length-16755-cov-9.369701_pt1 | contig 16755 bp, 19 predicted proteins | sample MGYA00242110_ERZ509012 | MGnify/ENA primary metagenome ERZ509012 (study PRJEB26280, sample SAMEA2338714) | human gut metagenome | biome: human gut; feature: human-associated habitat; material: faeces...
CAAAGCAGAAAGCGCAGCTGCGGCGAATGGTGGACTTCAAGTTCACCCGTCATCCATCCCTCAATTTGCCGGAAGAACGGTTGACAGCCATTGAAAAACAACTTGGAGAGCGCACAAGAGAGCTGCTCTCCGTTCCGGTTCAGAGAAGTACAAAGCGCAAAAACGAGCCGGAAAGATGATCCGTCTGCGGTATAGGAGCAACCCCATACCGCAGATACTTATCAGCCGCCCATACAGACCGGTATGAGATTCCCGTAAAAATACCACCTATGTTCCTAAAACAACCACCTATCGAGAAACGGTAGAAATCGATTCTTGATTTTCCTATACTGTAACCGTAGCGAGGAGGTGAACCGATGCAAATTGAAATCAAGATAGACGAAAAATGCAAAGAGCCAAAAATCATCGTGATGACGGACAAAATGACCGATGAAGTCAATGCAATCATAAAAAGATTGTCAGATGAGCAACCGCAGGTCATTGCCGGATTCAGGGAGGATGTGGTCGAGGTTCTGGAACCGTCTGAAATCTACCGTGTTTTTGCCGCATCAGGCAAGGTGTTTGCCGAGACGAATCACGGCGAGTATGCGCTCCGCCTGAGGCTATACGAGGCGGAACAACGGCTTGACAGCAAGATTTTTGTCCGAATATCAAACTCGGATATTATCAATCTGAGAAAGGTCAAGAGCTTTGATTTGAGCTTTGTCGGGACAATTTGCATCACGCTTTCAAACGGTACGGTTACTTATGTTTCACGGCGATCCGTCGTCAAAATCAAACAACTGTTAGGAATGTGAGGTGGCAGAAATGAAGAAAAAACTGATTAGACAAGGAGTAATTGGGTTCCCTGTTGGTATTGCAATCGGATATGTCATTACGGTGATTATCTCAATCTGCATTGGGGATGGCTTCTTCCATCCGGTCACTCCGGAGCTTGTGAATAAAATGGGGAGCGAATTAAATGCGGTTCTCATTCAAACCGGTCTGAGCGGAATAATGGGCACAGGCTTTGCAATGGCTTCGGTTATTTGGGAAATTGATTCGTGGAGTCTTGCAAAGCAAAGCGGGATTTACTTCGCGATTGCTTGCGTGATTATGTTCCCTATCTCTTATTTTGCCAACTGGATGCCCCATTCGACCGCTGGAATTCTGTCTTATGTAGGCATATTCGTAGCAATCTTCCTCGCTGCTTGGGTCACTCAGTATTCTGTGTGGAAAAGGAAGATTAAGAAAATGAACGAAGGCATTAAGGATAATAACGATATGGATTGATCCCACCGCTCTGCATCCTGCGCATTGTTTTAACAACGGAATAAAACACATACATTGAAAACGGAAAATGGCGTATTCAAGACCTTGACAAACTGATAGAGCGCATCTATGAAGATCAAGTCCTCGGTAACATCTCTGCCGAACGCTATGCAAGAATGTCGGTCAATTACGAGAACGAGCAACGCTCCCTTATCAATAAGGTGGCAGAGGACGAAAAGAAACTCGCCTGCATTGAACAGACGAGCCTTGACTTGAAAACCTTATTGAAGGTTCTGCGAAGCAGTATATCCTTATGGGGCTTTGCTCCTCAATCAGTTTTTCCAATTCTTCGGTTTCCTGCTCAATAACAGGAAGTGGCTTTTTGGCATACCATAACATCGACCCGGCAGTAATGAGGGTAGGGCAAAAAATAAGCGAGGCAGTGAAATCTGCCTCGCGTTTGACGTTTGTGCTAAAAAATATGCTCTTTTGATGAAATTATATTACCACAAAAACGCAAAAAAATCAAGACTGGTACTGTGTTGACGGCGGTACTATAATCAGGAAACAATCAAGAAAACGGTAAAGAATGAGCGGGAGCAACATATTCGGTGAAAGGGTATGGTGAGGAAATGGGAAAGGATTGGTTACAGGGCATTTCAGAGGAAGTGCGGGTACAGAGGCTTGTGGAGACAAATGAATTTACGGGAAGGTATGGACTTACCTTGTCGGAGCAGGATGCCAAGCTGCTGCTGAGGGGGAGGCAGGAGAGCTTGAAAGCGCAGCGCAGAGTGGAGTTTGGAGAGGGGATTCTGCCAAAGCTGATCTTCTGTTTTTGTGATTCTCCCTATATTTCACAGGAGGACTACGCCGAGACGCTCGGGAGACTTCAGGAAATTTTCTATTTCTACAAGAACGAATCGCTGGACATGCTGACGGACGAGGAACTGCTTGGGTGCATGAGAGAGAAATTCGACGGGGAATGTCATGGAGAGCTGGATTATCTGGAAGATACGATTTTGGATGAGCTGGGGCGGGATGTGCGTGGCGGAAGATGGAAAGTACAGGATCTCTATATAAAGGATGAGGAATAATACAAGGAGAAAATGAGGCAGGGAGGAACAACAGGAAAAAGGCAAAGAACAGAAAATGACATAATAGGAAGCAGAGGGGAAACGTGGAAGTACAGAAAATGAAATACCGGGCTTCAAAGAATGAAGGCCGGAGAAGGCAATCGGAGAGAGAAAAATCAAGCCAAAAGCATATGGGCTGAGGCAAAAGAAAGCAGCAAAAAGCAGCAGAAAGCAGCCAAAAGAGAACGGCAGAAAGCAGAAGAAAACAGCAAAAAGCAGAAAGCAGGAGAAAACCATAGAACGGAGGGCGGAATGAACGGAGAGGGAAGGGCATGCGCGGATATGTATGAACCGGAGGACCTTTTGCCACTGGCAGCAAGATTGGCAAAGAAATATACGGGAGGGGAGAGCACCTCTGTCACCTATGAAACAGCGCAGTACCTGATGGAAGCGGTTCTGTACTGCATCAATGAGTGCGGGGCGGAGAGGGCGGTGCCCATGGGGACTGCCAGACCTTCCGCAGGACAAATGTATCGGCAGGGGAGCACCATCCTGAAGGAGAAGGTACTTCGGACACACTCGGTATACATGAAATGCATGGAAACCTTTTGTGCCTATGGAAATGAGAATTATGAAGCCACCGTTACAAAGGCGATTCCGAGGTTCTTTGCGTATTATGATCCGGTGCTGGCGCCCCAGGAAACAATCATAACCATGGATTATCCGGTGCCGGTTCCGCTGCATATGTTTACCGGAATCGATGCGATCGCGCCGTATGTGGAGTACATCGCCATGGAGCAGCGGTTTCTTTCACAGTTTCCAAAAAAATATGTGATTGATGTACTGCAGAACGACAGGAAGGGTTATGAAAGACTTTTTTTTAATCTGGGGAGTGTGGTGGCAGAGGACTATTTCGGAGAAAGGATGCCAGACAGCAAGCTGGTTGCGATGATGGAGAAAAGTGTATTGATATTTCTGGTATGATGATATCCTTCTGCTATAAAGAACCACATAATTGGCGCTGTCAGGCATCCAATCAAATGCATAGCAATAGGCAGTGCCTCTGCCGGAAAGCCCGGATAAAACAGATCCGTGAAATGATGTAAATTTTGTTTAAATCGGTATGTTCTGCCCTCACAATATCGAGTCTGCAATTTTATTCAGTGATAAAAAATGGGGGCTATCACGCCGGACTCGTTACCAGACAATTTTCATTTCTTCCATGTTGTCTTTAAGAAGTCCGGTTTCTTCAAATCCAATAGAGCGATATAAATGTTTTGCGGTCACATTTCCTATTGCAACCCCTGTATATATTTCATTGATCCCAAAATTATCCTTTAAATACGCCATTCACAGCTTCAGTGCTTCTCTGCCATAACCTTTATTCTGCTGATTTTTATCGATCAGAAATTTCCACAAGGTATATTGTTTTTTGCTGTTTCGATATGTTTAAAAGTAACACTTCATTCAAATTATCCTTGGTTATGGCTCTTAATTCAACCATATTTGGCCTCCGTAAATCTGAAGTTGCGCGTTTCTATGAGCGGTGCGCGGATGATGCATAAGTGTGCATGAGAGCTTGCTTGCAAATGCACATTTATGCAAACAGCCGCATGGCGCGACAGCGCGTCATGAGTATGCAGCAAAGCGGAATACGAATGGCACCGCAGCGATAAACTGGAAGTTTCCATTTATTTCTTTTTGCGGTATTTGGGTTCAATACCTACTACATACGCTACCATAGCCGCAATACTAATAAGCATTGCACCCAATATAGGTATAATAATCAAACCCGAATTCTGCCCATCTAATAAAGGCAATCCAATTAACGTAAACAAAATACCATACATGCACCACAATATGCCTAAAGCACGATTATAGCCTTTCACATCTTCTATGGGCGCTACCTCGGCATTTGCCCAAAAACCGAAAGGTTTTGCTTTCTTGGAATTAAAATCATAAATGCCCATTACAATAAATAATACGCCGATTATTACCCAAATAACAAATGCTATTAATCTTCCTTCCATAATATGTATCCTTTCTTTGTAGTTCTGTAAATTCAAATTTATCGCGGTGGTGCCATTCGTATTCCGCTTTGCTGCATACTCATGGTGCGCAACGTTCAATTTCCTTACTCGTCCAAAATCAAAGTATTACAAATACTCCTACCAGACATCCGACTAATCCCATGAACCAGGGTATTATAAAAGATAGCAAATTCGCTTTATTTTTCCGAAACAGAATCATTGCGGTTATCATTATGACTAACCAAATGAACATAATCATATATCCAAATGGTACAAAAAGCATATCCTCCGCATAATCTTTTGCGCCGGGAGAAGTTTCGGGAAATGCAAATGCCCACCCCAGTAATGCGAAGTAACTCCCAAGAGTTCCTTGCAGAAGTCCGAATATTGCCAATAATATTTTCTTGATTGCATTTTGCAAAATAAGCACCTCCAAGCAAAGGGTAAACCTGAGTTTATAAAATAAAATTTTTCTTCATTAGTGCAAACAACATTTGCCTATCATCATCAAGCAGTAAACTCTCTTTTTTCAAAGCATAGTGATGAGCAAATTCCGTATCTATGTATGAGTGATTGTTAATTACAACGGCATTTTTATATCGTGGTCTCACATGTATATGCAAATGAGGGTTTGGTATAGCTTCTTTGTAAAAGTTATTTAACAAACAACTCCAATTGCTTAATTCGGCTCCCAATACCTCTTTATGGATATATTCCAATCTATCTATAATTGTTTTCAATTCAAGCCACTCGGAAATATCTAATTCTGAAAGACTACCATAATGTCTATTCAACACCAAAATACATCTGCCAACATAATCCTGTATATCTGCCAGATAGACAGACCAATGCAATGATTTATATAGTAACCATTCATTTTCTTTATAATCACACCATTCGCAACTGCTCATCACAGATCCCCATTCATTTCGATTGATCGGCTCATTCGGACATCCGCTGTGCCATTCGCTGCGGCTTCGCCTTCGCTCATGCGTGCTATCGCACTATATGTCCAATCCGAAAATCATCCGCCTGTGAACAAGTTCCCGGCGTCTGTTTTCAGATTGTCCATGCACCGCTCATTATCTCGACAAATTCTTTCCAACTTACATCCATACTACCATACTCTGCCGCCTGCTGCAAAGCCATTCCGGCACATTTCAAATGGTAAGGGCAAGGAACTGCCGGAACGCAGAACACCAAAGCGCGGCGGCCCCGGAGCGCAAAACCGCAAAACCGCAGAATCGGCAGCCCGGTTGCGGGCATAGGGGAAGCGTGCTATAATGCACTGGTTGGTGCGTGGCGCGGATGGCGGACGCAGCAAACGATTCAGAGGTGAGGATGAAAATGCAGATCAAGAAACAGTTTTTCAGATACGTGTTGCAAAATATATTGGGGATGGTGGGGATTTCGCTGTATATTCTGGCGGACACCTTTTTTATCTCACTGTCGGTGGGAGCGGACGGCATTACGGCGTTGAATCTGGTGCTGCCCATATACAGCCTGATCTTTGCGATCGGCGCCATGATCGGGGTGGGCGCAGCGATCCGTTTTGCGGTTGCGAAAGGAAAGGGGGAGAAGAATGCGGATGCATACTTTTCCAATGCGCTGTTTTTTGCCACGATTGCGGGGATTGTGTTTTTGGTGCTTGGCATTTTTGCACCGGAGGGCATTATCCGCCTTCTGGGAGGCGACGACAACATTGTGGCGACGGGGGCAGCATATACCCGGATTTTCATGCTGTTCGCACCCTGCTTTATGTGGAACTCCATCTGCAACGCTTTTGTGCGCAATGACGGCGCGCCGTTTACCGCCATGCTTGCGACGCTCCTTAGCAGCCTTTTCAATATTGTCATGGACTATGTGCTGATGTTCCCGCTTGGACTTGGAATGGCGGGAGCCGCGCTTGCCACGGCATTTTCGCCGGTTGTGGGCGTGGGGATCTGCTGCGCACACCTGCTGTCAAAAAAGAGCAGCGTCCGGCTGCACCGCATCAGACCTTCCGTGAAAAAACTGCTGCGTTCCTGTCAGGTGGGAGTCTCTGCTTTTGTGGGAGAGATCTCCTCCGGCGTGACGACGATTGCGTTCAATTATATTATATTGGGGCTTGCCGGAAACGTGGGTGTGGCGGCTTACGGCGTGGTGGCGAACACGGCGCTGGTGGCGGTTGCCATGTTCAACGGCGTTTCCCAAGGGTCGCAGCCCCTTGTCAGCGAGTTTTACGGGAAGAACGACTGGAAGAGAGTGCGGAGTGTGCTGCTCATGGGCGTGTGTACCGCGCTGGTGTTGGCGGCAGGCATGATCTTTGTCATATGGAAATGGACGACGCCCATCGCAAATGTCTTCAACAGCGAGGGGAATCTTCAGTTGACCGCCTACGCAGGGGAGGGACTTCGCATCTATTTTCTGGGCTTTTTGTTTGCGGGAATCAACATTGTGGGCACCGGCGTCCTGAGTGCGGTGGAGTCCGCAAGATGGGCGTTTGCGGCGTCCGTTACCAGAGGGCTTGTGCTGATCTTATGCTGTGCTTTTCTGCTCTCAGCCCTCTTTGGAATGCGGGGCGTGTGGATGGCGTTCCCGGCTGCGGAGTTTCTCACAATGGCGATTACTTTTCTGGGATTATGTGGTATACTGAAAGGACAGCAGGAGACGAAGGACGGAGGCACATATGGATCTGTTTGAGTATATGCGCAAAAGCAACATGGAAAAAGAATCGCCATTGGCGGCGAGAATGCGGCCGACAACCCTTGATGAGGTTGTGGGGCAGCAGCATATTATCGGGAAGGATAAATTGCTGTACCGCGCCATCAAGGCGGACAAGCTCAGCTCGATTATCTTTTACGGTCCTCCCGGGACGGGAAAAACCACGCTCGCCAAGGTGATCGCCAACACCACAAGCGCCGAATTTACCCAGATCAACGCGACGGTTGCGGGGAAAAAGGACATGGAAGAGGTGGTGGAGAAGGCAAAGAACACGCAGGGTATGTACGGAAAGCGCACGATCCTGTTTATTGACGAGATCCACCGGTTCAACAAGGGGCAGCAGGACTATCTCCTCCCCTTTGTGGAGGACGGCACGGTTATTTTGATCGGAGCGACCACGGAAAATCCCTATTTTGAGGTGAACGGGGCATTGATTTCACGCTCGGTGATCTTTGAGCTGAAGCCGCTGGAAAAAGAGGACATCAAGACGCTTTTGAAGAAGGCGGTCTACGATAAAGACAAGGGCATGGGCACCTACGATGCCGAGATTGACGAGGACGCGCTGGACTTTCTGGCGGAGCTTTCCGGGGGAGATGCCAGACATGCGCTGAACGCCATCGAGCTTGGCATTATGACCACGGAGCGGGGAAGTGACGGTAAAATCCGGATTACCGTGGAGGTCGCGCAGGAATGTATCCAGAAGAGAGTGATGCGCTATGACAAGGACGGGGACAATCACTATGACACCGTCTCCGCATTTATCAAGAGCATGCGGGGCTCTGATCCGGATGCGGCGGTTTACTATCTTGCCAGGATGCTGTATGCGGGGGAGAGTGTGACCTTTATTGCCCGCAGAATGATGATCTGCGCGTCGGAGGATGTGGGAAATGCGGATCCGCAGGCGCTAGTGGTGGCGGTGAACGCCTCCCTTGCCGTGGAGAGGGTGGGAATGCCGGAGGCGCAGCTCATTCTTGCGCAGGCAGCCTCCTATATTGCGACGGCGCCAAAGAGCAACGCGGCGACATGTGCGATCGGAGATGCGATGAAAACAGTGGAAGAGACAGGAAATCTGCCGATTCCGACCCATTTGCAGGACGCTCATTACAAGGGCGCGGCGAAGCTGGGACACGGAACCGGTTACAAATATGCACATAATTACAACAACAATTATGTAGAGCAGCAGTATCTGCCCTACGAGTTAAACGGAAAAGAATTTTATCAGCCGTCGGGAAACGGCTATGAGGTGAAAATCAGAGAACATATGCAGCGCATCAAAAGAGAGGCGAAGGAGGACTAGAACAGCTCCGACACCAGATACTGGTAGATTTTCTGGTTCTTCTTCTGCCAGTTGTCGCAGATGGAGGCGGCGACCTCCTCCGCAGGGACGGACAGGGTAATGTCAATCATGGTGATGCCCCGCTCCTTGGCGATCAGGTGCGCCTCGTACTCGCCACTGGTGGACTTGTAGTAGTCCCCCTGAACCGCAACCTCGTTGCGCAGCTCAAGCTCGCGCTCCGCGAAATAGGCATCGATATCCTGACGGATGGCGTCGCTGATCCGGTTTTCAAAAAAGTGCAGAGTCTCCCTGCCTTCGTCCGTGATGACCAGATGGGTGCGGTTGCGGACGGAGCGGGCGGTGATCAGACCGGAGTCGATCAGCTCGGAGATTACCTGCTGCAACGTAAAGAAGTTTGTGTATTCTTTTTCCTGAATAAAGTCACTGATCTGTGCCTTTGTCAACGGAAAGGTCACTCTGTCCAGCATGTAGAGGACGATCAGCTTATAGAGGGTCAACGGATCCTGCATCATAAAAACATCTCCCTTGGTAGGTTTGCCGCTGCCGCATGGTGCGGTGCAGCGTGTTCAATACATTTCTCTTGTCGAGGCTCCAGCGAGGAGCGATGAGCAGCGCTTTCGCGCCGTCCCCCGTCACTCTGTGTATGACGGTTTCCGGGTCTGACACTTCCAGACAACGAATCAGAATATCGATGTATTCCTCAAGTGACAACGGGTTATAACCGTCCAGCCTTCCTTGCAGGTAATCCTCCCCGAGGCGGCTTCCCTTCAGAAGATGGAGAAGCTGCAGCTTGATTCCGAAAGGGTGCGTCCCCGTGGAGGGAATGCGGTTTAAGTAGGCGCAGGAGGCAAGCATATGGTCGGCAGTCTCGCCGGGAAGCCCCAAAATAAGATGCACGATAAAAGGGATTTCCAACGCGGTCAGGGCATATGCGGCGTCCTCAAAGACAGCGAGCGGATACCCTCTGTGGAAGGATTCCGCGGTGGTCTTATGGATGGTCTGAAGCCCGAGCTCGATCCAGATGAATTTTTGGGGATACTGTTCTTTTAATTCCTTTAAAAGCGCCAGCACCTCTTTGCCCAGACAATCGGGTCTGGTGGCAATAGATATACCGATGCTGTCCGGCAGGGAGAGTGCAGAAGTATAGATCTCCCTAAGATAAGAAACGGGCGCGTAGGTGTTGGTGTGGGACTGGAAATACGCAACATACCGGCAGCCGGTTTTCTTTTCCCCAAACAGCGCTCTGCCTGCGGCAAGCTGTGCGGAAACGGAGCCCGTGTCCCGGGAGGCGGCAAACTCACCGCTGCCTCCCGCGCTGCAAAAGGTACAGCCGCCCGTTCCCAGAGTGCCGTCCCGGTTGGGGCAGGTCATACCTGCATCCAGCGCGATCTTGTAACATTTTTCGCCGTAGGTCTGTTTGAAAAAAGCGTCCAGCGAGTAGTAGGGCTTGTCAAGCCATATCTTTCTCATGTGTCAGCGGATGTGGGATTTTACGGCATCTGCCACCACATCGGCAACCTTCGGGTCAAATGCCTCGGGCATGATATTGTCCTCATTCAGTTCCTCATCGGGTACAAGCCCTGCGATCGCGATGGCGGCAGCCAGCTTCATTTCCTCTGTGATCTGTGTTGCCCTGCCCTCCAGAGCGCCTCTGAAGATGCCGGGGAATGCCACCACGTTGTTGACCTGATTGGGGAAGTCGGAGCGCCCTGTACCCACAACCTTTGCACCGGCCTCCTTTGCCAGATCGGGCATAATCTCGGGCACGGGATTAGCCATGGCGAACAGGATGGCATCACGGTTCATGGAGGCAACCATCTCCTTGGAAACAATGCCCGGAGCGGACACGCCCACAAAGATGTCGGCGCCTCTCATGGCATCCGCCAGCGTACCGGTCTCGTTGTTCGGGTTTGTGACCTCCGTCATTTTTTTCTGCATCCAGTTGAGCCCTTCGGTGTCCTTGGAGACAATGCCCACCTTGTCACACATGACGATATTGGGGAAACCGTAGGTGAGGAGGAGCTTGGTGATGGCGACACCGGCGCTTCCGGCGCCGTTTACCACGACCTTGCAATCCTCTTTCTTCTTATGTGCAACCTTGAGGGCGTTGATAATGCCTGCGAGCACCACGATGGCGGTGCCGTGCTGGTCGTCATGGAATACGGGAATGTCCAGGATTTCCTTCAGGCGTTCCTCAATTTCAAAGCAGCGGGGAGCGCTGATATCCTCCAGATTGATGCCACCGAAGCCGGGAGCCAGCCATGTCACGGCTTTGATGATCTCCTCCGTGTCCTGCGTGTCGAGGCAGATGGGAACCGCATTGACACCGCCGAACTCCTTGAAGAGAACCGCCTTTCCTTCCATCACGGGCATGGCGGCGTAGGGGCCGATATTGCCGAGACCCAGAACCGCGCTGCCGTCCGAGACAACCGCAACGGTGTTTGCCTTCATCGTATATTTGTACGCGGCTTCCCTATCCTCCGCGATGACCTTGCAGGGCTCCGCAACGCCGGGAGTGTATGCCAGAGACAGATCTTCTCTGGATTTTACGGGCGTTTTGCTGACCGTTTCAAGCTTTCCATTCCACTGTTCATGGAGCATAAGTGCCTTTTCGTTGGTTGTCATGACTGTTCCTCTCTTTTTCTCTTTATTTTTTCAGAATTTCTTGATATAACTATATTATATTTCCGTGGGAAACTCAAGACGGAAAGTACCTGCAAAAAGTGGTTGACACCAAGGAAAGAGTGTGTTATGCTACTTAAGCATGTGAATGCAGTTACAACAAAGCAGAGTATCCGCTCTCACCTTACAGCTACCGTGCTCGTAAGTGTTCATGATGAGGTATGTGCAGTGCGACAGGGATTTTAGTCCGTGCGGCATACGATTGTGAGTGGATGGCGATGCTGTCCATTTTTTATTTTTTCTTTATGGAGGGAAAAGCCATTAGCGAATTAATGATTAACGAACAGATCAGAGACAAGGAAGTACGTCTCATCGGGGAGAATGGAGAGCAGCTGGGTATTGTGTCCGCAAGGGAAGCACAGAAGATGGCGGAGGAAGCCGGACTGGATCTGGTGAAGATCGCACCCACCGCAAAGCCGCCCGTGTGCAAGATTGTGGACTATGGTAAGTTCAAGTATGAGCAGACCAGAAAAGAAAAGGAAGCCAAGAAGAAGCAGAAGGTCATCGATGTAAAGGAGATCAGGCTTTCCCCCAATATCGATACCAATGATCTGAATACCAAGGTAAGCGCGGCGAGAAAGTTTCTGAGCAAGGGTGACAAGGTGAAGATCACGCTTCGTTTCCGTGGACGCGAGATGGCGCACATGAACAACAGCAAGCACATTCTGGACGATATCGCAGCAAGCCTTTCGGATGTGGCGGTTGTGGAGAAAGCACCCAAGGTTGAAGGGCGCAGTATGACAATGTTTTTAACTGAGAAGCGCAGCTAACACAGTTAAAATAGATCAAGAAAAGAAAGTTTAGGAGGAATTTGTTATGCCAAAAATGAAGACAAGCAGAGCAGCAGCGAAGCGTTTTAAACTGACTGGAACAGGTAAGTTGAAGAGAGCAAAAGCTTACAAGAGCCATATCCTGACCAAGAAATCTACCAAGAGAAAGCGCAATCTGAGACAGTCAACCATCACAGATGCAACCAACGTTTCAAATATGAAGAAGATTTTGCCCTATTTATAATTGGTAAGGAGGAAATAAGACATGGCAAGAATTAAAGGCGGATTGAACGCTAAGAAAAAACACAATAGAGTATTGAAGCTTGCAAAGGGTTACAGAGGAGCAAGAAGCAAGCAGTACAGAGTTGCAAAGCAGTCTGTAATGCGTGCACTGACCAGCTCCTACGCAGGCAGAAAAGAGAGAAAGCGTCAGTTCAGACAGCTTTGGATCGCCCGTATCAATGCTGCAGCAAGAATGAACGGCTTATCCTACAGCAAGTTCATGTATGGTCTGAAGCTTGCAGGTGTAGATATGAACAGAAAGATGCTGGCAGAGATGGCAGTAAATGATGCAGAAGGCTTCAAGACACTGGCAGAGCTGGCTAAGTCCAAGGTAGCTTAATAATCTGAGAGCGGACAGACACAGATCGCACTTCCCGTAATAGGATATCCTAGAACGGGAGGTGTTTTTTTATGCAGGAAATGTTATCGGAAATGATTTTTCCGCTGCTGTTGGAGCAGCCGGAGCGCTATGCGTATGTGACGGGCAGCAGTGAATATCCGCAGATATGCGGCATGGTGCTGTTTTACCGGTTCCGGAAGGGAACCGTGGTGGTCGCGGACATTTCGGGACTGCCGGACAATGGGAGCGGCATGTACGGCTTTCACATCCATGAGGGCTTTGCCTGCGCCGGAAACGAGGAGGATCCCTTTGCGGAGGCGGGCGCACATTTTAATCCGTACCGGGTGGAGCATCCGCACCATGTGGGAGATCTGCCCGTGCTGATGGCAGACCACGGCAGGGCATGGTCGGCTGTCTATACAGAGCGGTTTCTGCCGGGAGAAGTGGCGGGGAGAACCGTGATCATACACGATATGCCGGAAGATTTCCGCACCCAGCCCTCGGGCGGCTCCGGCGTGAAGATTGCCTGCGGGGCGATCGAATAGTATTGACATGCATTTTTGCACTCTCTATAATGAAGGCATGATAAGGAAAGAGGGCGACGAAATGTTAGAAAATCTGGAACCAAAGCGCGTTTTTCATTTTTTTGAGGAGATCTGTCAGATTCCTCACGGCTCCGGCAATGTGGAGAAGATCAGCGACTATCTGGCGGCATTTGCAAAGGAGGGAGGACTGTTCTGCATTCAGGATGAATTAAAGAACATTGTGATGATAAAACCTGCCTCGGAAGGCTATGAGGACGAACCTGCGGTGATCCTGCAGGGACATATGGACATGGTTGCGGTAAAGGCGCCGGACTGTGATCTGGATATGGCAAAAGAAGGGCTCCGCGTGAGAACGGACGGCAAAAAGGTCTATGCGGAGGGTACCAGTCTGGGCGGTGACGACGGCATTGCGGTTGCCTATGCACTGGCAATTCTGGACGACGATTCCCTGCAGCATCCGAAGCTGGAGATTGTGATCACGGTGGATGAGGAAGTGGGAATGGACGGCGCCAGAGGGATCGATCTCTCCATGCTGACAGGAAAAAGAATGCTGAATCTGGACTCCGAGGAGGAGGGTGTTTTCCTGACAAGCTGCGCGGGTGGAGCGAGAGTCAACTGCTACCTGCCCGTGTCCACTACGGAGCACACCGCCCCTGCCTACCGCATCAGCGTGGAGGGGCTTTTAGGAGGACATTCCGGCGGCGAGATCCACAAGGAGAGAGGAAATGCGAACTGCATCATGGGGCGCATTCTTTACCGCCTGACGGAAAAAATGCCCCTGTATGTAAAGAGTCTGGAGGGCGGTCTTGCGGACAACGCGATCCCGAGACAGACGGTTGCCGTTGTGCTGGTTGACCGGGAGAACGAGGCGTTGTTCCGCTCCGTTTTATGTGAGACGGAGGCGGGAATCAAGGCGGAGCTTGCCACCAAGGATCCCGATTTTCAGGTCACCACGGTTTCCATGGATGAGATGACGGCGGTCTGCACCGATGCGGAGAGCACCGCGCAGCTTGCCTCCTATGTGCTTGCGCTGCCGGGCGGTGTGCAGGCGATGAGCGCGGATGTGCCGGGGCTTGTGGAGACCTCCCTGAATCTCGGCATCATGGGCTATGATCCCGCAGAGCAGGAGCTTTCCTGTTCTTTCTCCGTCAGAAGCTGTGTGGAGAGTGCAAAGCAAAACCTGATCTCCAAGGTGGCCGCTGTCACGGAGCTTGCGGGCGGGCATTACACGGTGACCGGAGATTATCCCGGCTGGGCATACCGGGTGGAATCCCCGCTGCGGGACAAGATGGTTGCGCTCTATGAGAGCATGTACGGAATCAAGCCGGAGCTTCAGGCGATCCATGCGGGACTGGAGTGCGGAATCCTTGCATCCAAGATCGAGGGGCTTGACTGTATTTCTTTCGGACCGGATATGCGGGACATCCATACCACCGAGGAGACGCTGGATGTGCCTTCCGTGGCAAGGGTGTGGGAGTATCTGGTAAAATTGCTGGCATTGAGAGGATAGACATATGGGATACGACAAAGAAAAAATCCGCCAGATCCGGGGACTGATTCTGTTTGTGGCAGGCATTGTCCTGTTATTGTTATACAGCGGGAACGTGCTGAAAGGGCTGGGCGTCCTGCTTGATATTCTGGTGCCTTTTCTGGCGGGCGGCGCCATCGCCTTTGTGCTGAACATCCCCATGCGCGCCATCGAGGAGAAGCTGCTCGGGTGGTGGAAGGGAAGGTGGGCGAACAGGATAAAGCGTCCGCTCAGTCTGTTTCTTTCCATTGTTCTGATTGTGGCAATCCTGGCGTTTGTCATTATCATGGTCGTGCCGAAGCTGCAGGAGACCGTGGTGCTGCTCGGTGTGCAGGTGCCCGTTTTTGCAAAGGAGCTGTTGACAAAATTGGAGGAGATGGCGTCCTCCGACCCGGCACTGCTTGAGAAGCTGAACGAGCTGGAAAAAGTCAAGATCGACTGGAATGCCCTGTTTGACAAGGCGGGCGGATTTCTCGCCACGGGGATGGGCAGTGTGCTCAATTCCGCAGTGGTGGTGGCGAGCAGCATTATCGGGGGCGTGGTGAACGCCTTTATCGCCATTGTGTTTGCAATCTATATTCTGGCGCAGAAGGAGAAGCTTTCGGATCAGGGACACAGGATCCTTTCCGCCTATCTGCCTGTCGGAGTGTGCAGCGAGGTGGAGAGGGTGCTTTCGCTTCTGTACCGCAATTTCAGCAACTTCATTTCCGGGCAATGTCTGGAGGCGGTGATTCTGGGCACCATGTTCGTGGCTGCCATGACCGTGCTCCGTTTCCCCTACGCCCTTCTGATCGGCGTCCTGATCGCCTTTCTGGCGCTGATCCCCATTGTGGGCGCGTTTGTGGGGTGCTTTCTGGGCGCGCTGCTTCTACTGATGAATGACCCCGTGCAGGCGGTTGGTTTTGTGGTGCTGTTTCTGGTGCTGCAGCAGATAGAAGGAAATCTGATTTACCCCCATGTGGTGGGCGGATCCGTGGGTCTGCCGTCCCTGTGGGTGCTGGTCGCGGTCAGCGTGGGAGGCAGCCTGTTCGGCATTGTGGGTATGCTGTGCTTTATTCCGCTGGTATCCACGGGCTATACCCTGCTGCGTGAAAATGTGAATGCCCGAAACCAGAAGAAGCGTGCGTCTGAAAAGAAGGAGACCGCTCCCGAGAAGAAGGAAAGCACTTCTGGGAAGCAGGAACAGGTTTCCGAAAAGAAGGCAGCCCCGCAGGGCGGCCGGAGGAGCCGGGGACGGAAATAAATTTATCAAATTACTACTTGACAGCACTAAAGCAATGTGGTAAAAAAGAATAAACCAGTGAGGGAGAGTAAGTAGTTTTTGACCCGACCGTTACAGAGAGCCGCAGCAGGTGGAATTGCGGCACGGAGGCAGAGGCGAATGGGCTCCTGAGGGCAAGCCGAAGAAAGTAGGCGAGCCGGAGAAGATACTCCGTTACCAAGAATCGGCATATGATGGTATGCATGAGAGGATATCCGCACGGATATCAAGCAGGGTGGCACCGCAGGAGCATTCAGACTCTTGTCCCGGCATTTGTCGTTGGGATAAGGGTCTTTTTTGATACAAAAATCCCTTGTCCCGTAATCCGTTTTATTGCGAGAGCGCAGAAAGGAAAACAGTATGAGCGAAGAAAAGAAGATCCCCTACAAAATCTATCTGAATGAGGATGAGATGCCGAGACAGTGGTATAATGTGAGAGCCGACATGAAGAACAAGCCGGCGCTGCTTTTGAATCCCGCGACCCTGCAGCCCATGGGATATGAGGATCTGCGTCCGGTGTTCTGTGACGAGCTGATCAAGCAGGAGCTGGACAATGACACTCCTTACATTGACATCCCGGCAGAGATTCTTGATTTTTACAAGATGTATCGTCCGTCTCCACTGGTGCGTGCGTACTGTCTGGAGAAGGCGCTGGGAACACCCGCGAAGATTTATTATAAGTTTGAGGGAAACAATACAAGCGGCAGCCATAAGCTTAATTCGGCGATCGCACAGGCGTATTACGCGAAGAAGCAGGGACTTAAGGGTGTCACAACGGAAACCGGAGCAGGTCAGTGGGGAACCGCGTTGTCCATGGCATGCGCTTATCTGGGACTGGACTGCAAGGTCTATATGGTAAAGGTCTCCTATGAGCAGAAGCCATTCAGAAGAGAGGTCATGAGAACCTATGGAGCGGAGGTGACACCGTCCCCGTCCACGACAACAGAGGTTGGCAGGAAGATTCTTGCTGAGCATCCGGGAACGACAGGCAGC
>ENA-ORNF01001900-ORNF01001900.1-human-gut-metagenome-genome-assembly--contig:-NODE-1900-length-16747-cov-2.787203_pt1 | contig 16747 bp, 14 predicted proteins | sample MGYA00242110_ERZ509012 | MGnify/ENA primary metagenome ERZ509012 (study PRJEB26280, sample SAMEA2338714) | human gut metagenome | biome: human gut; feature: human-associated habitat; material: faeces...
TCTCCATTAAAGCCAGCAAAAGATGCTTTTATTTATTACAACAACGGCAGTGATATTAAAAAAGTTATTTTGGACCTTGTGCAAATAATTGAAAATAAAACAGGTTATAAAATATAGGTGAAACATGGTTAAAGGTGTTTTTTATGGTGCACTAGCACTATTTTTAATAATTGGAATATTGCTTGGGTTAAAGCGTGGGCTTATTAAGTCTACAATTAGAATAGCCACCGTCTTAGTTTCTTGCATTTTGGTAATATTTTTAACGCCAACTATAACGTCAGCGGTATTAAAGGCAAATATTAGCAATTTAAACCTAGTTATAGATGGAATGAAAATTAATACTCTAGGCGAAGCGATTGTTTCGTATATTAGTCAAATTTCAGTGGTCGCTGGCTTACTCGAAACCAGCCCAACACTAAAGGCTGTAGTTTCAGCGTTGCCAATGATAGTTGTAAACTTAATTCTTTTTGTTATTTTATTTTTTATAGTCAAAGGAATATTCTATTTCATTGCGATGATTGCAAATAGAATAATACTAGGCAAAAATAGTGAAAGACCAAAACGAAGACTTTGGGGTGCTCTTATTGGTGGCGTGCAAGGGGTTATAGTATTTTTATTCATTTTAATTCCAATAGCTGGTGCTATGAACCTAGTTACGGACACAATGGATATTGTAGAAGTGCCAACCACAAAACAAGAACAATCTATTAGTCTTGCAAATGTAACAACAATTAACACTGCAAATGAAAATAATGATAACTTGCAAGAAACGATAGATTTAGCAGAGGCGACTAAGCAAATTGATGATTATAATGATATTTTTGTATTAAAAGCGTTTAACGCACTTGGCTACAAAAAACTATCTAATTCAGTTTTTGATAAATTAACTACAATGGAACTGGTTGAAAAAAAGAAAACAACGCTAAGAAGTGAAACCACAGTACTTGCAAAAAGTTATAACTCATACCTAAAAATTCAGAATGTTAATTTAGACAATTTTAGTGAAGAAGACGAAAAAAATACAAACGAATTAATTGAAAATGTTTTTTCTAGTCCATTAATTTCAGGTATTGCTACCGAACTAACAACTGGTCTTGCAGATGCTTGGGTTGGCAGTAACCCACAACCTTTTGTTGGAGTAGAAAAACCAACGCTAAACGCAAAACTTGTTAAAACATTTGATAACCTATTAATTAATTTAAGAAACGATAATTCAACCGACCTTAAAAATGACTTGCAGATTTTAGTTTCAACCCTTCGTGTTTCATCTAAATATAATTTAACACAAAAATTAAATAGTGGCACAACTGATGAATTGGTTAAAGCAATTGGGGAAGAAGGTTGTGTAGAAGAACTTGTTGGAACACTAGCAAAAGGAAAAGTTACAAAACAAATTTTACCTACCGTAATTGAAGTTGGCATAATTTATGGCTATGATGCTGTTGGTGTCGAATCTGAAGTTACAATTGTAAAAACCGCCGATGAAGTTAATTGGGATACCGAAAAAGTTATTTTAGGCGACCTATTTGAAAATGTGAGCCGAACATATTTAAGCACACAGCAAGAAGGCGAGATTTTAGATAAAATAGATTTAATTAGTTTTGCTGGGGTATTGGATAATTTAAGAAGAAGCCAACTATTGCATGGTGCTAGCCAAGACATTACAATAAAATTTTTAACATCTAATTTGTTAAGTGGCGTAGACACATCAACTCTAGTAGACTATATAAGCAACGATGCAAAATATAATGAAATTAATTTTGTTACAATGTTTACAACATTAAAGAGCTCGGCAGATATTGCTAAGGATATTAAAAACTCTACCGAAACTGGTAATCCATCGCTAGACAAAAAAGATGTATCAAACCTACTTGATGGTTTAACTAAAGACGATACAACTAAAAACGCTCTTAAAGATCTAGCTAGTAGCGACAACCTAGAAAAGGCGGGTGTAGATAGTGCTACTGCTGGTGCTGTTAGTGGACTTGTAGATTCTATTACAGATTACGACACAACCGCAGAAGGTGCTGTTCAAACTCCAAAAACAGACGAAGAAATAGATAGTGCAACAAATGCAGTTGAAGATTTACTTGGTGCAAGTAAAAACGCTTTAGATACCGAAAAGTCATATATATTCAGTGATGATGAAGAAACAGCCAAAGCAAAAATGAAACAATTTACAGATAATATGCTATCTAGTGAATTTATATATGCAAGCACCATAAATAAAGGCGAAAATTTGGGCTTTAAGCAGGGTTCTGAAAGCAAGTTGAGTGCCAATGAGCAAATATGGTTAATTGAGGTGTTAAAGGCTGAAAATTCAGCTAATCCAGAAAAGTACACTGCTGAAAAGTGTGCACAAATTGCAGATATGTTTGGCGTGGTTTACGCTTAATTAAATAAAAAAACAACCTTAAAATTTTTAGGGTTGTTTTTTTATGATTAAAATTGGTTTACGCATAATTTTGTTAGTTTAATTCAAACTAAAACTATGGAAAAGTCAGCAAAAAAAACATTAGATAAAAGTCTTGCTAATCAGTTTAAAAATAGCAGTGATTTTGTGTGTCAAACTATAAAAGTTGGTGAAAAAGATGTTAACCTATATTTTATAGACAATATGATAGATAAGGCAATTGCAAGTAAAGAAATTGTTGAAAAGGTTCAGTCGGCTGAAAGTGGGCAAGAATTAACAACAAATAGTTTGCTTAATTCAATTGGCGTTGCTGGTAGTGATACGTCTACCGACACAAACGAAGCAATAGATAAAATTCTTGCAGGGTTTGTGGTTGTTTATATAGTTGGGACGGAAGATAATAGTTATATTTATTGTCCGTGCCAAGGCTACGAAAAGCGTGGGGTAGAAGAACCACCAACCTCGGCAGTTCAAAAAGGTCCACGTGAAGGCTTTAGTGAAGATATAAATACAAATATAGGCTTAATCAGAAAAAGACTTAAAAGTAAAGACTTGTGTTTTGAAGAAATGAAAATTGGTGAATACACAAACACCAAAGTTGTAATTTGTTATATTAGTTCGGTTGTAGAAAAGTCTATTTTAAAGCAGGTAAAACAACGCTTAAAGCAAATTAAAATAGATGGCATTATAGATAGCTTTTATATAGAGTCGCTAATTGCACCTAAAAAAAGTTTATTATTTAAGCAAATTGGAAACACCGAAAAACCTGATGTTGCAGTTGCTAGAATGTTAGAAGGCAGAATAACCATTATTGTAGATGGCTCGCCAATTGTGTTAACAATACCATATTTATTTTTAGAAGATTTGCAAAGTGGGGACGATTATTACGACCACGCCACACACGCATCATTTATTAGAATACTAAGACTACTTGGAATGATTATATCGATTTCGCTTCCAGGCATTTATGTTGCATTGCAAAGTTTTCACTATGCACTTTTGCCGGTGGATTTTTTAATATCTTTGCAAAATTCAATTGAAGGCTTATCTTTTCCGCCACTTTTGGAAATTTTGGTTGTATTGTTTTTATTTGAAATATTAAACGAAGCAAGTATTCGTATGCCAAAGTATTCGGGTATGGCGTTAAGTATTATAGGTGCATTGGTTCTTGGAGATACAGCAGTGCAGGCAGGTATTATTAGTCCGCCGGCGGTTATTATGGTTGCTGTAAGCGGTATAACGCTATTTACTGTCCCAGACCAAGTGTCTATAGTATCAATTTTAAGAATTTTATTCACAATAGTTGGTGGCGTTGCTGGGTTCTATGGAATTTTAATTGCATTTATATTCTTAGTTAGTTACCTAATATCTTTCGAGTCATTTGGAACGCCATATTTTGCACCATACGCTCCAGATATAAAAACAGATAAAAAAGACGGTATATTTAAAAGTCGACTTGCTACTCTAACCACAAGACCTAAAAGTATTCCAAATAAAAACAATGTGAGGCAACGATGAAAAAAGCATTAAGTAAGCGTCAAGCAATTATTTTATTTGCTTGCTTAATAATATCATTCAAATTACAGCGGTTGCCAGCGTTTTTTAGTCAAGACTTTGGCAGAGATTGTTATATTGCAGTTGCTGTGATATTTTTAATAGATTTTTTACTATTACTTCTTATGTGTGCAGTGTATAAAAAACTTGGGGATAAAACTGTTTTTGAATATATAAAAGAAAACACAAATAAGTTTGTTTTGGTTTTGTTTTGCATATTCACAATTTTGTTTTTTGCGTCTAAGTCGGTAATTGGATATAAGCAATTGCACGAGTTTTTTGCAAATACACTTTTTAACAACTTGCCGTGGAACTATTTTGGTATTTTATTTGTGTTTTTGCTTGTTTTATTAATTGGCAACGGGCTCAATAATATTGCACGGTCGGCAGAGTTGTATTCTTACGTTATGCTATTTAGTGTTTTGGCTATAGTAGTACTCGGTGTAACGGTGGCTGACTACTCAAGGCTTTTGCCGGTACTCGATATAGATATTCCGTCTAAGTTTTTAAAGATATTTGACTATGCAGGGTGGTTTTTAGACTCGGTACTTATTTTATTCTTTGCAGGCAATGTTAAAGACGATAAAAAGAGTGTTAAGCCATTTATATGGACCTATATAATATCTGCAGTATTCGTAATTATTGGCATAATGACCTTTTATGCAATAAATGAGCATATGGGCGGATTACAAAATAATGGGTTATCGAGTATGACCGAATACACATTAATTGGTTTAGGCATAGGAAGACCTGATTGGTTCTTGGTGCTATTTGTGAATATGGCAAGTATATTAACAACCGCAATGCTACTTTGGTTTGCAACAACATCATTAGCCACAATTATTAATAAAAGAGTAAACTTTTGGCTTGCTTTTATTGTAACCATAGCACTTTATGCTTGGGATTGGATGATTTACCAAAATCTAGAACTTGGCTTTGTAATTGCAACTCAGTATATAAATTGGTTTATGTTAGCGTTTGCTGGCATAACGCCTATATTTATATTATTAATTAAAAAAAAGCCAGCAAAGCAAAGTGAGGTGGCTGGCGATGAATAGATTTTTTAAGCGTTCAATTAAATTTATAGTAATTATTTTAGCAATAATTTTAATACCTCAATCGGTAAATATTCAATCAGAACTCAATATGCGTGTCCTTATAACCACAATGGCAATAGACCTAACCGACGAAAACGAATACGAATTAACGGCACAAGTAGTAATTCCATCTAGCAATAACGAGTCGGGCAGTGCAGAAATAGATTTTGTAAGTGCAAAAGCCAGCACAATAACCGAAGCCATAGAAAGGCTTTCGTTTGTGCTTGGTAGAACCACAGGCTTATCTCATATAAGTTGCATAATCTTAGGCAAAAAATTAACTGAAGAAAACAAAACTATGCAAGCACTAGATTATTTTGTGCGAGATAGAGATGTTCTTAATTCGTCGCTACTATTAATAAGCGATAAAGAAGCAAAAGAAGTTTTATCAAACACTAAAAAATTGCAACTATCTTCGGCAGTCGGTTTACAAAAAATATTTATGTATAAAGAAATTAACTGCAACGGCATAGCATCTCAACTTCAAGAATTTTTCAATGAATATTTCACCGAAAGTAAAACTGACTACATAAGCGGAATAAAGATAGATGAAGAAAAAAGCGAAAATGAATCGGGGGCGTCTGGCGAATCGGGCGGTTCTAGCGGTGGCTCGGGTCAACAAGAAACTGCTGGTGGTGGTTCGTCTTCTGGTGGTGGTTCGTCTTCTGGTGGTGGAGGCTCTGAAAAAAATGGTAGAATTAATTACAATAATTCGGTTTACGTTTTTAAAGAAGGCGAACTTAAAACCACTATCACCGATGACGATAGTTTGCTTGGTGTATTTTTAACAAACAACAATTCCACTGAAGGCGTGGTAACAATAGAAGATGTAAACGAAGACAATATCCAAAATGCAAAAATGGGGCTATATTTTAGAGATAAAAAGGTTAAGTTTAAAACCCGATTTGTGGATGGCAAACCAAAATGCAAAATTAAAATATCTACAAACCGCAACGAAATATATTCCATTGAAGGACAGGATACAAACTTAGAGTTATATAAAACACAAAATAATTATTTATCCGATGAAGTAGTAGATAAATTTAAAGAGAAAATGAAGGAATGTGTTTTAAAAGCTTACACACAAGCAAAAGACTCTGGCGCCGATTTGTTTAAAATAGGCGATATGTTATATAGAAACAACGCAAAAGAATGGAAAAAACTAAAAGAAGAAAAAGGCGATAACTATTTAAGCGAAGTTGACCTAGATATAGAAATAGTAATCAAAAAGCAGACATAAGAAAATGACCACGGGTAAAACCGTGGTTTTTTGTTGGTAAAATTGCAGTGTATTTGAATTTGTTGTATTTATTCATAATTATTATGTTTATCTATATGGCTGGTGCCAGTTAACACATGGTAAAGTAAGGATTATTTGTTGTCCGTTTTAATCAAACAACATCGAAGGTGGATGATTTTTTAAAACTTAAGCAATATTTAATCAATCAATTTTAGATAGTTACAATAAAATTGAAGTAATAGACATAGAATAATTAGTGTTTGACTATTTAAAAAATTTGCTGAAGTGAATGATGAGTTAAATATAATAAAAAAGCACCAACGATTTGTTGGTGCTTTTGTGTTACATATTCTTTAAATTTGTTTGTTGGTCTACCCATGGTGTTGTTTTTGGGTTTGATGAAAAGTTTAGTTTTCCAATTATAGCATCTAATAGTTTTATAACCGAACCAGATATTAAAATTAATATAATTAAGAATAGTGTATTTGTTAAGCCAACACTTGCAATTTCAAAGAATTGGCTAGCAAATAAAGTTAAGCAAAGTGTTATTGTTAACATAGATGTAAATAATATTCCAGTTAAAACGGTTATTGGTTGACACAACTTAAATAACATTGCAATACCAGTGAAAGTTAACACAATGGTTGCCATTGAACTAATTAAAACGGTGTCGTCTAGAGAGCCTTGAGTAAATTGAACAAAGGCGTAACAAGCCATAACATTAATTAGTAGTGTAAATGCACCAGGCAAGGCGTTTCTAAATAGGTTATAAATAAACTTGCCTTTAACTCTATTTTTGTTAGGTTGCAAAGCAAGGAAGAAGCTAGGGAAGCCAATAACGAAAAATTCTAGCATATATAGTTGTAGTGGTGCAAATGGATAAGGTTCACCAAGAGCCAAGATAATTATAGAGAAAATTATGGTGAATATTGTTTTCATAAAGAATAATGCCGAACTTTTTTGAACGTTGTTTATAACACGTCTGCCTTCAAATACGGCTTGAGGCATACTAGAAAATTTACTATCTAGCAATACCATGTGAGATACACTTCTAACAGCATCGGAACCACTTGCCATAGCAATAGCACAGTCAGATTCTTTAAGTGCAAGTATATCGTTAACACCATCACCCGTCATGGCAACAGTGTTGCCCTCGGCTTTCATAGCCTTAACTAAGATTGCTTTTTGCTCTGGGGTAACTCTACCGAATACAGTGTATTTATTAGCGGCAGCAATAACCTGAGATTCGCTCATACCCTCTAGGTTTATAAAGTTTTCGGTGTTATCCACGCCAACACGTTTTGCAATTTCTGCAACGGTTAGTGGGTTGTCCCCTGAAATAATTTTAATTTTTACATCATTATCTTTAAACCACTTTATGGTTTCTATAGCGTCATCACGAATGTGGTCTTCAAGAACTATAATAGCAACTAGTGTTCGGTTTGTAGGAAGGTTGCCTTTATTTATCATATTAGCAGAGTTTGCTAAAACCAAAACACGATAACCATCTTTTGCGTATTGGTCTATAATGTCTTTGTGTTTCCCTTCTTTCATATTAGGAAGAACAAATTCAGGTGCGCCTAATATGTAAGTTCCGGCATTTTCAAAACTAACAGCACTTAATTTTCTTGTAGATGAAAATGGTAGGGTGGCAACAGGTTTTAGTTCTTTATTGTATCCAAAGTAATTTACTAAACTTTGACTTGTTTGGTTATTATCGTTTAGTGAAGATAAAAACGACCCCATAATTCGTTTTAATGTGAAGCCAGATTTATTTTGAACTTCAACGCAGTTAAATACTTTCATGGAGCCATCGGTTATTGTGCCGGTTTTATCTAAGCACAAAACATTAACTCTTGCTAGCATTTCAACGCAGTATAGGTCTTGAACCAAAGTTTTTCTTTGAGCAAGTCTTATAACAGAAACGGTTAAGGCAATACTACAAAGTAAAAACATACCCGAAGGAATCATTCCAATAACGGCGCCCGCAGTTTTTGCTACAGATTGGGAAAAACTTCCAAATATTTTGTAGTTGTTTAAATACATTAGTATTGCTATTGGAATTATTATAAAGCCAATAACTTTAATAATTGAGTTAAGGGAGTTAAATAGTTCTGATTTTGGTTTTTTGTAAGTTTTAGCTTTCTTGCTCAACTGTTCAACATAGCAATCATCACCAATTTTATCAACTCGGGCTCTGCAACTACCGCTAGAAATAAAACTACCGGCAAGTAGTGTGTCGCCTTTTGTTTTCTTAATTGGAACCGATTCACCAGTAAGTAAACTTTCGTTAACCTCAACGGCACCATCTAGCATAATACAGTCGGCAACTATTTGTTTACCGTTAGAAAATAGAGCAATATCATCAACTACTACTTCATCGGTTGTAACATCATATTCATTTCCGCCACGAATTACTTTAGTAGTTGGGGCAGTTAGTAGCGATAGCTTATCTATTGTTTTCTTTGCTTTAATTTCTTGGAATATTCCAATTGCGGTGTTAGATAGCATTACAACTAAGAAAAACAAGTTTTTAAATGAACCTGCTATAATTAAGCAAATCGCCACGCCAATGCAAAGAATGTTGAAAAAGGTGAAAATGTTATTTATAAATATAGATAAATAAGTTTTGTTATTTGTTACGGCTGATTTATTTATATAACCTTTATTAATTCTTTCAACAACTTGTTCAACGGTTAAACCCTGGTCTGGGTCAGCTTTAACTCTTTTAAGTTTTGGTCTTTCAACAACTTTTTCTTGGTTTTTACGCTTAAAAAGTTTAAATATGCCTTTTGGTTTATCTTCGTCTTCGTCTAAAATAGACTTTTCTTGGTTATCTTTTTTAATCTGTTTTTCGATTTTTTGTTGCTTTTTAAGTTCTAGTCTTTTTCGCTTTTTTTCTTTTCTTGTTTCGGTTAAATTTTCTTTTTCACTAGCGGTTTCAGTTTTTTCGCTTTCGTTTTGCGAGTTGTCTGCTAGTTCTGTGTTTGTTGTTTCTTCTTCAAGTTTTCCCATTTTAACCCGTCCTTATTATTAATAATTATATTTTAACCTAACCATATTATAAAAGTCAATCTATTCAAAGTGTAAAAATTTTAAATAATCACTTGAAATATACTACTCTGTGTGTTAAAATAATGACAACAAATCCTTGCATAGAGTAATTTCTATGCCGATTTAGTCCAAAAGGAGGTAAATTTATGCGTAAATACCAATTATTGTATATTATGAGTTCAGCAATTACAGATGAACAAAGAGAAGACTTAATTAAGAAAGTTGAAACTATAATAACAAAGAATGGTGGCGTTATTGAAGGCACTGAAAAATCTGGAATGAAGAAATTTGCTTACCCAATTAACTATCGTAGCGAAGGCTTTTATGTTTTAGTTAACTTTACAGCAAATGACGATGCTCCAAATAAAATCGCAGGTATACTTAACATCACCGATAACATCGTAAGACAAATGATTGTCGCAAAATAATTGATTAGGAGAGGGCAATTATGAACAAAGTAATCTTGGTTGGAAACTTAGTAAGAGATCCAGAATTAACCACGACACCAAACGGAATTAGTGTATGCAGATTTAGCGTTGCAGTGCAAAGAAGATTTGCAAATAGCGATGGCGAAAGAGAAGCTGATTTTATTAACTGTGTTGCATGGAGAGGTTTGGCAGACAATATTGCTAAATATGTTAAAAAGGGCAAAAAGGTTTGCGTAGCTGGTTCTATTCAAACAAGAAATTATGAAGCCCAAGATGGCACTAAGAGATATATAACAGAAGTTGTTGCTGACGACTGTGAATTTATTAGTCCTAGGGGCGATGGGGACGATGGCGAACCTGCAACAAGGTCTAAATTTGATGATGACTCTGCAAGCGAAAAGTCTAAAGAACCAAAAATCGCAAAATTTGAGCCAATTGACGATGATGACCTACCATTTTAATTAAAAAAGGAGTAGAGTAATGAAACCACAAAAAAATAACGCAAGTTATGATGATAAGAGCATTAAAAAGTCTAAAAAGCAATCTAAAAAAGTTTGTGCTTTCTGCCAAGACAAGGCTGAAACAATTGACTATCTTGATGTTAACAAACTAAGAAGATATATGACCGAAAAAGGCAAAATTGTTCCAAGAAGAATTTCTGGTCTATGTGCTAAACATCAAAGAGAATTAACACTTGCAATTAAAAGAGCAAGAGTTATGGCACTTTTACCATATAAAAATGACTAATATTCACCACCCAAAACTTGGGTGGTTTTTTATTATAAATAATATTTGTTTTGAAAAATTAATTATTTATGGTATATTAGTAGCATTAGGAGAATTAAATGAAAGAAGTTACACTATACACAGATGGAGCGTGTTCTGGAAACCCGGGCAAAGGCGGTTGGGGAGCGGTTTTAATTTATGGTGGATTTGAAAAACAAATGTCAGGCGTAGAAGAAGTAACCACAAACAACAAAATGGAACTAACGGCTGTAATTCAGGGCTTGAAAGCACTAAAAGAAAAATGCAAAGTTACAGTTTTTAGTGATAGTGCTTATGTTGTTAACGCTTTTAACAATAATTGGATAGATTCGTGGATAACCAATAACTGGAAAAACTCTAAAAAAGAGTCAGTGGCAAATAGAGAACTGTGGGAAGAACTTATAGCACTTACAAAGTTTCACGAAGTAACTTTTAACAAGGTTAAGGGTCATGCGGGCGACAAATATAATGAAATTTGTGATAGCCTTGCAACCGCTTTTAACAAATAAAAAAACTAGTATGCAAAACGCATACTAGTTTTTATTTTGTATAGATTCATTATCGGTAATAATTGCTTCTGTTGTAAGTAGTGTTTTTGCAACACTGCTAGCGCAAATAAGAGCGTTGGTTGTAACATTTGTTGGGTCTATAATTCCAGATTCTATCATATCCACAAATTTACCAGTTGTGCCATCGTAACCAAGATTTGGTTTATTAGACGACAGTATTTTTTCAAGCATAACGCTTGGTTCATCGCCACAATTTAAAACTATTTGGCGGAATGGGGCAAATAAACTATTGTATATACAAAATGCTCCAAGTTTAACATCGCCAGATAGCTTTTCAATTTCTGTTTTTAACTTTTTGGCGGTTTCAATTAAAGCAACCCCACCACCTGCAATTATTCCGCCACTAGTGGCAGATTTTGTTGCGTTTAAGGCGTCTTCAATTCGTAGTTTTTGCTCTTTTAATTCAACTTCGGTAGTTCCACCAACCTTAATAATTGCAACGCCACCACGAAGTCTTGCCACTCTTTTTTCTAGGTTTTCTTTTTCAAAGGCGGTTTGTGAGTTTTTAATTTGTGATTTAATTAAATCTATTCGCTCGGTAATTTTTGCTTCATCGCCAAAACCGTCTATAATAGTAGTTGAATTAGATGTAATTTTAATTTGTTTTGCTCGCCCAAGTTTATCAATGGATACATTAGATAAATTTTCGCCTGTTTCATTAGAGATTAATGTGGCGTTTGTAAGAGTTATAATGTCTTTTAAGATTTCTTTTCGTTCTTCGCCAAATGATGGGTTTTTAACAGCCACACAATTAAATATGCCACGCATTTTGTTTAAAACTAAAGTTGCTAGGGCTTCACCATCCACATCGTCGGCAATTATTAGTAAACTTTCACCATTTTTTGCAAGTTGTTCTATAATTGGAAGAAGGTCGGTTATTGTGCTAATTTTACGATCGGTAACCAATATGTATGGGTTTGTTAAAACAGCTTCTTGACGCTCAGTGTCGGTAATCATATATGGCGAGATAAAACCTTTTAAAAATTGTAAGCCCTTAACAATTTCCAATTCATTTGTAAAAGAATTTCCTTCTTCTAGGGTTATAACTCCGTCTTTACCAACTGCTTCCATAGCATCAACAATTAGTTTCGCTGGAGCAACGCTTCCTGCGGATATTGTTGCCACATTTAAAATATCATCACTGCTTGTTATTGGTTTGGAGTTTTGTTTTAACTCGTTTTTAACATACTCGGTTGCGTATTCCATTCCTTGTTTTAACAAAACTGGATTGGCTCCCGCACTTAGGTGTTTAATTCCTTCGGTTACTATTGCTTCGGTTAAAACAATCGCTGTAGTTGTACCGTCCCCCGCACTTTCATTGGTTTTAATGCTTGCTTCTTTAATTAAACTAGCCCCTAGGTTCATAAAAGTGTCTTCTAGTTCTATTTCTTTTGCTATCGTAACTCCATCATTTGTAATTAGTGGGGTAGAATATTTTCGCTCTAGCACCACATTTCTTCCTTTTGGCCCTAATGTCACCTTAACGGCGTTCGCTAGTATATTTACACCCATTAGTAGTTTTTTTCTTGCTTCATCACCAAATAATATAGACTTACTCATACCCACCTCTTAATCTTTAATTATAGCCAAAATATCGCTTTGGCGAATGATAATAAATTCTTTACCATTTAACTTAAATTCGTTTCCGGCATATTTGCTAAATAAAACTTTGTCGCCTTTTTCAACGACCATTTCAATGTTCTTATCTTCACCAGTAACGCCATCTCCAATTTCTAAAACTTCGCCAATTAAAGGCTTTTCTTGAGATGTTTCTGGCAAAACCAAGCATGAGTCGTTGTTTTCTTTGGTTAAATTAATTTGACGCAACACAATCCGGTCAAATAATGGTTTAATTTTCATACATTTCTCCTTACTTCATTATATTTTTTAGTATTGCTATTTACCATTCAAACTATTTAAAAATTTTATAAGTTTATGGCAAATGCACCGCCATTATAAACTTAAGGTTCTCCAATTTCAAAAATTAGTGTCAAAAATTTTTGTTTTTTATGTAATTTATTTGCGTGAGCCTTTTTTTGTATGCTATAATATGAATATACAAAGGAGAAGGTTTATCCAGTGGGAGTATTTGATTGGGTAATGAATGGCATTGGTTTTGAGTCTAATTCTGAGTCTGATGAAAACCAAAAGCTAGAAAAGAAACCAAAAAAGAAAAAACATTCTTGGTTTGGAAGACGTAGTAAAAACGATGAAAACGTTTTGGAAGAAGAAACCCCAGAACGTAGTTTTGATATGGACCAATTTAATGCCCTAAAAGAAAATTCGGATAATGAAGACACGGGTGACAGTTCTCAATATGGAGGCTACTCAAATTCATATTCTGGGTTTAGTGGAACAACAAGTTATTCAAATAAAAACTTTGTATTTTTTAACCCAACTAACTATGAGGAAATTAAGAGGTTGGTTGAGTATCTAAAGCAGGGCGAGCCTGCAATTGTTAATCTAGATAAAATTTCGGAAACGGAAGCACAAAGAAGTCTAGATTTTATAAGCGGGGCGGCGTGTGCTTTGGGTGGCAAACTTCAACGCATTACAGGAAATTACTTTTTGGTTACTCCAGACGGCTATAATATAACTAAGCCATCAACCCAAGAATAGTAATTTTAGGCGTTATAGTTGCATAAGTTTAATTGACTATATTTAATTAAGGAGAGAATAAAGTTATGGCAAAGAAAAGTGATTATTTTGGACTTGGCTACATAGTAAGTTTAATTCTTGCAATTATTCCAATTACTTCATTGGTATGCGGTGTTATCACAAGAATTGCTGAAGGCAAAATTGTTGCTGGGCTATTAAGACTTCTTCTTGGTTGGAACATAATTTGGGTAGTAGACCTTGTATTTATGATTCTAAATAAGAAGATATTTAGACTTTTAAATATCTAAATAGAAGGACCGCTTTTAAGCGGTCTTTTTTAATATATATAAATAATTATACTTGAATTAGATTTTATTATGTGATAAAATTTATTCATTAAATCTACAGAGGAACATTATGAAAGAATATAACGCAAGCAAAATAGAAAATAAGTGGAAAAAATATTGGGAAGAACACCAAACATTTAAAACCGATGTGTGGGACTTTTCTAAGCCTAAATATTATTGCTTGGATATGTTTCCATATCCATCTGGGGCAGGGCTTCATGTTGGGCATCCAGAAGGGTATACTGCAACTGATATAATTAGCCGTATGAAAAGGATGCAAGGATATAATGTATTGCATCCAATGGGTTATGACTCGTTTGGGTTGCCAGCAGAACAATATGCAATAGATACTGGTAACAACCCAATAATATTCACTGAAAAAAATATCGAAACCTTTACTAACCAATTAAAAAATGTTGGGCTAGACTACGACTGGAGTAAAGAGATTAGAACCAGCGACCCTAAATTTTATAAGTGGACTCAATGGATATTTAAACAACTTTATAAAGATGGCTTAGCAAAGTGCGTAGAAATGCCAGTAAACTGGTGTGAGGGTTTAGGTTGTGTGCTTGCAAACGATGAAATTGTAGACGGCAAAAGTGAAAGGGGTGGGTTCCCTGTAGTTAAAAAGAATATGCGTCAATGGGTTATAGATATGCCAAAGTACGCCGAAAAACTATTAAGCGGGTTAGATAACCTAGATTGGCCAGAATCTACAAAAGCAATGCAACGAAATCGTATAGGCAAGTCTGAAGGTGTGGAAGTTGAATTTAACATTGTTGGCGGTGGAAAATTTAGCATTTTTACAACATGCATAGAAACTATTTATGGTATAACATTTATGGTTGTCGCGCCAGATGCTAAACTAGTAGAAGAATTAAAGCCACGAATTAAAAACTGGAACGAAGTAGAAGATTATAGAAAGCAAACCGAAAAGTTAAGTGACATAGAGAGAACCGACCTAAATAAAGGCAAGTCAGGCGTAAAACTAGAAGGAATATATGCAATAAACCCTGTAAATGATAAAGAAGTTCCTGTGTTTGTTGGTGATTTTGTATTGCCTACATACGGCACTGGTGCTGTTATGGCGGTTCCTACCCACGACCAAAGAGATTATGAATACGCTTTGGTTCATAAAATTCCAATGATTCAAGTGATTGAAGGAAGAGATGTTTCAGAGTGTGCTTTTGAAAAGCAAGATTATCTTGGAAAAGGTTGCAAGCTTATGAACTCTGAGGAATTTACAGGACTCACAGTTGAACAGGCAAAAGTTGCTATCACAGATAAGCTAGTTAAACTCGGAGTAGCAAAGAGAACAGTCAACTATAGACTTAGAGATTGGATTTTCGCTCGTCAAAGATATTGGGGAGAACCAATTCCAGTTATACATATGGAAGATGGCACGATTAAACTTGTTGACGACAAGGATCTCCCACTCATTCTTCCAGCTCTAGATGATTATAAAGCTAAAAATGGCAAAGCTCCTCTTGACAACAATCAAGACTGGGTCAACGTAACAATTGACGGCATGAAAGGGAAGAGAGAAACAACAACAATGCCGGGCGCTGCTGCATCAAGCTGGTACTTCTTAAGATATATCGATCCAAATAACGACGAAACATTCTGCGACTATGAACTTATGAAACACTGGATGCCAGTTGACCTTTATATCGGCGGGGCAGAGCATGCAGTCGGACACTTGTTGTATTCAAGATTCTATAATAATTATCTCTTCGATAAAGGACTTGTCCCATATGCAGAGCCAGTTAAAAAATTAGTTCATCAAGGCATGATTCTAGGTGAAAACAACGAGAAAATGAGTAAGAGCAGAGGAAATGTCATTAATCCTGATGATATTGTAGCTGAATTTGGAGCAGACACACTCAGACTCTATGAAATGTTTATGGGCGCACTGCAAGATGCAAAACCTTGGAACACGAAGAACATCGATGGCTCAAAACGTTTCTTGGACAGAGTTTGGAGATTATATAACGACGAAAACAAAATCCAAGATAAGCCAAATGCAAACTTGGATAGAGTATATCATGAAACAGTTAAGAAAGTTACAACTGACTATGAAACACTTAACTTCAACACAGCAATAAGCCAGATGATGATCTTTATCAATGCTGTATATAAAGAAGATGTATTCCCAAGAGAATATGCAGAAAACTTTATTAAACTTCTTAACCCAGTTGCACCATTTATCACAGAAGAAATTTGGTCAACAGTTTTGGGCCATAAAGAATCAATCGCTTATGCAAAGTGGCCAACATATGACGAAAAATATCTTGCTAGAGATAGTGTAGAAATGGCTATTCAAGTTAATAGCAAGATAATCACAAGAATGGACATTGGCACTACTTGGGATAATGCAAAAGTTCTTGAAGAAGTAAAGAAAAACGACAAAATTTCGGAAATGCTTGCTGGAAAACAGATTGTAAAAGAAATTTATGTACCGGGACGTATTTTGAATTTCGTTGTAAAATAAGTAATTGCAAATGATTTGGAGGTGCAAAAAATGCCTAAGGTAAGTGTCATAATTCCTTATTTCAAGGGACAGGCATATTTGGAAGAATGTGTTCAGAGTATTGAAGAACAAAAGATAGAAGACTTAGAAATTATTGTTGTCAATGATAAAGATGGTCATGAAGTGCCGGATTCCGTAAAAGAGAATCCGCA
>ENA-ORNF01001915-ORNF01001915.1-human-gut-metagenome-genome-assembly--contig:-NODE-1915-length-16633-cov-2.954096_pt1 | contig 16633 bp, 15 predicted proteins | sample MGYA00242110_ERZ509012 | MGnify/ENA primary metagenome ERZ509012 (study PRJEB26280, sample SAMEA2338714) | human gut metagenome | biome: human gut; feature: human-associated habitat; material: faeces...
GTCTTCTGTCGTTACATAATCACCCGGTATTACACGGAAAGCCTTATCACTAGCTTTCCAAGTACCATTTTCAGATACTTCAACAGGTTTTACCCAAGGAATCAGCTGCTCATATTCCATACCGACAAGATCAGTACCTTTATATTCGGCAATCACTTTAAACGGTACAAGTTTATCTCCGGCTTTGTAGTCCTCCAATTTCAGATCAGCAGCTTTTGCATTGAAGTGTACATTCAATAAAGCTTTTGCCAGAACAACCGTGATAGGTTCTCCGGTATAAGCGTTGTAAGACTGTACAGCCACATAGTCAATTTTGGGTCCCACACAAAGAGCCGTATTTGAAGGCAATGTCCATGGAGTAGTTGTCCAAGCGATAAAATAAGGAGTTCCCCATTCCGTCATTTCCGGTTTAGGATTCTTCATTTTAAATTGGGCAACGGCCGTTGTATCTTTTACGTCCCGATAACAGCCCGGTTGATTCAACTCATGTGAGCTCAATCCTGTTCCTGCAGCCGGTGAATACGGTTGGATCGTATATCCTTTATACAACAATCCTTTTTTATGCAGTTGCTTCAATAGCCACCATAATGTCTCAATATAGCGATTATCATACGTGATATAAGGATGTTTCATATCCACCCAATATCCCATCCGATGAGTCAGGTCTTCCCACTCCTTGGTATATTTCATCACGTCTTTCCGACAAGCCGCATTGTAGTCGGCAACAGAGATTTTCTTACCAATATCTTCTTTTGTGATACCTAATGCCTTTTCTACACTTAGTTCCACAGGCAGTCCGTGAGTATCCCATCCGGCCTTGCGTTTTACCTGGAACCCTTTCATGGTTTTATAGCGGCAGAAAGTATCTTTAATGGTACGTGCCATCACGTGGTGAATACCCGGCATACCATTAGCCGAGGGAGGTCCTTCGTAAAACACGAAAGAAGGACATCCTTCACGTTCTGTCATACTCTTGGCGAAAACATCGTTTTCATCCCACTTCTTCAGCACATCTTTATTGACCTGTGATAGGTTGAGTTGCGAGTGTTCAGCAAATTTCTTACTCATAATTTTATATCGTTTTCTTGTATTCTCTAACTAAAAGGCAATACCTTCCAAAAATTAAGGTGCAAATTTACAAGAAAATTAGATAGATAGAAAGTTTTGATGCTTGTTTTTTTAATCAGATAACGGATACTGTTTCAGAATAACTACATAAAACATGGAAAAAGTCCCTGTTTTTATCAAAATTAATAGCAATAAGAACCGGTTCTTATTTATTGCAATCTTTTCCGGTATGCCGAGGTATTTTCCCCCGTCATATTCTTAAAGAAGCGGCTGAAAGTACCCACACTTTCAAAGCCCAAAATCACCGATATTTCTTTGATGCTATGCGAGGTATGCAGCAACAGCCGTTTCGCTTCGGTCACCACTCGTTCTTGTATAATCTTCAAAGGGGAAGGCATACCGTATGCGGCAAATAAATTGGAAAGCGTCTTGGGAGAACGATGCAACAAAGCAGCATATGCCTGTACCTGCTTTTTCTCCTTGAAATGATTGTCCACCAACACATAATAACGCTGGATGATGTCAAAACCTTTTTCATTAACCGGAAAGCCGGACAACTGCTTACGGGCCAGCCGGGTACACAGAATGATGAAACGTTTCAACAGCAGGCGGAGCATTTCTCCCTGCAGGTTATCCCGCAGAATGTATTCGGTAACCATTCTGTCCACCACCTCGTGCAACAGTTCGGAATCGGTTATCGGGAGCCGCAGATGCACTATACCGGAAGTTCCGCTAAACAGCACTCCACTGCACGACACTTCTTTCTCATGCTTGTAAATGCCGTAAAAATTCTCGTTGAAAAGAAGAGCAAGATACCTGCCCGATACATTCTTGAACTCCGTGCGGTGAAGATTACTCACAGAGATGATTTCATCCTGCTCCATCTCTATTTCCACATGGTCTACTATCAATGTCAGTTTGCCTTCCTGGACCCATATAAACTTATACAGACTACCATTGTCACAGATGACCCTGTCTGTGTGAAACGCTTCAGTCAGTATCATCGTTTCCTGCAAAGATGTATCGTATGCGTAATTCATCATGGCTAAACTGTTTTGTGCATTTCTTTCTGCTGGTTTATACAAAGATAGTGATTTTCACTTATATTAAGCCACCCTATTTTTGCATAGTCTAGAAACAATATACACTATTAACCTTCTGATTTACAACACATAGCATATAGCACAATGTAAAGAGAAGGCAAAGTATCAGAAAGAAAAAAGGAATTTTTGCCATCATTTTAGGAAATCTAGCTATGATATAACCCTACAGGGAATTCGGCAACCATTAAAATAAGCGTATCTTTGTACCAAGAGATTTCCTTCTATAATCTAGACGAAAAAGAACACTTGATTCTTTTAACCTGAACTTTGGACTTTGATTTTCTCCCAATAAGGATTTCTCTCATAATAAATTCAGATTTTATCCCGCCGGGAGGCAAGATAAGGTCATGCAAAAAAATCTCCCAAAAAAGAAGAGGGTGTCCACCATTGAAATGGACACCCTCTATTATGTGTATAACACCTACATTGCCGGAAACCATTTATTTCGCTGTTTCCTCCATCGTGTTTGCAGGTTTCTCAATACCTTCGCTTGTAGCACGTTCCTCCATACGCTGGATACGTGCGTCAAGATCGGGATGAGTAGAGAACAACTGATTCAGCTTGCTGCTTTTCTGTGCTCCTGCCTCTTCTTGCAATTTTTTCAATTTCTGGAATGATAATGCCATCGCCCAAGGATTCTTACCTGCTTTCTTCAGAAACTCGTAACCATAATCATCGGCGGCGCATTCCTGTTTTTGTGAATAAGTAGCATTGACCAATGCCTCTCCCAAGTCACCCAACTGGGAATCTGTCAGGGCAGCCGCTTTTCCTCCTTGTGATGAAATACCATCTTTCAATGCCGATGTCAGCAATGCGGTACGGAAACCGTTCTTTGAGTCTTTGTGTGCCACATGACCTACCTCATGGCCTATTACTCCCAACAACTCTTCATCTGTCATGATATCCATCAGTGAAGAAAACACACGCACGCTGCCGTCGGCACAAGCAAACGCGTTTACATCAATCACATAATATACTTTGAAATTCAGCGGCATCCCTTCCACTTCGGTCAACCCTTCAGTCAGTTTTTTCAAACGGACAGTATACGGATCATCGTCCGCACAAACCTGATTATGCTTATCCATCCAGTCAATGTACTCCTTTACATACTCTGTCATCTGCTCATCGGTCAAAGTCACCGCCTTTGCAGCCTTTACGGCTCCCCCCACTGCCTTCTTCAAATTAAACTGGGCCATTGCAGGAGTTACCCCCGCCAAGCATAACAGCATGACGGCCACCTTTAATAATGCTTTTTTCATTTTTGTGTGTTTTAGATTAAACGCTTCATTTTATTTTTTTAAGAAATGGTGCAAAAGAACAAATTTTTATTCTATCTACCAATCTTTACAAGAATATTTTTACCACCATCCCGCTTCAAGCACACGCCGGAAAGTGAAAAGCCACCGCGAATACACTTCGCGATGGCCCTTACCCATTTTATATACACCTTTAAACAAAATGATACTCACGCCCTAATTCACTAACCCCTTGCGGGCATGAGCTGATCTTTTTCTTATTTATTTGCGCGGGCTTCTGCAATGTAGCCTAATGCCTCTTTACACTTTGCAGTTACATACGCCCAGTCTTCTGCGGCTACCTTGTCGCCAGGGAACAATTTAGAACCCATACCTACACAGAACACACCTGCCTTAATCCAAGAAGTCAGATTTTCCTGAGTCGGCTCCACACCACCGGTCACCATCAGTTTAGACCAAGGCATCGGAGCCAGCAAACCTTTAACCAATTTTGCTCCCAATACATCACCCGGGAATATTTTGCAAAGATCACAACCTACTTCCTGAGCGAAACCCACCTCGGACACGCTTCCGCATCCCGGAGTATAAGCCACCAAACGACGGTTGCACACTTTAGCGATTTCAGGATTGAACAACGGACCTACCACAAAGCAAGCACCCAATTGCAAGTAAAGAGCGGCAGTAGCAGGATCAACGATAGAACCTACTCCCATAGCCATTTCAGGACATTCCTTTGCCGCGTATTTCACAACTTCCGCGAATACTTCATGAGCAAAGTCACCACGGTTTGTAAATTCAAATGCACGAACTCCGCCATCATAACAAGCTTTCACCACTTTCTTTGCCACTTCTGCATCTTTATGGTAGAACACAGGAACCATTCCGGTTGAACCAATCTTGTTCAACACTGCTATTTTATCAAAACGAGCCATAATTTCATATTTTAGTTTAAATGAAAGATTGGAACACAAATGATACAAATAAAACATGTATCAAAAATTTGCGTTATTTGCGTCATTCATGTTCCTTATAAAAAACAAATTTAGCGTTGTACACGTCCGCTGGCATCGCCACCGGCCAATGCTTCCACTTCGTCTACAGATACCAAATTGAAGTCACCGTTGATAGTATGCTTCAAAGCAGAAGCGGCAACAGCGAATTCAAGGGCGGCACCTTGATTCGGTTTAGTCAGCAGACCATGAATGATACCTCCGGAGAATGAGTCGCCACCACCTACACGGTCAATAATCGGGTTGATGTCATAGCGTTTTGATTCATAAAATTCTTCTCCGTTAATAATAAACGGCATAGGAACGATATAGATATGAAGGTTTTTTGCTTCCTCTTGAGAAATGGAGGCGTTTGAATCGGTCATAATTAAAATTTTTTCCATAGTGAAACTCCTTTCTAGTAGATGAACTTTATACTATAAACGATTTTGAAAGAAAAAGAAAGTTATTTAGCTTCTTTTAATTTTTGTTGGGCAATCATGGAGTCAATAGATCCATCATTTTCTTCATCAAATTGTGAATTATATAACGTAGCATAGAAACCATTTTTCATCATTAATTCATCGTGATTGCCTTGTTCGATGATATCGCCATCTTTCATAACGAGAATTAAATCGGCGTTACGAATCGTGCTAAGACGGTGAGCAATGACAAAAGAGGTGCGAGAAGAGGTTAATTGATCCATGGCGTTTTGAATGAGAATTTCGGTTCTTGTATCAACGTTAGAAGTCGCTTCATCTAAAATTAACATCGGACTATTTTGGATCATTGCGCGTGCGATCGTAAAGAGTTGCTTTTGACCGGCCGATAAAGAGGTATCTTCATTTAAAATGGTATCATAACCTTGTGGTAAAGATTTAATAAAGGAATGTATACCACAAGCTTTACAAGCCTTTTTGATGGTTTCATCCGAAACGTCCGTGCGATTAAACACTAAATTTTCTTTCACCGTTCCTTCAAAAAGCCAAGTTTCTTGTAAAACCATTCCAAAGAGAGAATGAATCATTTCTCTTGTATAATCCGAGGTCTTTTTATTATCGATTAAGATTTCACCAGAAATGGGTTCATAAAAACGCATTAATAAATTTACTAATGTGGTTTTTCCAGCACCAGTAGGACCAACAATAGCGACTTTTTGACCCGCTTTTACTTGACAAGAGAAATCTTGAATAACGATATGATCGGGCGCATCATCATAAGCAAAGCGAACGTGAGAGAAGGTCACATTGCCTTTTACATTATCTAAAACACCATCCTTATCTTCTTCATTTTCTAATTCTTTTTCTTCTAAGAAATCAAAGACGCGTTCACTAGCGGCCATACAAGATTGAATTTGGGTGAAACCTTGAGAAATTGTACTTAAAGGTTGGGTGAAGAGACGGACATAAACAATAAAAGCAGAAATAACACCGAACTCAATGGTGCCATTTTTGACTTCTAAAGCACCGACAACACAAACGGCAACATAGCCTAAGTTACCAATAAAAGTCATTAAGGATGGCATCATACCGGAAATGAATTGGGATTTAAAATTGGCATGTTTCATTTCGCTATTTAAAGAAACGAATCGTTCTTTAACTTCGCTATTTGCATTATAGGCACGCACCACGCTATGACCAGAATACATTTCTTCAATATAACCATTTAAAGCACCTAGAGCTTTTTGACGCATCGCAAAGTATTTTTGTGATTTGGCGACAATAGCAAACATAATGAAGAAACCTAACACACTACTAATAATCGCGGTAACTGCCATAGAAACGTCGGTAGAGAACATCATAATGATACAAGCGATAAATTGACAAATAGCGGTAATTAAAGAGCCTATACTGTTATTTAAAGCGTCGGTAATCGTATCGACATCATTCGTAATACGGCTTAAGACATCACCATAAGTTGTTTTACTAAAATAGGATAAAGGAACTTTATTAATTTTTCTTTCTAAGTCACTCCGCATTCTTTTAGAAATCTTTAAAGTAACGCGGGCAAGAACAATGTTAGTAATAAAAGCGATGAGGGCGCTGACCACATAGATTGTCATCAATTGAATCGCTAAGGAGGCAACTTTTTTAATATCGACATCAACCCAAATATGGGTACTAGAGAATTGTTTAATAGCATCATAGAGTAAATTAGAAATCTTTTCTAGAAACTTCGGTCCAATGACGATTAAAACCGCTCCAACAGCGCCTAAAACAAAAGAAAAAATAAAAATGGGTAAATATTGGTGAACGTATTGAACTAAGCGGTGAAAGGCTTTTTTGCTATCTTTTGCTTTTTCATTCGCTCTTTGTCTCATGGGCGGCATAAGCGTCACCTCCTTTTTCTAATTCTTCTTTGGATAATTGGGATAAAGCAATCTCTTGATAAACGGAACAAGTCTTTAATAATTCTTCATGTTTACCATGACCAACGATTTGGCCATCATCTAAAACAAGAATTTGATCTGCGTTTCGAATGGTGCCAATCCGTTGGGCTACGATAATACAAGTCGTACCTTTTAATTGAGTGGCAATTTGTTTTCTTAATTCTTTGTCGGTTTTATAATCTAAAGCGGAGAACGAATCATCAAAGATGAGAATTTCTGGCTTTCTTACAAGGGCTCGAGCAATCGATAGACGTTGTTTTTGTCCGCCCGATAAATTGGTACCACCTTCAGCAATAGTAGCGTCTAATTGATTAGGTAAATTGCTTACAAAGTTTTTCGCTTGCGCAATATCTAGCGCTTCCCATAATTCATCATCCGTCTTTTCTTGATTTTTTAAACCAAATAAAAGATTGTTTCTTACGGAATCAGAAAAGAGAACAGCTTTTTGTTGTACAAAGCCAATTTTTTGATAAAGTGTATCAAAAGAATAAGAACGGATATCTTGGCCATCAATTTTAATTTCACCTTGGGTGGCTTCTAATAACCTTGTTACTAAGTTTACAATCGTTGATTTTCCGCTTCCGGTAGCGCCAATAATCGCTAGCGTTTCGCCTTTTTTCACATGGAAGGAAATATCGTTTAATACATTTTCACCTTCTAAGAAGTGAAAGGAAACGTTGTTAAATTCTACATCGCCTTTTAATTCTGCTTCTTTTTCTTCTTTTCCTTCTTTAATTTGAACAGGAATCGCTAAGACTTCATTAATACGTTTAGCAGAAACTTCGGCTCGAGGAATCATCATGAAAATCATTGTCAGCAACATAAAGGCTTGAATAATCATAATGCCATAAGAGCCAAATGCGACAATATCACCAAGAGCATCACCTTTATTTAATAAATCGGCTGCGTTTAATAAATAAGCGCCAATCCAATAAACCGCTAAAGAAATGCCACTCATAATTAAAGTCATTAAAGGCATCATTAAAGAGAATAAGGAACGGTTGAATAATTGAATATCAATGAGTTCATCATTCTTTTGATCAAATTTTTCTTCTTCAAACTTTTCGGCGTTAAAAGCGCGAACGACTTTAATACCCGTAAGATTTTCTCTTGCAATACGGTTCATATCGTCGGTTAATTTTTGCACCTTTTTAAAGCGAGGTAACACTAAACTCATGATGAGTAAAATGACACTTACCATGACCACAACTGCAACAGCAGTCGCTACTGAAAACTGCCAACTGGTATGAATAACCTTAATGGTACCCCAAATGGCCATTAAAGGCGCTTTAAACATCATCGTTAAGCCCATGGACATGACCATTTGAATTTGTGTGATGTCGTTGGTGGTACGAGTAATTAAAGTAGAAGTCGACATGGTTTTCATTTCGACTTCATCTAAATCCATGATGTGATTAAATAAATCTTCACGGACATTGTAGCTTAAGTCAGCACTGACATATGCGGAAATATAACCGGATATAATCGTACAAATCGTGCCGCCTAAAGCAAATAACAACATTTTTCCTCCAGTAAGGAGAATATCTTCTATTTGACTATCCGCAAGCTGAATTAAGCGCGTTAATTCTTTCGTATACGTTGGTAGTTCTAATTCTAAGTAAACGCTGAGGGTAATAATAAATAAAGAAATAAAGATGAGAATAAAATCTTTTTTCTTCAGTTTTTTAATAACTTCAACATATAAAAACCTCCTTTAATATGAGCATACAACGAGTTTACATTCTTTTAATTGAATTGTCAATAAAAGTTTACTATTTATTTTTGTTTACTTTTAACTTTTGTTGACAATAAAAATTTTTAAAGCTATAATTTTTGTGAAACGAGGATAGAAACATGAAAAGAGAAGAAATGATAAAAACCATCATGCAAGGATCTTTAGAATTTTTCCCCTTTATTAAAGAAGGTATGGTTGCCCCACCTAAATTAGAAGAAATGAACGCGCCTAAATTATCAAGTTTACAATTCATGACCGTAACTTTTCTTTATCATATGGACCGCCAAGAAAGAATCGTTACTATGAATATTTTGACCAAGTTTTTAGGAATATCCAAACAACAATGCACAAAATTAGTCGATAATTTAGTGGATTTTGGACTTGTGACTCGTTATTTAAATCCAAATAATCGCAGAGAAGTCATCGTTACGATTTCTTTAGAAGGTAAGAATTGTGTCAATAAGATGCAAAAAATGCGCGAACAAAACTTAACCCAAAAATATGAAGTCTTAACCGATGAAGAATTAGAGAATTTAATGAACTTATTAAATGAGAGTTTAAAAATATTAGCGAAAACGCGAATGACCAAAGAAAAATAATCATGATTTTACTAACATAATAGAAGATAATATGATATGCTTATGTTTGAAAAAAATGATGGAGTGATTTTATGAAATTTGAACCAATTATTATTAGCTTACTAGATACCGATTTCTATAAGTTTAATATGAACCAAGTCATTTTCCATAAGCATACGGATGCAAATGGAGAATACTATTTTAAGTGCCGTAATGAACATATTGTTTTCTCTGACGAAATGGTTGAAGAAATCAATGCGCAAATTGATCATCTTTGTACCCTTCGTTTCCGTAAAGATGAATTGAATTATTTACGTTCCATTCGTTTTATAAAAAGTGACTATGTGGAATTTTTACGTTTATGGCACCCCATTCGCGATTATGTGAATTGTTATAAAAATGAAAAAGGGGAGTTAGAATGCGTGGTAAAAGGGCCATGCTTTTCCGCCATGCAATTTGAAATCTATCTTTTAGAAATCATTAACGAAGTCTACTTCCGTATGAAATATAATTATGATGATTTATTGGCGTCAGCCAAAAGAAGATTAGATGAGAAAATTAAAAAAATGCAAGACGGAACCTATACTTTCCGCTTTGCTGAGTTTGGTTGCCGTAGAAGATTATCAAGAGAATGGCAAGAATATATGGTACATGAATTCGTTACTAGAACCAAAAACTGTGTGGGCACCTCAAATGTTTATTTGGCGAAGAAGTTTAAGATCACACCGATTGGAACTTATGCGCATGAATTTGTCCAAATGTATCAAGGTTTTTCTGATATCCCGTTAGCGTACACCAATCACTATGCTTTACAAGACTGGATTGAAGAATATAAAGGCGATAATGGTATTGCTTTAACCGATACGCTCACTACCGACTTATTCTTATTAGATTTTGATTTATTACATGCAAGTTCTTATAAAGGCGTTCGTCATGATTCCGGTGATCCTTTTGTATGGGGAGAAAAAATTATTGCCCACTACGAAAAATTTGGTATTGACCCCAAAACCAAAACACTTTTATTTAGCGATAGCTTAGATTTTGATAAAGCTCAACATATCTATGAATATTTTAAAAATCGTGTAAATGTTTCCTTTGGTATCGGAACTTATTGTTCCAATGATACAGATGTCCCTCCGTTAAATATTGTCATTAAATTACAAACCGTGAATGGACGGCCCGTCGCTAAGTTATCTGATGTCGATGGAAAAACCATGTGCTTAGATGATAATTACTTAAACTATCTTAAATTCGCTGTGCAATATCGGATTAGTGAAGAAAAAAGATTAGAAGGAAGAAAATAAAATGGAAGAGCCTAGACGTATTGCTTTGATTGATATATTGGCTTCCGATGATGATTTTTCTTATATAGAGAATGCAAATCTAGAAGAAATGGAAGAAGAGATCAAAAAAGCTTTATCTCTTCATCATGATGGGAAAAATGCGGATGTGACGATTCGTATCCATAGTGTTATCGCGTTAAGAAGCACAGTAGAAATAACGGTTATTAGTTTAGATGAAGAGCCAGAGAAAATAGAAGATTCTGATTTCATTGATGAAGTCAATGATATTTTACTTACTAAAACGATGACAAGTTTTGCTTATGTAACATTGCAAGTTAAAAATGAACATTGTTGCTATATTGAAAATGAATTATGCTTAGAAGAGCATAATTAACAAACAGAAGAGAAAAGTACTTTTTCTCTTTTTTTTGTTATGTTACAATGAAAAAGAATGAGGTAATTAATATGAAAGAGTATGATATTCACCCCGATTTTAAAGTTTTAGGTATTTGGAATCCACCCGCAACATCTTTGATGTTTCGCTTAGAAAATTCTTTTTTAGATTTAGTATCACAAGGAATCCGCTCAGACGGGAAATGCAAAGTGTCAAAAGTAAAAGTAGAAACAAGGGATGGAAAAAAGATTCGTCTCTTTATTTTTGAACCGAAAAATGTTAAAAAGAAAACGCCAGCGCTTCTCTATATTCATGGCGGAGGATTTACCAATAAAGCGGCACCCACGCATTATATGTATGCGTATCAATACGCTTTAAAAGCCAAATGTAAAGTCTTTTTTGTCGACTATCGCTTAGCCCCCAAAAATGCTTATCCGATTCCACTTTTAGACTGCCAAGATGCATATGAATATATTTTAAATCATGAAGAAGAATATCATATTGATGGATCGCGTATCGCGATTGGTGGCGATTCAGCAGGTGGCTTTTTATCAGCAAGCCTGATTTTTAAACTGCACAAAGAAAATAAACCTTTACCAATTTTCGTTATGTTAATTTATCCAGTCTTAGATCAAAGAATGGAAACATTGTCCATGAAAGAGTTTACGGATACGCCGATATGGAACTCCAAATTAAATCAAAAGATGTGGAAATTTTTATTAGGCAATCAAAAGATAGTCTCTCCAAGTGAAGAGAAAGATGTTTCTTTCTTTCCTCCGACCTACTTAGAAACCGCAGATTACGATTGCTTACATGATGAAGGCGCTTTATTTGCCCAACGTTTAGAAGAAAATGGTATTTCAGTTATCTATCATGCTACCCAGGGTACTGTACATGGATACGATGCAATATATAAAAGTAAAATTGCTAAAGACTCCGTTCGTCTAAGAATTGAGACATTAAAAAAAGTTTTTAAAAATTCGTGAGCGTTCTTCTTTTAATATACCCCACATAGGTATATAATACGGACTGAGGTGATAATTATGAGTTGTCCTTTGTGTCAAAAGAAAACAGAACGTTCCGAAGAGGAAAAGAAAAAATTAACTGCGCGATTGAATCGCATTATCGGACAAATGAATGGCATTAAAAGAATGATTGAAGAAGATCGCTATTGCGATGAAATCTTAATTCAACTTTCGGCAGTGGATAAAGCTATCAAAAGCTTATCGAGTGTCATGTTAGAAGCCCATATGCATCGTTGTTTGATTGAGCAAATTCAAGACGGAGATTATGATGGAATTGATGAAATCATAGACTTATTCAAGAGGTTCCAATCATGAAAAAAGTTTTTAATGTAGAAGGAATGTCTTGTGCTGCTTGTCAAAGTCACGTACAAAAAGCCGTTTCTAGTTTAAATGGAATTACTTCTGTTAATGTTAGCTTATTAACTAATACAATGGAAGTGGAGTGGAATGAAGAAATATTATCGCAAGAAGAAATCGAAAAAGCGGTACATAAAGCAGGTTATAAAGCCTATATTCCAAAGGGAAATGATAGTAAAATCAAGAAAAAAGATAAAGCGTTAATCCGCTTAATTATTAGCTTTGTTTTTTTGTTATTACTCATGTATGTTTCTATGGGACATATGGTGGGACTTCCTTTACCACCATTTTTAGATGGAGAGGACCATGTTTTTGCTTTCGCTTTAGCGCAATTACTTTTAACGTTACCTGCCGTGATTATTTATTTTCATTTCTTTATATCGGGTTATAAAAAGTTATTTAAAGGCGTTCCAAATATGGACACTTTAATTGCTTTAGGCGCTACTGCGTCTTTAGTTTATGGTATTTTTGCCTTAGTTAGAATTTATCAAGGCTATCAAAATGATGATATGGCTTTAGTGCATCAATACCACCATCAATTATATTTTGAATCCGCAGCGATGATTTTAACGCTCGTTAGTTTAGGAAAATATTTAGAAGGTCTTTCTAAAAAGAAAACGACCAAAGCGATTCAAAAAATGATGGATTTAGCGCCAAAAAAAGCGCGTATTCTTGTTGATCAAGAAGAAAAAGAAATTGCGGTAGAAGAAGTAAAATTAGAGGATGTCGTCATTATTAAAAAAGGTGAATCTATTCCCGTAGATGGCGTTATTATAAGCGGAAGTGCTTCTATTGATGAATCCACCATGACGGGTGAAAGCTTACCCGTTTATAAAAAAGAAGGAGATTCTGTATTATCTTCTAGCATTATTAATGCGGGTTATATTCAAATTCGAGCAACGAAAGTGGGTGAAGATACTTCAATTCATACGATGATTCGTTTGGTTGAAGAAGCGAGTAATTCTAAAGCACCAATTTCTAAATTAGTCGATAAAATTTCAGGAATCTTTGTTCCGGTAATTATTTCATTATCTGTCCTTACCTTTATTATTTATCTATTAATTAAAACGCCTTTTGAAGAAGCTTTCAATTATGCAATTTCTATGTTAGTTATTGCGTGTCCTTGTGCTTTAGGTTTAGCGACACCGGTCGCTATTATGGTAGGCACAGGAAAAGGCGCAGAACTCGGCCTTTTAGTAAAAAATGCGGAGATTTTAGAAAAAGCACATTCTATTTCTACGATTGTTTTAGATAAAACAGGTACGATTACCGAAGGTAAACCACAAGTGACCGACTGGTTAACCTTTCATAATGAAGATGAAAAAGACGCTATTTATTCTTTAGAGAAAAAATCCGAACACCCCTTAGCGTTAGCGTTAGTGTCTTTCTTAGAAAAAGAAGGTGCAAAAGAAAAAGTGGTAGAAGATTTTACCGCGGAAAATGGAAAAGGGTTAAGAGCTACAGTAGATGGACATTCTTACTTTATTGGTAATGAAAAAGATGTTACTTTTGAAGACAAAGAAATCTTAAAAGAAGGAGAGCGCCTTTCTAAAGCAGGAAAAACCACCCTTTATATTACCAAAGATGGAAAAGTCGTTGGTTTAGTAGCAATTAAAGATCAAGTCAAAGAAAATGTAAAAGAAACGATAGCGACTTTACGTCATCGTGGGGTTCGTGTGGTGATGTTAACCGGCGACCATCTTTATACCGCTCAAGCCATTGCTAAAGAAGTGGGAATTGAAGATGTGCGTGCAGAAGTCTTGCCAACGGATAAAAAAGATGTAGTAGAAGAATTAAAAAAAGAAACCAAAGGACTTGTCGCTATGGTCGGTGATGGGGTAAATGACGCATTAGCCTTATCTTCCGCTGATTTAGGTATTGCTATCGGTGGTGGTAGTGATATCGCCTTAGAATCCAGTGATATCGTTCTTTTAAAGAAAGACTTATCGGGTTTAATTTCCATCATGGATTTAAGTAAAAGAGTGTTAAATACCATACGTGGTAATTTATTCTGGGCTTTTATTTATAACTGTATTGGTGTAGTTTTAGCGTCAGGTATTTTATATCCATCCTTAGGCATTCGCTTAAACCCAATGATTGGTTCATTAGCGATGAGTTGTTCTAGTTTATTTGTGGTATTAAATGCTTTAACCATTTATGGCTTTAAAGGAAATCAAAAGAAAAATATAGAAAGGAAAGAGGAAATGCAAATGATAGAAACCAAAGTTCAAGTCGAAGGCATGATGTGTGCCCACTGTAAAAAACATGTAGAAGATGCCGCTTTAAGCGTTGCGCATGTTTTAAAAGCAGAGGCTTCTTTAGAAAATAAAGAATTAACGGTTTATTCAAATGAAGAAATCAATAAAGATGCACTAATTCAAAAGATTAAAGAAGCCGGATACGACGCTAAGTAAAATAAGTTAGCATTCTCATTTATCAAAAAATGTGCTATGATGAGAGTGCTTTTTTGGGGTATGGCCAAGCGGTAAGGCAGTAGGCTCTGAACCTTCTATGCTCTGGTTCGAATCCAGATACCCCAGCCAAAAGACCAACTTCATGAGAGGTTGGTTTTTTTATAGAGTAAAATATGATTTAGGTGATGTAAATAAAATAGCTACTTAAATTTATGAAAAGAAATATATATTAAAAATGATAATTAAAAAGAAAAAAGACTTCCTTAAGAAGTCTCTTGTGTTGCGTTTATGATTATTCGTGCATTTTTCCGCAAACATCATCAACGATGCTAACGGAACGGCTTAATAATTCATAGCAGACGTCGCCAGTGTTATCTTCGTTGATAACTGCATCTAAAGCAGCAGTGAATTCATTATCGCTATCTACATAGAAACGTAACCAACGATAGGCATAGCACATTGAGTTGCAGAATTCATAAGCGTCTGGAAGTTGATCTGGTGTAAATTTTTCAATGGAGAAGACACGTAATGCGAAGGATTTGCCATCATCATCGAAAATAAATGTGAAGGTTAAACCATCAAAATTGTCACCTTTGTAACTAATATAGACGATTGGTTTTTCTTGATGTAAATCGTATTTAATTTTTTCAGCGTCTAATTTTTTTGCAAATGCTTCACGAGCTGAGAAGCCATCTTGTACACCTTTAAACTTAAAGCCTCCGGAAGAGGAACCACCACTTGGTTTTTTTCCAAACATAATTTAACACACTCCCTTTCATGTTTATATATGTTATATAACTTAAATATAATTCTTATAAAATATGTTGTCAAGAAAGAAATCGTATCTTTCATGAAAAAAATGCTACAAAATGCGTCGAACTTTTTCAATAAGTGATATAGCGAGAAAAATAGTACAAATCTTTGATTTTTGTAGATAACTTTGAATTATATTTGTATAATTGAAACAAGAGGGTGATGGCAGATGGAAGAAAAGGCATTTTTTGATGAATTAAATCAGGCTTTAAAAGATATTCCTGATAAAGATAAAGAAAAAATCATCTCCACTTGGAAAGAGAAATGGACTGCTATAAAAGATGAAAAAGAAGCAGATTCCTTCTTTTCTCCGCAAGAAATCGCTCAACAATATTTTGTTTTACGTAATGAAGAAGTTGGAAAACCAACGACTTGTGAATTTCATCAATCTTTACAAGTAGGGGATAAAACCATGGGAGATAATGAAAAAACTAGTGCAGGGCCCACTCAATCTTCAGCACAAACATCTTTTGAAAATCTAGCTGTAAAAGGGGAAGAAAATAAAGAAAATTCAAAAGATGAAACAAAAACTCAAAAAAGAAAACCATTAATTCTCGTATTGACCGCTCCATTATGGATACTATTTTTAAGTCTTGTTTTGTTGACTGCACTTTTATTTACTGTTGGATATGGTGCCTTCTTTTTAGGCGTAATTACTGCATTATTGTATGCTTTATTTGTTTTAGTATGTGCAGTATTCCAAGGAATCAATGCCCAACTCTTTGCTGCTTTATTTCAAGGAGGTATTGCGATTCTTTTAGCCGTAGTGACAATTTTAAGTGTGGCAGGAGTGAATGCTTTTATTAAAGTTTTATGGAAAGGCTTTAAAAAAGCAATACATTTTGTATTTGTAGGGGGAAAAAGCAAATGAAGAAAAGATGGATAACTTGCATTGTTTTTTTATCTCTAGGAACCGTTTTAGCTTTAGCGGGCGCAATTGGAATGAAGTTTGATTTCTCTTATTATAAAAGAGGAGAACTTCAAACTTTTGATGCTCAATTATCTAAGGAAGAATATCAAGACAAAGTACAGTCCTTAAAAATTATTAATTATTATGGTGAATTAAATCTTTCAACTAGCGATAGTGCTAGCAGTTTAAGCTTATCTTATACCGCTTATGAAGAAAATGATGTAAAATTTACAATATCTTCTAATGGCTTATTAAGTATATCTAAAGGTAGGTTATTCTCTATGCCTAATCCTTGGTATAATCCTTTTGGTTATTGAGC